>VFQR01000254.1_pt1 | contig 96479 bp, 86 predicted proteins | sample 3512321 | NCBI WGS metagenome assembly VFQR01 (sample SAMN10412374, study PRJNA504923) | tailings metagenome | isolation source: Relicate 3 Philex TSF1 revegetated site | place: Philippines: Tuba, Benguet | collected 2017-08-29 | reverse complement strand
GACATGCATTGAGCATGCTGCAGAGACCGTCACCTATTTGTCAGACACGCCCTAGCCGATCGCGGCAGCGAGCGCGTCGTGCAGTTCGCGAGCCTCGTCATCGTTGACCGAGACGACCAGGCGGCCACCGCCCTCGAGCGGAACGCGCACGATGATGAGGCGACCCTCCTTGACAGCCTCCATCGGTCCGTCACCGGTCCTGGGCTTCATGGCAGCCATGCGGCCTCCCCTTTCGCTGAAATCCTGCTCCCATTATCCCTTACGGATGCTCAACGGCTAAATCGACGGGAGGCCGTGCGGTGACCAGCCGGTGTCACGGGGGCGTCCAGTCGTAGCCGTCGACCCACCAGCCGAGGTGCACCCAGAGCACTTGCCCGGCGATGCCGAGGGCGATCGCGAGCGCGGCCAGGGCCACCCGTACCGCGCGGGCGGTCGCGGGCGACCAGCGGGCCCCGACCCGACCGGTGCCGACGCTCGCGATGCCGAGCGCGATCGCCCCGAGCGCCGGGGCCAGCGGCACGAGCAGCCGAAACGTGCTCGACTGCGGAAAGAACACCGCGAGCAAGTACAGCGCATAGGCAATGAGCCAGAACCGCAGTTCGAGGGGCATGCGCTGCATAGCCGGCAGACGGAACGCGGTCGCGGCGAGGGCCAGCATCCCGATCAGGATGCTCACGCCCAGCACCTCCCCGCCCGACCACGGCAGGCCGCCCAGGGGCAGCCCCGGCCACCAGGCCTGCCCGCCCCACCACGCTGCTCCCTCAAACCACGGGGTGAATGGCAGAAGCTCGCCCTCGCCGATGTACGGCCGACGCCAGGCGAGCTCCGTATCGAGGTAGCCGCGCAGCTCGCCGGTGCCGAGCGCGACGATGCCCGGCCAGGCGAGCCCGGCGAGCCCGGCGATCACGGCAGCGAGCCCGAGGCGCGCCCGCTCGAGCGGCGGAAAAGGCTCGTCGCGCCGGGTCCACCACCGCCAGCCCCAGACGAGCGCGAGCAGCAGGGCGAAGGCGAGCCCGCTCGGGCGCGTCAGAGCCATGACCGTGACGACGACGGGCAGCAGCACCCAGCGTCGGTCGAGCACGAGGATGAGCGCCCCGAACAGCAGGGCCAGGTGCAGGCTTTCGGCGTAGCCGACCTGGTAGATCGGCGACAGCGGAGCGACGCACAGCAGGGCGGTCGCGAGCAGCGACGTGCCCTCGCTCAGCCACCGCCGGCACAGCCGAAAGAACAGCAGCGCCGCGACCGCGCTCGACATGACCGAGATCGTCACGGCGACCGCGGCGAAGCCCTGCGGCGAGGTGTCGCCGGTGAGGGCCATGCCGAGGCGCACGAGCCCCGGGTACACGGGCATGAACGCCCAGGCGCTCTCGCCGGCGAGCCCGTTCTCGTTACGCGGAATCTCGCTCGGATACCCGACGACGCTGATGATGTAGTACCAGTGGGCGTCCCACAGGCGCGCGAAGTCGAGGTAGCCGGGGCTCGCGCCCGTCCAGGCGTTCTCGCCCTGCCGGGCGGCGAACGACAGCAGGATGCTCGTCGTGACGAGCCGCGATGCCGCCCAGATGCCGAGCACCGCTGCCCACCACGGCGTGCGCCGCAGCACGTCGAGCGCGCCGTGCCGCGAGCTCGCCGGCGAGGGCGCGAGGGTCGTCACCCCGCCTGCGCTCCGGCCGCATCGGCCGTCAGCCAGGCGCGCAGCCCGCGCTCGCAGGCGAGCAACTGCTCGACCGGCACCCGCTCGTCGTCGGTGTGCGCGAGGGAGGGGTCTCCGGGGCCGTAGTTGACGGCGGGAATGCCGAGCTCGGCGAAGCGGGCCACGTCCGTCCAGCCGAACTTGGGCTGCGGGGTGCCGCCGACGGCCGTGGCGAAGTGCTGCGCGAGCTCCGCATCCAGGCCGGGGCGCGCCCCGCCGGCGGCGTCGGTGACCCGCATCGAGACCGCGGGGGCGACCGAGGCGAACAGCTCGCGCAGCTCCTCCTCGGCCTCGGCGACCGAGCGCGAGGGGGCGAAGCGGTAGTTGACGGTCAGCACGGCCTCGTCGGGGATGACGTTGCCCGCGACCCCGCCGCGGATGCCGACGGCGTTGAGCCCCTCGCGGTAGCGCAGGCCGTCGACCTCGATCTCGGCCGGCTCGAACCGGGCCAGCAGGTCGAGGATGGGGGCGAGACCATGGATGGCGTTGACGCCCATCCAGGCGCGCGCGGAGTGGGCCCGCCGCCCGGTCGCGGTCAGCTCGACGCGGAGCGTGCCGTTGCAGCCGCCCTCGATCACGGCGTTGCTCGGCTCGCCCAGAATGGCGAAGTCGGCGGCGAGCAGCTCGGGCCGCGTGCGGGCAAGACGGCCGAGGCCGTTGAGGTGCGCCTCGACCTCCTCGTGGTCGTACCAGACCCACGTCACGTCGTAGGCGGGCTCGGCGAGGGCGACGGCGAGCGCGAGCATGACCGCGCAGCCGCCCTTCATGTCGACCGTGCCGCGGCCGTGCAGGGTGCCCGTCACGGAATCGCCGCTGCCGCTGTCGAGCTCGAGGCGGCTCGGCAGGTTGTCGTTCACCGGCACGGTGTCGATGTGCCCGGCGATGATGACGCGCTGCGGCCGGCCGAGGTGGGTGCGGGCGACGATCGCGTCGCCATCGCGCAGCACGTCGAGGTGCGGGGCGCGGATGCGGAGCACACGCTCGATCGCGTCGGCGAGCATGCGCTCATCGCCCGAGACGCTCGCGATGTCGACGAGCGCCGCCGTGAGGGCGACCACGTCGCCGAGCACGGCGTCGAGCGGCGGGGCGGGCGCGGCGTTCTCGGTCACGACTCCAGGCTAATCGCGCGCCGGTAGCCTGGAGGCATGTCGAGCGACCCCGCCGCCCCCCACGCCGCTTCGCACCTCGCGACCGACTCCGAGCGCGCCACGCGCCACGCCTGGGGCTACGGGCTCGCCACGGTGCGCATCGCCGACGACACCGTGCTCGACACCTGGTTCCCCTCCCCCGCGCTCGGCGCGCTGCCGCCCGGCCGCGACCCCTACATCGTGCCCGCCGAGATCGAGCACCTGCAGGGCGACGATGCGCGCCGCGGTGTGCGGCGCGAGGCGCGCACCGTCTCGATCGACCTGGATGCGCCGCCGCAGTCGACCCCCGACGCCTACCTGCGCCTGCACCTGTTGAGCCACCGGCTCGTGCAGCCCAACACCCTCAACCTGGACGGCATCTTCGGCCACCTGCCCATCGTCATGTGGACGACCGCCGGCCCGGTGCACCCCGACGACTTCGACGCGCGCCGCCCGCAGCTGCAGCAGGCGGGCATCGCGGCGCTCGGGGTCGACAAGTTTCCGCGCCTGCTCGACTACGTCACGCCGCCCCGCGTGCGCATCGCCGACGCCTCGCGCGTGCGCCTCGGCGCCTACCTCTCGCCCGGCACGACGGTCATGCACGAGGGCTTCGTGAACTTCAACGCCGGCACGCTCGGCGCCTCGATGGTCGAGGGCCGCATCAGCCAAGGCGTCGTCGTCGGCGACGGCAGCGACATCGGCGGCGGCGCCTCGATCATGGGCACCCTCTCGGGCGGCGGCACGCATCGCGTCGCGATCGGGGAGCGCGCGCTGCTCGGCGCCAACAGCGGCATCGGCATTTCGATCGGTGACGACTCGGTCGTCGAGGCGGGGCTGTACGTGACCGCGGGGCAGAAGGTCGTCGTGGTCGACGGCGCGGGCCAGCCGGAGCTCGGCGCCGACGGGCAGCCGCGCGTCGTCAAGGCCGCCGAGCTGTCGGGCGTGCCGGGGCTGCTGTTCCGCCGCAGCTCGCTCACGGGAGCCGTCGAGGTGCTGCCCCGCACGGGCGCAGGCGTGCAGCTGAACCAGGCGCTGCACGCGTAACTCGCCTCTCGGGATGCTCGCCGCGAGCATCCACGAATCGGGCGAGCATGCCGCGACTCGGCGCGAGCGCCGTGTCTGCAGGGCCGACACGTGCGCCCTGCTTTCGGCGTGCCGACGGCTCTCGTCGGCGTGTCACGACAAACTGTCGGCCGCGCAGACACCGGACCGGTGTCGACGCCGACGCCGACAATGTCGACACCGATAATGTCGATGCCGAACATCACGACGCCGCCGAACATCACGTCGACGTCGGCGCCGATCACGCCGACGACGCTGCTGCCGTCAATGTAGCCACCATCACAACGGGAGCCGTGAGGCGTGTGCGTGTGACGCCGAGCAGCGATGCAGGGCCCTAGCGCTGCGGCCAGTCGCGCGCGGGCGAGCCCACGTAGAGCTGCTGGGGGCGGCCGATCTTCGTGCTCGGGTCGTCGTTCATCTCGCGCCAGTGGGCGATCCAGCCCGGCAGGCGGCCGATGGCGAAGAGCACCGTGAACATGCGCGTGGGGAACCCCATGGCCTTGTAGATGACGCCCGTGTAGAAGTCGACGTTCGGGTAGAGCTTGCGCTCGATGAAGTACTCGTCGGCGAGGGCGATGGCCTCGAGCTCGCGCGCGATCTGCAGCAGCGGGTCGCTGACGCCGAGGTCGGCGAGCACCGCATCCACACTGGCCTTCACGAGCTTGGCGCGCGGGTCGTAGCTCTTGTAGACCCGGTGGCCGAAGCCCATGAGCTTGATGCCGTCTTCCTTGTTCTTGACGCGCTCGACGAAGCGTTCGACGCTCTCGCCCGAATCGCGGATGCGCGCGAGCATGTCGAGCACCGCCTCGTTGGCGCCGCCGTGCAGGGGCCCCGAGAGGGCGTTGATGCCGGCCGAAATCGAGGCGAACAGGTTCGCCCCCGTTGAGCCGACGAGCCGCACGGTCGAGGTCGAGGCGTTCTGCTCGTGGTCTTCGTGCAGGATCAGCAGGCGGTCGAGCGCTTTCACGAGCACCGGGTTGACCTCGTACGGCTCGGCCATGATGCCGAAGTTGAGGCGCAGGAAGTTCTCGACAAAGCCGAGCGAGTTGTCGGGGTAGAGGAACGCCTGGCCGATCGCCTTCTTGTGCGCGTAGGCGGCGATGACCGGCAGCTTCGCCAGCAGGCGGATAGTCGAGATCTCAACCTGCTCGGGGTCGTGCGGGTCGAGCGAATCGCCGTAGTAGGTCGATAGGGCACTCACCGCGCTCGACAGCACCGACATCGGGTGCGCCTGGTGCGGCAGCGAGTCGAAAAAGCGCTTGAGGTCTTCATGCAGGAGCGTGTGGCGACGCACGCGCGAGTCAAAGTCGGCCAGCTCGCTCGGCGTCGGAAGCTCGCCGTAGATGAGCAGCCAGGCCACCTCGAGGAAGGTCGAGTTCTCGGCGATGTCATCGATCGAGTAGCCGCGGTACCGCAGCTGACCCTGCTCGCCATCGACGTAGGTGATGGCGCTGCGGGTCGAGGCAGTGTTGACGAATCCGTAATCGAGAGCCGTCAGGCCGGTCTGCCGCGTCAACGTCGAGACATCGATGCTGGAGGCGCCGTCGACGCTCCGCAGAATCGGAAACTCGGCGGTGCCGCCCGGAAAGTGCAGCGTGGCCTTGTCGGTGCTGTCGCTCACGGCGCCTCCTCGCATGGGGTGATCGGGGTGTGATCGGTCTGGGGGCGGGGTCCCGGCACGAGCCATGGTGGTGGTGGCGGCCCAGGAGTGACCCGACCTACAGCCTATGCGGAAGACGACACCAGTGTGGCACCCCCCAACAGGTGCTCTCAGCCGTTGGAGAGGTTCGCCAAGCGGTCGGCGGCCGCTGCGATGCGCTCGTCGGTCGCGGTGAGCGCGAGCCGAACGTGCTGTGAGGTCTCCCCCTCGTAGAACGTGCCCGGGGCGGCAAGAATGCCGTGGCCAGCGAACAGCCCGATCGTCGTCCACGACGGCTCGTCGCGCGTCGCCCAGAGGTAAAGCCCCGCCTCCGAGCGATCGATGCGGAAGCCGGCGCCCTCGAGTGCGCCGCGCAGCACGGCACGACGAGCACGGTACCGCTCGCGCTGCTCGGTGACGTGCGCGTCGTCGTCGAGCGCGGCGACCATCGCCGCCTGAACGGGTGCGGGCGGGATCAGCCCCGCGTGCTTGCGCACCTCCAGCAGCGCGCCGACAATCGCCGGGTCACCGGCGAGGAAGGCGGCTCGGTAGCCGGCGAGGTTCGACTGCTTCGACAGCGAGTACACGCTCAGCAGGCTGGTCAGGTCACCATCGGTGACGGCGGGGTGCAGGATGCTCGGCACCAGCGCGCCGCCCGCCAGGTCGCCCCCGGCCCACGTCGCGGGCTCCCAGCCGAGCTCGGCGTAGCACTCGTCGTTGACCACTATGGCGCCGAGCGCGCGGCCGCGCGCCACCGCCGCGCGCAGGGCGTCGACGCCGAGCACCGCACCGTTCGGGTTGCCCGGCGAGTTGAGCCAGATCAGGCGCGTGCCCGACGGCCAGCGCGCGGGGTCGTCCTCCGCGACGCCGGTCGCGCCGACGAGGGCGGCCCCGACCGCGTACGTCGGGTAGGCGGTGCGCGGAAAGACGACGGTGTCGCCGGGTCCGAGGCCGAGCAGCAGCGGCAGGAGGCCGACGAGCTCTTTGCTGCCGATGGTCGGGAGCACCGCATCCGGGCCGTTGAGCGTCACCGAGCGTCGACGGGCGTACCAGCGCACGATCGCCTCGCGGAGGGCAGGCGTACCCATGGTCTGCGGATACGCGTGGGCATCGGTCGCGGCGACCAGCGCCTCGCGCACCACGGCGGGAGTCGGGTCGACCGGTGAGCCGACCGAAAGGTCGACAATGCCGTCGGCGTGCTCGCGAGCGCGGGCGGCAAACGGCGCGAGGGAGTCCCAGGGGAAGTCGGGTAACTCGCGACGCACGGGGGCTAGCCCTGCGGCGGCACCGCGGCGACCACGGGGTGGTCGCCCGCGATCACGCCGACCTTCGCCGCACCGCCGGGCGAGCCGATCTCGCTGAAGAACTCGACGTTGGCGGTGTAGTAGTCGCTCCACTCGGCGGGCAGGTCGTCCTCGTAGAAGATCGCCTCGACCGGGCACACCGGCTCGCACGCCCCGCAGTCGACGCACTCGTCGGGGTGGATGTACAGCATGCGGTCGCCCTCGTAGATGCAGTCGACGGGGCACTCGTCGATGCAGGCGCGGTCTTTCACATCGACGCAGGGAAGGGCGATCACATAGGTCACGGCAGTGAGGGGTCTTTCTCTTCGGTGAACCGCTCGGATGCGGGCGCCGTAGCGCCGCCGCGCTCAATGCTAGCCGCCGCGGGCCGGGGAGCCCGCTGAACGCTCGGCCAACCGAGCACGACCAGTGCAATCAGCATGACGCCAAAGAGCCAGGCGTAGCCGACGGGGTTGGCGGGCACCAACACCGAGCCATCGGTCACCGTCGCCATGAGCCCCACCAGGAGCCCCACGCCGACCGCGCCGGCCGTCGCCGGCCCCCGAACCCCGCCCCACACCCGCAACCCCGCCAGATAGAGGCCGACGGTGATGAGAGCGATCGCGACTCCGAGGGGCGGCAAGGACTGGTGGCCGAGGGTGCCGAGGAACCCGAGGGCGGCCCCGGCACCGAGGGCGAGCGCACTCACGCCGAGGCGCGCCGATCCGCTCATGCGCACAAAATCAGGGTCGATGTGCGGCACGCGCTCAGGCGTCCAACCGCAGCATCCAGCCGTGCGGGTCGGACCGGCGACCGTACTGGATGTCGGTGAGCTCCCCACGCAGCGACATCGTCAACTCGCCCGCGACCGCGTCCGGGCTGCCGATCTCAAAGTCGGCGGCCTTGATCATGCCGATTGGGGTGACGACCGCGGCGGTGCCACAGGCGAAGGCTTCGACGATGTCGCCGGAAGCGGCGCCCTCGCGCCATTCGTCGATGCTCACGCGGCGGCGCTCGACGCGGTGCCCGCGATCCTCGGCGAGCTGCAGAATCGAGTCGCGCGTGATGCCCTCGAGGATCGAGTCGCTCTTCGGGGTCACGAGCGTGCCGTCCTTGTAGACGAGTACGACGTTCATGCCGCCGAGTTCCTCCAGCCACTTCCCCTCGACCGAGTCGAGGAAGAGCACCTGGGCGCAGCCGTGTTCGGCGGCCTCGGCCTGGGCGACGAGCGAGGCGGCGTAGTTACCGCCCGTCTTCGCCGCGCCCGTGCCGCCCTTACCGGCACGCGAATACTCGGTCGAGAGCCAGATCGCGACCGGCTTCACCCCTCCAGAGAAGTAGGCACCGGCAGGCGAGGCGATGACGTAGAAGGCCACCTTGTGCGCCGGGCGCACGCCGAGGAAGGCCTCCTTTGCAAACATGAAGGGCCGCAGGTACAGGCTCGTCTCGGGCGCGCTCGGCACCCAGTCGCCGTCAACTGCGATGAGCTGCCGCAGCGCCTCGATGAAGTACTGCTCGGGCAGTTCGGGCAGGGCAAGGCGCTTGGCCGAGCGCTGCAAGCGGCGCGCGTTCGCGTCAGGGCGGAACGACCAGATCGAGCCGTCCGCGTGCCGGTAAGCCTTGAGGCCTTCGAAGATCTCCTGCCCGTAGTGCAGGACCGACGCGGCCGGGTCGAGCGTGATCGGGCCGTACGGCTGCACCCGTGGGCGGTGCCAACCGCCGCGCTCGCTCCAGCAGATGTCGACCATATGGTCGGTGAAGTGCTTGCCGAAGCCGGGGTCGGCGAGAATAGCCTCACGCTCGGCGGCGGGCTTCGCCGCATCGTTGCGGGACACGGCCCAGGCGAGGTCGGGCGTCGCCATCGGAAGAAGAGTCGTCATGGGGATCCTCGAGAGGTCGCCGGCGGCACGGATCCGCCGGGTGAGCGTGGCTACAGCGTACTGCCCGGGCCCGGGCGAGAGCTCAGGCCAATCGTCGTGCGCTGGCGGCCGACACGGTACGGGCGCTGGCGGCCGGCACGGTACGGGCGTTGGCGTTCGTCCTAGGCCAGGCGGGCGGCGATGGCGTCTCCGACCTCGCTGGTGCGGCGGGGCGACCGGCCCCGTTCGGCGAGGTCGGCGAGCACCGCGGCGCGGATGCGCGCCGCGGCATCCGGCAGCGCCTGCTGGTCGAGCAGGATCGCCGCCGACAGGATCGCCGCGGTCGGGTCGGCCTTCTGCTGCCCCGCGATGTCGGGCGCGGAGCCGTGCACCGGCTCGACCATGCTCGGGAAGGCGCCGTCGGGGTTGAGGTTGCCCGAGGCGGCGAGCCCGATGCCGCCGCCGATCGCCGCAGCCAGGTCGGTGAGGATGTCGCCGAACAGGTTGTCGGTGACGATCACGTCGAAGCGCGACGGGTCAGTCGCGAGGAAGATCGTTGCGGCGTCGACGTGCAGGTAGTCGACGGCGACGGATGCGAACTCGGGCGCGACCCGGTCGACGGTGCTCTGCCACAGCGCGCCGGCGTGCACGAGAACGTTCGTCTTGTGCACGAGGGTGAGCTTCTGGCGGCGAGCGGCGGCCTGCGCAAAGGCGAAGCGCACGACCCGCTCGATGCCGAAAGCGGTGTTGATCGACACCTCGGTGGCAACCTCGTGCGGGGTGCCGGTGCGGAACCGGCCGCCGTTGCCGACGTAGGGGCCTTCCGTACCTTCGCGGACGACGACGAAATCAACCTCGCCCGGATCGGCGAGCGGCGACACGATTCCGGGTGCGAGGAAGGTCGGGCGCAGGTTGACGTAGTGGTCGAACGCGAACCGCAACTTCAGCAGCAGGCCGCGCTCGATGATGCCGCCCGCCAGTCGCGGGTCGCGCGGGTCGCCGCCGACCGCACCGAACAGAATCGCGTCGTGCCTCGCAAGCGCCTCGAGTGTCGTCTCGTCGAGAATCTCGCCGGTGGCGAGGTAATGCTCGGCGCCGAGCGGGTACGCGGTCTCGCGCACGCTCGCGGTCCCGCCGACGGCGACACGCAACACCTTGAGCGCCTCAGCGGTCACCTCGGGGCCGATGCCGTCGCCGCCGATGATGGCAAGGTCGAGCGTACGGGTCATGGGTTCCTCCTTCGTCTGACGGCTTCGTCGCCGCGCAGCGGGTGCCGGTGCTGCCTGCTACAGATCGACGATCGTGATCTCGCGCATGAGGTCGGCGTCAATCGCGGTCCGGACGCGTTCCAGAAGCGCGTCCGGAACCCGCGAGTCGACGGTGAGCACGCTCAGCGCCGGGCCCCCCGCCTCGTGGCGGGCGATCTGCATACCCGCGATATTGATCGCGGCCTCGCCGAACTCCTTGCCGTAAATGGCCACGATGCCGGGGCGGTCGGTGTAGAGCATCACGATCAGGTGCTCGGCCAGTGGCACCTCGACGTCGTAGCCGTTGATCTCGACGATCTTCTGCACCTGCTTGGCCCCGACGAGTGTGCCCGAGACCGACAGCACGGTGCCGTCGGCGAGCGAGCCGCGAATGGTCAGCAGATTGCGGTACTCGGGGCTGTCGGCTTCGGTCAGCAGCCGCACGGCAACCCCGCGCTGCTCGGCCAAGAGCGGCGCGTTGACGTAGCTGACCTGCTCGCTCGAGATACGGCTGAAGACGCCCTTCAGCGCGGCCAGCTTCAGCACGTTGACGTCGTGCGCGACAATCTCGCCACGTACCTCAACATCGATGCTCGCAAACGACTGGTCGGCGAGAGCGGCGAACACCTGCCCCAACTTCTCCATGAGCGGGATGCCCGGGCGCACGCTCGGGTCGATCGCCCCACCCGCGACGTTGACCGCGTCGGGCACGAGCTCGCCGTCAAGCGCGAGACGCACCGACTTCGCCACCGCGACGCCCGCCTTCTCTTGCGCCTCATCGGTCGAGGCTCCGAGGTGGGGGGTCAACTGAATACCGGGGGCTCCGAGGAGCGGCGACCCGGTGGGCGGCTCGGCGACGAACACGTCGAGACCCGCGCCGGAAATGCGGCCACTGTGCAGGGCGTCGAGCAGGGCATCCTCGTCGATGATGCCGCCACGGCTCGCGTTGACGATGCGCAGGGTCGGCTTCGCGAGCGCGAACTGGGCCGCGCCGATGAGGTTCGTCGTCTCGGGCGTCTTCGGAATATGGATGGTGATGAAGTCGCTGCGGCTCATCAGCTCGTCGAGAGCAACGAGCGTCACCCCCAGCTGCTGCGCGCGCGCCGGCGGCACGTAGGGGTCGAACGCGATCAGCTCGACACCGAACGCCGCCAGCCGCTGGGCGACGAGCACGCCGATGCGGCCGAGGCCGACGATACCCACTGTCTTCTCGTACAGCTCGGCACCGGTGAACGCTGAGCGCTTCCACTGCCCCGCCTTCATGCTCGCGTCGGCGGCGGGCAGATGACGCGCGAGGGCGAGCAGGTGGGTGATCGCGAGCTCGGCGGCGCTGATGACGTTGCTCGTGGGGGCGTTGACCACCATGACGCCGGCGCGGGTTGCCGCGGGCACGTCGACGTTGTCGAGGCCGACCCCCGCGCGGGCGATGACGCGCAGATTCGGCCCGGCGGCGATGGCCTCTGCATCCACCTGGGTGGCCGATCGAATGAGGATCGCGTTCGCATCGGCGAGCGCCGCGAGCAGCGCGGGCCGGTCGGTGCCGTCGACGTGACGAATGTCGAAGTCGGGGCCCAAGGCGTCGACGGTGGCGGGCGACAGCTCTTCAGCAATCAGTACGACCGGCTTGGTCACGGTGAGGTCCTTACGCAGGGATACCAGCAGGGGCGTGGTGGTGTGCGGTGGCCTACGCCAATGGGGGCGACCGGTGATTCTCAGGGTATCGCAGGGCACACGGCCAGAATGGCGACATGGATGCTGCGCCCGAGCTCGCCGCCGACCCCGTTGCTCTTGCACGGGTGATCACGGCCGTCGTGTTCGTGGGTATCGGCATCACCCACTTCGTTCCGCCCGTCGTGCGCGGGATGGCAGCCATGGTTCCTCGCGCCTTCCACGGCCGGCCGTTCAGCCCGGTCGGCTGGGTCTGGGTGACCGGTGTGGCAGAGATCGCGGGTGGGCTCGGGTTGCTGTGGGAGCCGACGCGCGCGGCCGCGGGCATTGCACTCGCGGTGTTTCTGGTGTGCGTCTTTCCGGCGAATGCCTACGCGGCGCGCCACCGTGACCGCTTTGGCGTCGTCGCCGTACCGTTCTGGCCGCGGCTCGCGATGCAGGTCGTGTTGATCGCGCTCGTGCTGTGGGTGGGGCTGAGCTGAGCGCCGCACAGGCGAGCGCGCTACAACACCGTCGACCCGGCCGCGGCCGCAATCAGTGAGATGCGGAGGGCGGCGGTCGTCGCGAGGGCAACGATGATGACGAGGGCGAATCGCGGCAAGGGCTGCCGACGAGCGACGACGATCGCTCCCGCATAGAGGAGCACGGGCACCAGCACGCCCGCCCACAACAGAATCCAGAGCGCCAGGCTCGGCTCGTCACCCTGGCTGGCGAGGGCGGCCGGAAAGGCAACGAGCGAGGCCACCGCGTCGAACACGAACCACCCGACGACGATCGACAGCAGGGCGGCGACGCCGTAATGCGCGCGGGTCATCCGATCACCCCCAGAACAAGCGGCCACGGCAGCAGCACGAGCGTTCCGAGCGCGAGCCAGCCCAGGCGCGGGGCAATCTGGTGTTGGGGGGTGAGGGCGACCGTCGCCGCGAACCACAGCGCGCTGGCGACGATCGCCAGGAACTCGCTGAACTGGTAGAGCACCTCGATCAGCAGGGTCGGCCCACTGATCGGTACGAGGCCGACTCCGATGATCCACCCCACCGACCAGAGCACGTACACGACGGCGAAGAGTGCGGTGAGCACCCGAAGGCCGGGAGCGGGAAGGTCGGAGGGTGCCGCCGTGGTGGCATGAGCATCCAGGGCTGCATCGGCGAGGGATGCGGTACCGGGGTCGCCAGCCTCCGCGTCACCCTGCTGCCCACCGGGGCCCGCCTGCTCCTCGTCGGTCGCGCCAGGGTCGAGGTAGCTGGGGTCGTCGACGTCGTCCCACCGCAGTGCGGCGTCGTCGTCGGGCGCGGGAGGTCGGGCCATGCCTCGAGCCTAGCGATCGGCCCTGGGCGGCATAACGTATCGTGATCGAGGAAAGTGAGGAAAGGAACACAATGCCGTTCGAGACGCGCGACGGGCGCCCGCTGACGTCCCTTCCCCTCGTCTACCGTGGGGGGCGGGAGTTTCAGGTCATCGAGGAATTCCAGTACCGCAATCCTCGCGACGGGTCGGTCACGGTGGTCGCGACACACGACACCGATGCGCGCCCCGGGGGTGGCAACAGCACCGACTTCGCCTCGGTGCCGCCATTCATGTGGGGCATCATCGCCAATTACGGCACGCAGACGCTCCCGGCTATCTTGCACGACGGGTTGATTGGTCAACTGTTGCGTGAACCCCGCGAACGGCACCTCGAACTGCGCCGTGCTGCCGATGACCTGTTTCGTGTGGCGCTCATCGACAACGGTGTCCACCACCTGCGCGCTCAGGTCATGTGGGGCTCCGTTGGCCTCGAGCGCCACGCGCGACACGACGGTATCCGCGGGTGGCTGCTCATCGCCAACGGTGTTGTCGGCGTCGCCCTGATCGTCGCCGCCGTGATTCTGAGTGTGCTGTTGCACCCGGGGTGGCTCGCCCTCGCGTTTCTGCCCGCCGTCATGGCGCTCGGCTGGGGGCGTGACGCGTCACTCGTCCTCGCGGCGAGCTACATCGGCGCAATGTATCTGCCTTTCGTGATCGGCGCGTTTGTCGCCTCACACGCCGAAAACCTGCTGGCGATCGCGGTGTGGCTGCTGTCGGGCTGCCGTGGGCCGCGGCCGCGGGCCGAACCCACCATTGTATGGCAAGAGGAGTACGCCCCCGAGACGGCGGCTCCGCATCCACCGACTCGATGAAGCGCCGACGTGCGTCAGAGCTGCCGGGTACGCGACCCTAGCGAGCTCCCGCGCGAATCTCGCTCTGTGTCGCGATGAGGGTGAGGCCCGACATCGCGAGCGTCTTGTCATACTGCAGAGTCACCGGCACCGCGAACTCGTCGTCCTGAACCCCGTAGCGGCCTTCTGTTCCGAGGGCGACGATGTTCCACGGGCGACCATTCGCGGGCGCCGACTCAGCACCACGTTCGATCACGAACTGTCGGTAATCGTACGGCGATGCGTGCGCCTCCTGCAGGCGTGGAGAGTAGGTGTCAACGATCAGGCGACCCGCAGCGAGATCCCACTGCAGCAACCGGAGGAATCCGGTCGCCCGCTCGCCCGACGGCGTGCGGAACTCCTGGTAGTCGGCGAGCAGTTCGACAACCTGGTGGCCCGCGATGTCGCCCGCGTCGGGGGTGACGATCGCTCCGAGCCCGTGGTAGTGCCCGGCGAGAACAGCAACGACGTGTCGATTCGGCGCAACCACTCGGTGCCACAGTTCGTCGGCGCGACTCAGCCACCGGTTATCGGTTGCGCGACGGGCTGGGTCGTATCGCGTGAGAGGCGTGAGGTGCTCGTGGGTCCCGATGACGATGTTGTGCTCGGTGTGTGCACGCACAACCTCCTCGGCCCAGGTCAGTTCGCGTTCTCCGTATCCGTAGCCGAGTGACAGCACGAGCATCGGGGCGGAGCCCGCGTCGACGATCGTGTAGCTGGAGGTTGAATCGCCCTCTGTGATGGGCGTGTAGCCAACCTGCTCGGCGTACCGGTCAGGCCCAAAGTATTCGGTGTAGAGCTCGGTCGTGATGCCGCGCTTGGTGTCGTGATTGCCGGGCAGCACGGTGGTGACCAGCCCCGCTCTCTCAAGAACCCGCTGCGCTGCGGATGCCCGCTCAAACTCGATCCGCGCCCGAGCCTCTGCCTGGTCGGGGTCGACCCAGCTCTGGACGAGGTCTCCCGTGTGCACGACCGCCGCAATGGGCCGCTGACGCGAGAGGTCGGCGATCCACTGCGTCATGCGCGTGTACTCCTCGGGATACCCCTCGCTCAGGTACTGAGTGTCGGTGAGGTGCACCATTGTGGCGTCGATCGTCGCGGGGTCGGCGAGGGACCCGTCGGGCGCGAACGGTGCGGTGTCGGTCGCACGAGGGAGCAGCTGCACAAGAACGGCGGACACGGCCGCGAGGTCACCGGTCTCGCCTGCGACCCTGACGACGCCGGCGGTGTCGGCGAGGGCTTCGCCGAGCACTCGCCACCGGTCGGCGGGGGCGTCCCACCCGGAGAGCACGACGCGGTGGCGCGGGCTCACCACGCCTGACCAGGTGACACTGCCGTTGACGGGCTGCGCGAGTTCGAGGCGCAGCGCGGGGTAGGAGTACCCGCTGGCGGTGGACCGCAACACCTCGGTGCCCACGTCGCGCACCTCGACCGAGTCGGCGAGGTTCCATCCGACTCCTGTCATCGGGCCGGTCGTGCCGATGACAGCGCGGGTGATGTCCAACGGGTCTCCTCCGCGCGGTGCCGTGTCGCTGGGCGAAATGCTTGTCGCGACGGCGATCGCAGCCCGCGCCGTCGCTCGCGCGGTGGTTCGGGGACCATCGAGTACTCGCGCAACGCTCGGGCGCGATGGGTCGCCGAGCGATGCCGGCGCAGTGACGAAGTCGACCAGGTCGACGCCGGTGCGTGTCACGCGCTGGTATGTCTCGCCCAGCAATCGGTCGGGCTGAAAGGTCACGAGTGAGACGCCGTTCGTGCACGGCGAGGGTGGCTCGACGCTCTCGTCCATCTCATTGACGTGGAACACCCCGACCCGGTCGGCGATGGACCCGTCGGGTCGCTCAAGGAGTACTCCCGCGCCGAGGAAGTGCAGGGGCTCGGCGTACCGTAGCTCCGCATCCGTCGCCGTGCCCTCGGCGGCGACCACGAGCACCGCCCCGGGTTCGAGGCGCGTGGATGCCGAGAACTCGATCAGTGGCCCCGACCGTCGGAAGCCATCGCGACCACACGCCCAGAGCCGCCAGTTCTCGAGCGACACCGGGACACTTCCCTCGTTGCGCAGTTCGACGGCGTTGCGCGGGAGGGTGATGGCCGCCACCTCGAGCGGATCGGTTGCGAGCTCGGTGATCACGACCCCCGCATCGATGACCGGCGCAGAACGCAGCGAGTTCTCGGCTCGCGCGTTGGGCGCGCCCGGTGTGCGCGGAGCGACCACCCAGCCCGAGCCGTCGGCGAGGAGCTGGTGGCTTTCCCCCCGCGCGGCATCGACGGAGCGTGGAAGCTTGTCCGGCCCCGACTGGCACGCACTATCGTGCGTGTGCGCCGACGCTACCTCGTCAACGAGCGCGCCCGCGGCATCGAACAGCTGCAACCCCCACGCCGTGTCGGCCAAAGAGGTCGTCATGGTGGCGATCGCGGCAGGGATGCTCGCCGCAGGCCCGCCCACCACGACTTGACCGCCGGGTTCGAGGACGTCGTTCACCCCAAAAGTGATCTGCGGTTCGCCCCGCCACCGCTCGCCCTCGGCGGTGCACCGCACGAGTCGCCAGCCAGCGAGCGTCACCGCCACGGGACCGTCGTTGCGCACCTCGACAATGTCGTCTCCCGCACCACCCGGCCCGAACGGCGCGACTTCGGCGATGCGCACGACGGAGTGGTGCGGTGAGGGCGCTGCGAGCGCCGCCCGGTTGGGGGCCCCGGGCGTTGCGAGGGCAATGCGAAATTCGCCCGGTGCCGTCACGCTCGCGCCGAACCGCTGATAACTCTCCCCCGCGGCGGTGTCGACGATGTCGGGCAGCGAACCCGTCGGGTCACACTCACTCGTCATCATCCAGGGTGTCGTCGGGTATACGGCCAGCGAATCGGCGATGCGCTGCGTCGAGTCTTCGAGCACGAAGCCGAAGCCTGCCGGGCCGAATCCGCCGCTCACGACGTCGTCGGGTACGACACCGCCCGGCTGTTCGCCTGCTCGCGCGATCAGGTAGTGCTCGCCAGGCTGCAGCACGACTCCGAGGAAGTCTGAGTCTGGTACCCCGCGCTTCGCCCGCAGTCCTTCCTCGTTGCATCGGTAAAGGTTCCAACCGCTCAGGTCGACAGCCGCAGACGACACATTGGTCAGCTCGACGAAACTGGCGTCAGGCCGGTCGGCCGTGCCGGGAGCGACTTCGCTGATGATCACGGGATGATCGTCCCGACGCTCGTGCGAGCCGCTGCTGCCGGCCTCCTCCGCAAGAGCCGCAGCCGGGGATGGCGTGGCCACCACAGCGAGTGCGGCCATTATCGCACTCACAAGAACGCCGACAAGAGCGTTATTCCACCGTGTTGCCGCGGGCGAACAGGAGAGCGAGGAAGCGCATCGACGGAGCTTCGAGGTCACGCCCTCACGGTCACGAGCAAGGGTGAACAGGAAGGGACAACCACGGGTGTGTCGTGTGAACAACACGAGGCCGCGACCCCGGGTTGCGGGGGTCGCGGCCTCGTGGGGTCCTCAGCGGATGGCGGAGGAGGCGGGGTGGACGGGTGGTGCTACCGCGCTGCGATGACGTCAGCGCGCGGCAGAACCGTCGACGTAGTCTTCGTCCTGCTGCTTCCAGGCGAAGAGGGCGCGCAGCTTGCGGCCGGTCTCCTCGATGGGGTGCTGCTCGCCCTTGGCGCGCAGGGCCATGAACTCGGGGGCTCCGGCATCCTGGTCGTCGATGAAGCGCTTCGCGAACGCGCCCGACTGGATGTCGGCGAGTACGCCCTTCATGCGCTCCTTGACGCCGCCGTCGAGCACGCGCGGGCCCGAAACATAGTCGCCGAACTCGGCGGTGTCGCTGACGCTCCAGCGCTGCTTGGCGATGCCGCCCTCCCACATGAGGTCGACGATGAGCTTGAGTTCGTGGAGAACCTCGAAGTAAGCGATCTCGGGCTGGTAGCCGGCCTCGGTGAGCACCTCGAAGCCGTACTGCACGAGCTGGGAGGTTCCGCCGCAGAGCACGGCCTGCTCGCCGAACAGGTCGGTCTCGGTCTCTTCGGTGAAGGTCGTCTTGATGACGCCCGCGCGCGTGCCGCCGATGGCCTTGGCGTACGACAGGGCGAGATCCCAGGCGTGGCCGGTGGTGTCGCGCTCGACGGCGATGATGTCCGGGATTCCGCGGCCGGCGACGAACTCGCGGCGCACCGTGTGGCCCGGAGCTTTGGGGGCGACGAGGATGACGTCGACGCCCTCGGGGGCCTCGATGTAGCCGAAGCGGATGTTGAAGCCGTGCGCGAAGGCGAGGGTCTTGCCCGGAACCAGCTTGTCTTTGATGCTCTCGCTGAAGATCGCCCGCTGGTGCTGGTCGGGGGCGAGGATCATGATGACGTCGGCCCACTCGGCGGCGTCGGCGACGGTCATGACGCTGAAGCCGTCGTCGGTGGCCTTCTGAATCGACTTGGAGCCGGTCTTGAGGGCGATCGCGACCTGCACGCCCGAGTCGCGCAGGTTCTGGGCGTGGGCGTGGCCCTGCGAGCCGTAGCCCACAATGGCGACCTTCTTGCTCTGGATGAGCGACAGGTCGGCGTCTTTGTCGTAGTAGATCTCGGTCACGAGAGATATCTCCTTGGTTGGGTGGGGTGGCAGGTGTTAGTTCTTCAGCACGCGCTCGCTGATGCTCTTCGAGCCGCGGCCGATCGCGAGAAGGCCCGACTGGGCGATCTCTTTGATGCCGTATGGCTCGAGCACGCGCAGCAGCGCCTCGACCTTGGCGGTATCGCCGGTCACCTCGATGACGAGTGAGTCGGTGGCGACATCGACCACGCGCGCCCGGAAGAGGTTGGTCGCCTCGAGAATTTGCGAGCGGGTCGTGTTGTCGACACGCACCTTGATGAGCATGTGCTCGCGCTGCACCGAACTCGAGGGGTCGAGCTCGACGATCTTCAGCACGTTGATGAGTTTGTTGAGCTGCTTGGTGATCTGCTCGAGCGGCAGACCCTCGACTTCGACGACGACCGTGATGCGCGAGAGGCCCTCGACCTCGGTCGTGCCCACGGCGAGCGAACGGATGTTGAACCCGCGCCGCGCGAAGAGACCGGCGACGCGCGTGAGCAGGCCGGGCTTGTCCTCGACCAGCAGCGACAGCACGTGATACGTCATGGCGGTTACTCCTCGTCCCAGTCGGGGGCGTGGTCGCGGGCGTACTGCACCGACGAGTTGCCGACGCCTTGCGGCACCATGGGCCAGACCATGGCGTCACGGCTGACGATGAAGTCGATGACAACCGGGCGGTCGTTGGTCTCCATGGCGAGCTTGATCGCCGGTTCGACCTCTTCCGGCTTGGTGACACGGATGCCCAGGGCCCCGTAGGCGTCGGCCATCTTCACGAAATCGGGCACCATGCGGGTCTGTTCGTCGGCGCTCTTCGCCCCCGTCTCGAGGTCGGTGAACGAGTGGCGGCCGTCGTAGAACAGGGTCTGCCACTGCCGCACCATGCCGAGCGAGGAGTTGTTGATGACGGCGACCTTGATGGGAATGTCGTTGATCGTGCAGGTCGCGAGCTCCTGATTGGTCATCTGGAAGCAGCCGTCGCCGTCGATGGCCCAGACGAGGCGGTCGGGCTGTGCCACCTTCGCACCCATAGCAGCGGGCACGGCATAGCCCATGGTTCCGGCGCCACCCGAATTGAGCCACGCCCCGGGGCGCTCGTACTTGATGAACTGGGCGGCCCACATCTGGTGCTGGCCAACCCCCGCGGCATAGACGGCCTCCGGGCCCGACAGTTCGCCAATCTTCTCGATGACCCACTGGGGGGCGAGGAGACCGTCGTCGGGGTCGTCGGTGTAGCCCAGCGGATACTGGGTGCGCAGGGTTTCCAGTCGCTTCCACCAGTCGCTGTAGTCGGGCGCCTGCTCTTTCGCCGCGGCACGGAAGGCTGGCAACAGATCGAGCAGCACCTCGCGGGCATCCCCCACAATCGGCACATCGGCGTGGCGGATCTTGCCGATCTCTGCCGGGTCGATGTCGATGTGGATGACCTTGGCGTTCGGCGCGAACTCGCTGACCTTGCCGGTGACGCGGTCGTCGAAGCGCGAGCCGATCGCAACGAGCAGGTCGCTCTCCTGCAGTGAGAGCACCGCCGGCACGGTGCCGTGCATGCCGGGCATGCCGAGGTTCTGCCGGTGCGAGTCGGGGAAGGCGCCGCGGGCCATGAGGGTCGTGACGACGGGGGCCCCGGTCGCTTCGGCGAACGCGAGCAGCTCAAGGTGGGCACCCGAGCGCACCACGCCGCCGCCCACGTAGAGCACGGGCTTCCGTGATTCGGCGAGCAGCTGCGCCGCGGCCTGGATCTGCTTGCCGTGCGCCTTCGTGACCGGACGGTAGCCCGGCAGGTCGATCTTCGGTGGCCAGATGAAGGGTGCCTTCTTCTGCTGAGCGTCTTTCGTCACGTCGACGAGCACCGGGCCGGGTCGACCGCTCGTGGCGATGTGCACGGCTGCGGCGAGCACTCCCGGGATGTCCTCGGGCTTCGTGACGAGGAAGGAGTGCTTGGTGATCGGCATCGTGATGCCGGTGATGTCGACCTCCTGGAACGCATCGGTTCCCATCGAGGTCGAGAACACCTGCCCGGTGATCGCGAGCAGCGGCACCGAGTCCATGTGGGCGTCGGCGATCGCGGTGACCAGGTTGGTCGCGCCAGGGCCCGAAGTGGCGATGCAGACGCCGAGCTTGCCGCTCGCAGCGGCGTAGCCCTCGGCGGCGTGACCGGCGCCCTGCTCGTGCCGCACGAGAATGTGGCGGATCGCGGTCGAGGCCATGAGCTCGTCGTAGAACGGCATGATGGCACCGCCCGGCAGACCGAAGACATCGGTGACGCCGAGCTTTTCGAGTGAGGCGAGGATCGCGCCCGACCCGGTCAACAGGGGCGGATCAGAGGGCGATGCGGCCGCAGGCGCGGCAGGAGTCGGCGCAGGGGTCGATTCCGAGGTCATGACAGACGGCTTCCTTGAAGAGTCGGTGGTCGGAACAGGATCGACCGCGTGACTACCCGGTGACGGCACCCTCGCTCGCCGAGCGCACGAGCTTGGAGTACTTGGCGAGAACGCCACGGGTGTAACGCGGAGGCAGGGGCGCCCAGTCGGTGCGGCGCGCCTCGAGCTCGGCTGGATCGACAAGTAGGTCGAGCGAGCGAGCAGCGATATCGACCCGGATGAGATCACCATCGCGCACGAAGGCGATCGGACCAGCGTCGACCGCTTCGGGAGCTACGTGGCCGATGCACAGGCCGGTTGTGCCGCCCGAGAATCGTCCGTCGGTCAAGAGTAGTACATCTTTTCCGAGCCCTGCCCCCTTGATGGCGGCGGTGATCGCGAGCATCTCGCGCATGCCCGGGCCGCCCTTGGGGCCCTCGTAACGGATGACGACGACGTCGCCCGCGGCGATCTCACCGTTGGTCAAGGCATCCATCGCGGCACGCTCGCGCTCAAACACGCGGGCCGGGCCCTCGAAGACGGCAGCGTCGAATCCCGCGGTCTTCACGACCGCGCCCTCGGGGGCCATTGACCCGTGCAGGATCGTGATGCCTCCCGTCGCGTGGATGGGGTTGTCAAGCGTGCGCAGCACGTCACCGTCGAGCGGGTCGGGGTTCAGCTCGGCGAGGTTCTGGGCCATCGTCTTGCCGGTCACCGTCAGCGCGTCGCCGTGCAACAGGCCCTCGTCGAGCAGCGCCTTCAGCAGCACGGGCAGGCCGCCCTGACGGTCGACGTCGTTCATGACGTAGCGGCCGAAAGGCTTGAGGTCGCCGATGTGCGGCACGCGGTTGCCGATGCGGTTGAAGTCGTCGAGGGTAAAGGGCACCTCCGCCTCGTTGGCGATCGCGAGCAGGTGCAGCACCACGTTGGTGGAGCCGCCCAGCGCCATCGCGACGGTGACCGCGTTTTCGAGCGCCTCGCGGGTGACGATGTCGCGCGCGGTGATGCCCTTCTGCAACAGGTTCACGACGGCCTCGCCACTGCGGTGCGCGTACATGTCGCGGCGGCGATCATAGGATGCGGGGCTCGCCGACCCCGGAAGGCTCAAGCCGAGCGCTTCCGCCACGCTCGCCATCGTGTTGGCGGTGTACATGCCGCCGCAGGCGCCTTCGCCGGGGGCGAAGGCGCACTCGATGCGGTGAGCATCCTCGTCGCTCATCTTGCCCGCCTTGACAGCACCCACCGCCTCGAAGGAGTCGATGATCGTGATCTCCTTCTCGGTGCCGTCGGAGAGCTTCACCCAGCCCGGAGCGATCGACCCGGCGTAGAGGAAGACGCTCGCGAGGTCCAGCCGAACCGCCGCCATGAGCATGCCCGGAATCGACTTGTCGCAGCCGGCGAGCAGCACGCTGCCGTCGAGGCGCTCGGCCTGCATGACGGTCTCGACGCTGTCGGCGATGACTTCACGGCTCACGAGCGAGAAGTGCATACCCTCGTGGCCCATCGAAATGCCGTCGCTGACACTGACCGTGCCGAACTGCAGTGGATACCCGCCGCCCGCATGGACGCCCTCCTTTGCCGCTTGCGCGAGACGCGCGAGCGACAGGTTGCAGGGGGTGATCTCGTTCCACGAACTGGCAATACCGACCTGCGGCTTCTCCCAGTCATCGTCGCCCATTCCGACCGCTCGCAGCATGCCGCGCGACGTGGTGGCTTCGATGCCGTCGGTGACGACGCGAGAACGGGGCTTGTGGTCGGAGGCGCTCATGTGCCGATTCTACGACCCGGACTCATCGCTCCAGGTGCCGCCCGGAAGCTCGCCGCCCGGGGCCGCGTCGACGTCGGCAGCCAGCTCATCAACCTCGAGCCACGCGGGGTCGACGTCGCCGTTGCGGTACCCAGCGCGGCCCACCATATGGGCCGAAATCGGTGCCGTCAGCAGCTGGAAGACCACGACCGGGATGAGGAGCAGCAGCACACTCGCACTGCGCGCGCTGATGGCGATGGCGATGACAACGAGAATGAGACCGAGAATCTGGGGCTTGGTCGCGGCGTGCAATCGCGAGATCGGGTCGGGTAGCCGCCACAGCCCGATCGCGGCGGCGAGGGTCAGAAGGGCGGCCACGACCAGGAGCACCCCCGCGACCGTGTCCAGGATGCTCACCGCCACCTCAGCGCCGTCCATCGTCGCCCTCCCTCGTCGTTGCAGGGCTGGCATCGCCGCCCGCCCGCGTGACGAACCGTGCGACGGCGACACTGCCCAGGATGGCGGTCGCGGCGAGAACGACCATGAGCGGGATGGTGCGGGTATGGCCCGAGACGACCATCTCGGCACCCACGACGAGGATCAACGTGGTGAGCATGACGTCGCTTGCGATCAGTCGGTCGATGAGGGTGGGGCCTGCGATCAGCCGGGCGAGAATCAGCAAGACAGCGATGGCGGCGATCGCCCCGGCGACCGCCCACAGCAGCTCGGGCAGAGTCATCAGCGCACCGCCTCCCATTCCTCGCGCGAGCCCCAGGCGCGCAGCAGGGCGCGCTCGAGCCCGAGCACGTGCGCGCGCGCCTTCTCGACCTCGTCCGGCGTGCGCACCGACAGACTGTGCACGTACAGCACCGTGCTGGCGCGATCGACCTCGATGACGACGGAGCCGGGCACGATCGACACGGCGAGCGCCGTGCCGGTGAGGATGAAGTCGCTGCGGGTGTGGAGGTCGACCTTGATGAGGGCGCCGCGGTGCCGCGACCGCGGACCGATGGCGATGGCGGCGACCTGGAACGAGGCCACGACCATCTCGGCGAGAACGCGCAGCACGAAGACCGCGAACCAGAACGGATTGAAGCGACCGGAGAGCTCAACCGGAGGCAGGTAGAAGGCTCCCGTGATGGTCAGGGCGACGACGGCGCCCGAGAGGATGGTGAGCGGGGTCACCGAACCCCAGAGCATCATCCACAGCAGCACGAGGGCGACGAGCAGGGGCAGTTTGCGGCGAAGACCGACGCGCACGCGTGCGCCGCGCCCGCCGCGCGACGTGACGATGATGCCGCTCATCGCGCACCCCCCTCAGCGTCGGACGTCACGCCGAGCACCAGTTCAACGTAGGCGTCGGGCCCGTCGAGATTTTCTGCGGCACGGTCGGAGACCGCATAGAGCGGACCGGCGAAGACGGTGAGAGAGAGGCTGACCGCCACCATGCCCGCGGTGCTGAGGGTCATGAGCCGCGGCGTCGCGCGGGTCTCCGTGGTGGTCGGCGCGTCGGGAGCCTCCTCGACCGAGCGCAGCAGGCGCGTCTCATCCCCCTCAACATCGTCGGCCGGACGCCAGAACGCGAGATTCCACACGCGCACGAGGGCGTACAGCGTCAGCAGTGAGACGAGGGCCCCGCCGCCGATCAGGGCGTAGGCGAGAGCATCCCCCTGCACCGCGGTGGCCTGGAAAAGACCGAGCTTGCCGATGAAGCCGGAGAACGGCGGGATGCCTCCGAGGTTGAGAGCGGGAATGAAGAACAGCACCGCGACAAGCGGCGCACTGGCCAGCAATCCGCCGATGCGGGTGATGGAGGTGCTCCCCGCCTCGCGCTCGACCAGGCCGGCCGCGAGGAAGAGCGTGGTCTGCACGACGATGTGGTGGACGATGTAGTAGATCGCCGCGGCGGTGCCGGCAACGGTGCCGAGCGCGACCCCGAGGATCATGTACCCGATGTGACTGACGAGGGTGAACGACAGGATTCGCTTGATGTCGGCCTGCGCGACTGCACCGAGAGCGCCCACGACCATGGTGAGGAGGGCGAGCACCATGAGTGCCGGATTGAGCTCGGGAGTTGGGAAGATCACCGTCTCGAGCCGGATGATCGCGTACACACCGATCTTGGTCAGGAGGCCCGCGAAGGCTGCGGTGACCGGTGCCGGAGCGGAAGGGTAGCTGTCGGGCAACCAAAAGGAGAGCGGGAAGACCGCCGCCTTGATGCCAAACGCGACGAGGAGCATGACGTGCAGCAGAACCTGCACATCGAAGGGCAACTGCTGCACCCGCTCGGCGACCTGGGCGAGATTGACGGTGCCGAGCGCGCCGTAGACCATGCCGATCGCGGCGAGAAACAGGATCGATGACAGCAGGCTGACGATGACATAGGTGACGCCGGCGCGGATGCGCGAGCGCGTGCCGCCGAGCGTGATGAGCACATAGCTCGCAACCAGGAGGATCTCGAAGCCGACGTAGAGGTTGAACAGGTCGCCCGCGACGAAGGCGACCATGACGCCCGTGGTGAGGATGAGATAGGTCGGGTAGTAGATCGAGACCGGTGTTTCGTCATCGCCGTCGGCGAGACCCTGCCCGATCGAGAAGATCAGCACCGCGAGCAGCACGACCGACGAGACCACGAGCATGATGGCCGACAGCCGGTCGACCACCAGCACGATGCCGAGCAGGCCCCAGTTACCTGACTCGACGACGACTGCCCCGTCGGCGTCGACACCGACGAGCAGGGCGATGCTGATGCCGAGCACCGCCGCGAGCGCGAGCGCAGCGACGATGCGCTGCGGGCGTGCGCGGCGACCGAGCACCAGAGTGAGCGCGGCCGACAGCAGCGGCACGAGCACCACGAGGGAAACGAGGGTGGGCATCATCGGGCGGCCTCCCCACCGGAGTCCGAGCGCTGGGCCGGTGCGGGCTCCGGCGCAGCATCCTCGATCGGGAAGTCGGTGTCGCCTTCGTCGGGCGCGACCTCCTCGAGGGGCATGGTGACGCCGCCCTCACGCAGGGCGACATCGTCGGCATCGTCGGAGACGTCATCGGCGTTGGCCAGGCGCCACGACCGGTAGATGAGCGCGAGCAGGAACGCGGAGACGGCGAAGGTAATGACGATCGCGGTGAGGATGAGCGCCTGCGGCAGCGGATCGGTGTAGGCCGCGGGGTCGAGCGACTCGTCGTAGATCGGCGCGAAGCCGGCCGGGCCCCCCATGATGAGGATCAGGAGGTTCACCCCGTTGCCGATGAGCAAGAAGCCGAGCACGACGCGGGTGAGGCTGCGCTCGAGCAGCAGATAGACCCCGCAGGCGATGAGAACGCCCATCACGACGACGAGAACGAGAGAGACGGTCATCGGGCACCCTCTCGTGGGGCGCGCGCACGGGATGCGGTGCCGCGGCTGTTCGCCGGCGCGAGCTCGTCGCCGCCCTGGCGATCGACCTCGCTGCCGAGGCTGCGCAGCACGTCGAGCACGAGGCCGACGACGACGAGGTAGACGCCGATGTCGAAGATCGTGGAGGTAACAAATTCGACCTCACCGAGCAGCCACACCTCGGCTTCCCAATAGGCGGAGGTGAGCGGCGGGGCGCCGAGCAGCACCGGCACGAGAGCGGTGCCCGCCGCCACGATGAGCCCGGTGCCAAGCACCGTGCCCGCCCCGATCGGCAGAGCCGCACCCAGCTCGTAGCGGCCGCCCGCCAGATAGCGGGCGACGAGCGCGAGGCCCGCCACGAGTCCGCCGGCGAAACCACCGCCGGGCAGGTTGTGGCCCGCGAAGAGCAGGTAGAGCGAGATCACGATCGTGGCGTGGAAGGTCAGCCGCACGACGACCTCCAGCAGAATCGAGCGGTGTCGTGGGTCGAGAGTGGGGCCAGCGAGAATCCATGCGTTGCGCAGCTCGCCCGGCTCGCCCAGCTCGCGTACCCGGGCTAGACGGTCGTTGATGCGCTGCTGCACCGCTGCACGTCCGAGTCGACGCGGGTCATCGCCGCGACCGCGCAAGAACAACAGGCTCGCGACGCCCGTCGCCGCGGCGATGACCACCGCAAGCTCGCCCATGGTGTCCCAGCCACGCAGGTCGACGAGGGCGACATTGACGACGTTGCGCCCGTGCCCCTGGACGTAGGCGGCTTCGGGCCAGGCGAGCGAAATCGGCGCGTCGATCCGTGCCCCCGCCGCAACCAGCGCGACGAGAGCCATGACGGTGCCCACGCCGATGCCGATCGCGGCGCGAAGAACCCTGTGCGAGCTGCCGTGCCGGTCGCCCAGGCGGGCCGGCAATCGCCGCAGCACGAGCACGAAGGCGATGAGGGTGACCACTTCGACCAGAATTTGGGTGAGGGCGAGATCGGGGGCGCCCTGCAGGGCGAAGGTGGCCGACATCCCGAAGCCGGTGACGCCGACGACGACGAGGGCTGCGAACCGTTTCTGGGCCTGCGTGGCGGCGATGGCGGCGATGATCATGACCGTTCCGATGGCGAGCTGTGCGGGGTGGTCCCACAGTCGCAGTTCCGTCGGCCAGGTACCGCCGAGCAGCAGGCCGGTGGTCGTCACGCCAACAAATACGACGAGGATGACCCCGAGGTAGAACGGCAGCGACCCCCGTTGCGTCAGGCCGGTGACCGTCGCGGCGAGGCGATCGACGGCCCCCACCGAGTCCCAGTAGGCGTCGCTCGCGGTGTATTCGCGACTGAGCCGTTGCTGGAGCCGCGTGACGGGCGCCCGGGCGACGAAGAGCACCACACCGAGGCCGATGATGAGGGCCGAGAGTGCGAGTTCGGGCGTGAGCCCGTGCCAGAGGGCGAGGGCGTAATCCTTCTCCGGCGCGGGGAAGAGAGCCGGGTAGTCGGCAACGCCGCGGTCGACGAGACCCGCGAGCGGACCGAGGGCGAGGCTCGTCACGGCGAGCACCGCCGGAGCAAGAGCGAACGCCGGAGTGGCACCCGCGAGATCGGTCACCTCGTCGACGTCGGGCTTGCGCGCGAACGCGCCCCAGAAGAAACGGATGCTGTACGCGACGGTCAGCACCGACCCGACCACCACCCCGACGAGCGCGACAGCGGCCCACGCCTGGCCCGCAGCGTCGAGCGCAGCCGCGCCGGGCGCATCGGTGGCCGCACTGGTGGCCGCACTGGTGGCCGCACTGGTGGCCGCACTGAGCAGCGCGTACAGCGCGGTCTCTTTCGCGACGAAGCCGACGAGCGGCGGCACACCCGCCATGGAGGCGAGGGCGAGCGCGGTGAGCACCGCGAGCCCGGGCAGTCGGCGCCCGAGGCCCGAGAGCTTGCGCAGGTCGCGCGTGCCCGCCTCGTGGTCGATGATGCCCACGATGAGGAAGAGTGCGGCCTTGAAGAGGGCGTGCGACAGCAGCAGGGCCATGGCGGCGAGCGCCGTGTCGCGCGTGCCGAACCCGGCCAGCACGACGAGAAGGCCGAGTTGGCTCACGGTGCCGTAGGCCAGCAGCAGCTTGAGGTCGGTCTGCTTGAGGGCAGCCCAGCCGCCGAGCAGCAGGGTCGCGATGCCGAGCACGACGAGTACTTCGCGCCAGCCCGGTACCTCGACCCCGGCTGGTGCAAGGCGCAGCACGAGGTAGATGCCGGCCTTGACCATGGCGGCAGCGTGCAGGTAGGCGCTCACCGGGGTCGGCGCGGCCATGGCGCCGGGAAGCCAGAAGTGGAACGGCACGATCGCCGACTTCGAGAGCGCCCCGACGAGCACGAGCATGATGGCGGTCGTCGTGAGCGGCCCGGCTGGGAGGCTGGCGAGGATCGCGGTGAGGCTTGAGGTGCCGGCCTGCACAGCGAGCAGGACGAGGCCGACCAGCATGACGAGTCCGCCGAGGGTGGTGGTGACGAGCGCTTGCAGGGCGGCACCGCGACTCGCGCGACGGTGGGTGTAGTGCCCGATGAGGAGGTAGGAGAAGACGCTCGTGGCCTCCCACAGCACGAACAGCAGGTAGACGTCGTCGGCGATCACGAGCCCGTACATCGCTCCGGCGAAGGCGAGCATGACCGCCGCGAAGCGCCCGAGCCCTGGCTCGTCGTCGCGGAAGTAGGCAGCGCAATACAGCAGCACGAGGCTGCCGACGCCCGTGACGACGAGAGCCATCACCCACGCCAGCGTGTCCATGCGCGTGTCGAGGGTGAGGCTGAGCTCGGCGATCCAGGTCCACCGCTCGACGGGCAGCCTCGCGGCGTCGCCGCTCAGCACGGCCGGGGCGTGCAGCAGCGTGTGCGCGAAGGCCCCGAGCGGCACGAGGGCGGCCACGGCGAAGGTGCGGCGGCCGAGCCGCGCAGCGAGGGGCAGGATCGCGAGAGCGGCCGCTCCGAACACCGTCAGGACGATGAGCATGCGTCCTCCCGCGGTGTCGTGGTTCGGCAAGGGGGCAGGGCGTCACGGCGCGATCGCCGGATGCTCGTAGTCTACGGGTCGCTCCCGGGAGATTCCCGAAGGTCTGTCAGCAGCGTCAGAACTTCCGCCAGGGTTTGCGCGTCAGCCACACGATGCTCGGCGACCGTCGGCGCTAGGCCGACCTTGATGCCGACATCACCCGCAGCGAGCACCGCGAGGGCATCCTCATCGGTCACGTCATCGCCCGCGAAAAGCACCGCCTCGGGGGCGAATCGCTCGCGGAGCCGCTGCAGACCGTCGCCCTTCGTCGCATCACGCACCGCGAACTCGAGCACGTTCTTGCCAACCCGCACCGTCAGGTCGCGGTCTCGGGCAGTCGCCTCTCGCAACCCCGCCTGCAACGCGGATGCTCGCTCGCGCTCGACTACACGCGTGTGCACCGCGAAACCGGCGGGCTTGTCCTCCACCCACGCTGCGTCGACGGCGTCGACGAGCGGGGCAAGGCGCGAGCGCAACTCGGCCAGACGCTGGCGGTCAGCGACGCTGATCGTGTCTGGGCTCTCGCCCGGTCCGAAGCGCAGCTCGAGGCCGTGCGAGCCAATCAGGGGCCATGACTCGTCGACCTGCGCGACGCGGGCGAGGCTGGCCAGCGAGCGCCCCGACACGAGCGCGACCGTGGTACCGGGAAGCGCGCGCAGGCGGGCCAGCGCCCGCGCCGCCTCGGGAAGGGCTCGCGCCGCCTCGGGGTCGTCGACCTCGGGCGCCAGCGTGCCGTCGAAGTCGAGGGCGACCAGGAGGCGCTCGACCGCCGCGACGCGCACGATCGCAGCGCGCAGCGCCGCGTCGATGCCCGGCGCCGGGGTCTGCGGCGGGGCGACGGCCGTCATCGGGCGCTCGAGTGGTGGCTCGCGTGCCGCAGGGTGTCGAGGAACGTGCTCGACCAGCGAGCGACATCGTTGTCGCGGACGCGGCGACGCAGAGCGCGCATCCGCGTCGTGCGTTCGCGACGGGGCATGCGGGCGGCCGTCACCATCGCCTCTTTCAGCCCGTCGATGTCGTGCGGATTCACGAGAAGCGCGTTTTTGAGTTCATCAGCGGCACCCGCGAACTCGCTCAGCACGAGCACGCCGTCCACGTCGAGGCGACACGCCACATACTCTTTCGCCACCAGGTTCATGCCGTCGCGCAGAGCCGTAACGAGCATGACGTCGGCGGCGAGGTAGAGCGCCACCATTTCCTCGCGCGGGTAGCCGTGGTGCAGGTACGACACGGCGCTGTGGCTGATCGTTGCATACGTGCCATTCAGCCGCCCCACCGTCAATTCGATCTCGTCGCGCAACTGCATGTAGGCCTCGACGCGCTCGCGACTCGGGCTGGCAACCTGCACGAGAACGGCATCGCCGACCCGCAGCCGCCCCTCGCCGAGCAGTTCGCCGAACGCCTTCAGGCGATGCCGGATGCCCTTCGTGTAGTCCAGGCGATCAACGCCGAGGAAGATCGTCTCAGGGTCACCGAGATCGGTGCGGATCTGCCGCGCGCGCTCCTGCACCTCCGGGCGCCGCGCGATCTCCTCAAAGCTCTCGACATCGATCGAGATCGGGAAGGCTTTGGCCACCACAGCGCGGTGGCCGCCGTGCCCGTCGGGCACGCGAATCTCCGGGCTCTTCGCCGCGTAGCCGAACAACCGTCGCACCGCCCGCGAGAAATTGCCGGCATCGGCCACCCGCTGAAACCCGATGACGTCTGCTCCGAGCAGCCCCTCAACCACCTGGCGGCGCCACGGCAGTTGGGCGTAAATGCCGTACGGCGGAAAAGGAATGTGGTGGAAGTAGCCGATCGTCAGGTCGGGACGCTGCTCGCGCAGCATGCGCGGCACCAACTGCAACTGATAGTCGTGCACCCACACCGTCGCGCCCGGCGCCGCGACGCGAGCGGCTGCGTCGGCGAAACGCTGGTTGACGGTCGTGTAGGCCTCCCACCACTCGCGGTGAAAGCTCGGTGCCGCGATCACGTCGTGATACAGCGGCCACAGAGTGTCGTTACTGAAGCCCTCGTAGTAGCGCTCGAGCTCGAGGGCGCTCAACGGAACCGGCACGAGCCGGGTGCCGTCGACGTCGAAGGGGTCGAGCTCCGCATCCGGTGCCCCCGCCCACCCGACCCACGCGCCATCAGCGGCGGCCATGACCGGCTCGAGGGCGGTCACGAGGCCGCCGGGCGAGCGCGCCCAGACGGTCGAGCCGTCTGGTGCGGTGCGGCGATCGACGGGCAGACGATTACTGACGACCACGAAGTCGTAATCGCGGCGTTCGGCGGGGTGTGGGTCGGTCATGGCGCTCGTGCGTCTCCTCGTGGGGGATCGTCGGTGCGGGGCATTCCGGCTGACGCCACGGTATCAGCCGAAGACTCGAGCGAGCCTCGGCCGCTCGGCGTCAACCCCCGCAGATTCGACCTCGCGTCACGAGACGTTCACTCTGCCCTACGGCACCCTCGGCGATCGTCGCCGTACAGTGACCCCGTGATGCGCATCGGAATGGGAACGACGAGCGTGCTGCCCCGGCGTCTGCACGACGCCTTCCGCCTCGCGGCCGACGCTGGCTTCGACGGCATCGAGATCATGATCACGAGCGACCGAGACACGTACGACCCTCGCGTCATCAGCGGCCTGAGCGAGCGATATCGGATGCCCGTGCTCAGCATCCACGCCCCCGTGCTGTTTTTCAGTACCTTCGTGTTCGGCCGCAACCCCCGCGTCAAACTTGAACGCAGCCTCGCACTCGCTCGCGAGGTCGGGGCGAGCACCGTCGTCATGCACCCGCCCTACCGCTGGCAACGCCAAACGGCCGCCGGGCTCATCGACATGGTGCGAACCCTGCAGGCCGCGAGCGGCGTCACGATCGCGGTCGAGAACATGTTTCCGGTCACCGTTCGCGGACGTGACACCCAGGCGTACGCACCCGACTGGAATCCGGGAAACCTCGACATCGCGGCCCTCACCCTTGACTTCTCGCACGCCGCGCTCGCCGGAGTGAGCGCCCTCGAGCTGGCGCAGCACTGGGGCGACCGGCTGCGCCACGTGCACTTGTGCGACGGTTCGACGACCGAGCCGAATGACAAGGTGCTCGACGAACACCTTGTTCCCGGGCGCGGAGCACAACCGGTGGCCGAGGTTCTCGCCATGCTGGCTCAGCGGGGCTTCGACGGCGCAATCATCGCCGAGATCAACTCGCGAGCGTGCGGCAGTAATGACAGCCAGCGCCTCGACTGGTTGCGCGAGACCCTCGACTTCGCCCGGCGGCACACCCAGCTGTTGCCCCGAGCCCAGGATGGTGAACCGCCGGGCGCTGCCAGGATGCCCGGCCGCGCATCAGCGGTCGAACCCTCGCTCTAGCGCCCTCTACAGCGCGGGCGTCTCCGTCCGTCTTGCCGCTCGGTCATGGGCCCACACCGCAATACTGAGATCAATCCGGTCGTCGTCGAAAAGGGGGTCCCGCCCGACGATCTCCCGAACGCGACCAAGGCGGTGGCGAACGGTGTTGGGGTGGACAAAGAGCGCTTCGGCCGTTGCGGACACGGAACCATGGTGCGCGATGAACGTCCGGAGTGTGTCAAGGAGCTCTGCCCCTCCGCGAACCCGTGTCGTCACTAGCGGACGAACAAGCTGCCCGACGAATGGTGCGAGGCGAGAACGTGGCTGCTGTTCGAGGAGGGCCGCCAGCGTGGCCAAGGTCTCTGGGCCAGCGATTGTTCCCCGACGGCGAGCGAGCATCAATGTGGCGCGTGCCTCCCCAATCCCGAGTGCGAGATCGACCAGTGGGAGGGAACTGGAATACCCGAACACAAGCTGCACCTGCTTCGACACGTCCCTGGCTTGTCTCCCGTCAGGCGCGATCACGAGGACATCTGAGGCCGTCTCCCCGATTACAGCAGTGGAATGTAGCCGCGAAAGAAGTCCCCCGGTACCCTCTGGCCAGGCAGAAACGACCAACTGTTCGGGGCCGACTCCACCACGATGAAGGTCGGGAAGCAAAGCGGCGGGTTGCGCGAGCCCCTCGACCACGAGAGTCATGAGCTGTCCGATCCGGCGTCGGGTATTTGATTCGAAGACGCGCTCGTTTCGCCGGGCGATGTGAACAACGCGCGCGAATCTGGTGAGAAGGGCAGGGTCTGGCGCAACGCCAGTGCCCTCCCAGCGCAAACGCTCATCGTCGTCAAGGTCGACCTCAATCGCGTCAGGCTTGCGATGAACGGTGCCGACGAGTACCGAGGAGCGTGGGACGATCAAGAGTCGACCCGAAAACTCCTCTCCACCGAGTTTGAGCATGTCCAAGACGGTGGCTCCTGAGCGGAGCAATTCCATGGCGCGACTCACAGGGTCAAACTCGGCAGGCACGCGAAGACGGTCTTCCAGCAGTCTGTCGCTCAGCGCACGGAACGGCACGCCGTGCGCCATGGAGAGCAGGGCGATACCTCGCTGATGACAGGCAAGCTGGAGCGCCTCAGGTACTTCTGTATGAACCTCTCCGAGACCCAAACAGATTCCGGCACACCCCGCGTCGGCGACAGACTCAACGAATCGCAAAGCCTCGTGTGGATCAACCAACGCCGCCCCAACCGTGCAGACGAGTTCGCCCTCGCGAATATGCGGACGGGGATCCACGACTTCCGTGACGTGCACCCAGGTGATGGGCCGAAGAAGCGACTCGGGAGTCGCCGCAACAACCGCGAGGCCGAAACCTTCCTCGGCGACCAGGTCAGTGATCGTTAGGCCACCACGCCAACTTGCCTCCGCCACAGATTAGAGAATAGTCCAATGAAAAGAGCCAGAACGGGCCAGCTGTCCAAGAATGACGGGTTTTCTTTGCACTCCGTCACACTCGTTCCCATAATGAGGGCAGCCAAAGGAGGCCCTGATGAGTGACGTGTCCACCCCAAACCCCGTCGCGACCGCAACGACACTTCGTCGTGAGTTCACGCTGCTGTCGTCGTTCGCCTTCGCTTTCGCGTTCATCTCCCCCATCGTTGCGCTGTACGGAATCTTCGGCCTAGCTCTCACTACAGCGGGCCCGAGTTTCTGGTGGGGCTTTCTCATCGTCTTCGCCGGCCAGATCCTCGTTGCTCTGGTGTTTGCAATGCTTGTTTCACGCTGGCCACTCGAGGGTTCGATCTACCAGTGGACCTCGCGCCTCATCGGACCGACCGCCGGCTGGTTTGCGGGCTGGGCGTACTTCTGGACCCTGGTGATCGCGATGGCGACGGTTGCCCTCGGGGCAGCGGGCTTCTTGGCCAACATCTTTGGGATGCAGCAACCAACGGCGGTTGAGCGGGCATGGATTGCCTTCGGGGTGCTCATCTTCGGCACGCTCATCAACATTGCCGGCCAGACCGTACTCAAGATCTTCATGTTGGCGAGCATCGCGGCAGAGGTCATCGGTTCGATCGGTCTCGGCATTTGGTTGCTGGCCTTTCACCGTGTGAATGACATCTCTGTCCTCTTCTCGGGCGGTGACGGCATCGGTGTTGCATCCGCGGACTACTTTGCCCTGTCAGGCCCATTCCTCATCGCCCTCGCTTTCATCGGGTTCTCCTTCGTCGGCTTCGAAAGCGCAGGGTCCATCGCTGAGGAAGTAGCTGAGCCGCGCAAGAACCTTCCCAAGGCCATCCTCTTCTCCATCTCATTCATTGCCATCGTGGTGATGTTCTCAAGCTTGTCGATCATCCTGGCGATCCCTGACCTCGATGCCGTTCGCAACGGAGAGGTCGGCGACCCGGTATACGAAACGTTGACGGCCCAACTGGGCACAGGAATCGCCACGCCGATTGAAATCCTCTTTGTGATTGGCTTCGTCGCGAGCTTCCTCGCTCTTCAAACCTCGGCATCGCGCATGCTCTGGGCAAAGGCCCGCGACGGAGCCCTCCCGGGCGCGAGCGTGCTGACGCGCCTGAGCAAGAAACAACGCCAGCCGATTGTGGCGCTCCTTGTCACCACGGTCATTGGCACCCTGCTTTTCCTGCTCAGCAACGTCGCGAGCGACCTCTACACACTGATGGTCAACTTCACCGCGGGTGGGTTCTACCTCTCGTTCCTCTTCCCCCTGGTCGGATTCCTTGTCGTCGTTACCCGACGTACCTGGCGGGCCGGGCCCTTCGGCCTCGGAAGCTGGACGGCCCTCGTCGCGTGGGTGGCAGTGGTGTGGGCAAGTTTGCAGCTCATCAACATTGCCTGGCCGCGCGCGGTGTACGAGCAGGCCTACCTCGACTGGTCGATCATCATTGGCGCCGTCGTCATCAGCATGATCGGAGTGGCGTTCTGGATTGGTGCCCGCAAACGCATTCCTTCCGTCGTCGGTGTTGAGTACGCCGACAACGACGAGACCCACGCGCGGTGACACGCATCTCCAAGACCACAATGGCGCCCGAGAGTCGCGTCGCGATTGTCACCGGAGCCGCGAGCGGCATTGGTGCAGCAACCGCCGCCGAGCTGAGCACGCGCGGATGGCTCGTCGCGGGAATCGACCGTCGCCCCTCGCGAGGATGCGCGCTCAGTGTGGAGGCGGATGTCGCCGACGCCGACGCAGTGACCCGGGCGGTCAAGAAGGTAGAAGCGCAACTTGGGACGGTGTTGGGCATCGTTTCGGCCGCCGGGCACTACGAAACGGCGACCATTGACGAGGTGACCGACTTTCAGTGGCACCACATGCTCAGGGTCCACGTGGGCGGCTTCCTGCATGTCACGCGGTCGGCGCTCCCTGGAATGATTCACCGCGGTGGTGGCGCAGTCGTTGCAATCACGAGCGAGCTCGCTGTGGGTGGCGGCGGTCGAGGGGACGCCCACTACTCAGCCGCGAAGGGGGCCCTTCAAGGCATGATGCGAAGCCTCGCGGTTGAGCTCGCGCCGATGGGGGTGCGCGTCAACGCTGTTGCGCCAGGACCGACAGACACGCCGCTCTTGGCCGAAGACTCTCCGTGGCGCGCACCCGAGTACCTCGCGACGCTGCCGACTGGGCGCCTGACCCGCCCTGACGAGGTGGCGCTGTGCGCCGCCTTCCTTCTCGATGACGGAACGTTCTGCGTCGGCGAAACCCTGAACCCTAACTCGGGAGCGGTGATCTAATGGCGAAAACTAATCTCGAGGGAGCGGTCGCACTCGTGACCGGCGCCGCTCAAGGAATGGGCGCGGCCCACGCACGACGCCTCGCGGAGGCAGGTGCGCGAGTCGCCGTTAACGACCGAATTGCGAGTGACGCTCTCTCCTCGCTCGCAGAGGAGATCGGCGGACTGGCAGTTTCGGGAGACGTCTCTGTGCGAGCAGATGTCCGCGCGATCGTCGATCAAGTGACCCGGTGGGCAGATGCACCCGATGTCCTAGTGGCCAACCACGCGTACATGACCATGACCTCCATACTGGAGGCAGATCTCAACGACTGGTGGCGAGTGTTGGACACCAATCTCGGCGGCACGTTCGCCCTGATTCAAGCCTGTCTACCCGGAATGCGCGCACGGGGGCGCGGGCGCATCGTGGTGATCTCGAGCGAGTGGGGCATCGTGGGCTGGCCTGAAGCCACGGCCTACTGTGCTTCCAAAGCTGGCCTTATTGCCCTCGTCAAGACACTCGGTCGAGAGCTCGCGCCAGAGGGCATCATTGTCAACGCGGTCGCACCCGGAGTGACCAACACTCCTCAGCTCGCGGTTGACGCTCAGGCCGCCGGAGTGCCGGTCGCTGACGTCATTGAGTCCTACTCTCGGGCTATTCCACTGGGGCGCGTTGGCGAAGTGGACGAGCTCGCGAACACCGTGCTCATGCTGAGCGACTTTCGACAGGGCTCAATGGTGGGCCAAGTGGTGCAGGCCAATGGTGGCTCGACGCGCACGCGAGCGTAGCCTCGACACAGACCAGGAGAAGACGATGACCCTCGACCCCGCACCACGACCGCAGGAACATCCCGTGGGTCCCGTGGACGGCCAGTCGTCACCGCGTTACGCGGGCTTCACCACTTTCGCTCGACTCCCTCGCATCAACGATGTCAGCGGGTGGGATGTCGCGGTCGTCGGGGTCCCGTTCGACGCGGGAGTGACCTTTCGTTCGGGCGCCCGCTTCGGCCCTGCTGCCGTTCGGGAAGCATCGCGTCTGCTGCGCCCATACAATCCGACTCTCGAATCGATGCCTTTTTCGGATAGTCAGGTGGTCGACGCTGGCGACCTCGATGCGAACCCCTTCGATATTGAATCGGCTCTGCACGAAATGCAGAATGGCTTCGCCCACCTCATGAGTGACGGCAGACCGGTCATGACCCTTGGTGGCGATCACACTGTCGCCCTTCCAGCTCTTCGGGCGGTCACAGCCGAGCACGGGCCGGTGGCTCTTGTTCACTTCGATGCGCACCTCGACACCTGGGATACCTACTTCGGGGCGCCCTACACACACGGAACTCCGTTCCGCCGAGCCTCGGAAGAAGGGCTACTGCGGAAAGACCGTTCCGCCCACGTCGGAATTCGCGGGTCGCTCTACAGCAAGCGAGATCTCCTCGATGACCGTGAGCTTGGCTTCACGATCGTGCATTGTCGCGATTTCGACCGCATTGGCGCTGACGGGATCGTTGAGCGCATCCTTGACCGCATCGGCAACGCACCGCTCTATGTTTCCATCGACATCGACGTGCTTGACCCCGGATTCGCGCCGGGCACCGGAACCCCCGAGGCCGGGGGCATGACGAGTCGGGAGCTCCTGGAGGTGCTCCGTGGATTGAGCACGACGCAGATCGTATCCGCCGACATCGTCGAAGTTAGCCCTCCGTACGACCACGCGAGCATCACGGCAGTAGCGGCAGCGAATCTCGCTTACGAGCTCATTACGATCATGTCCGCCCAACAGGCCGCCCGATGAGACCAGACACTTTCTGGCCAAACGGGATGCGTTCAGCGGCAGCGTTCACTTTTGACCTCGACGCGGAATCAGCCGTCGTATGGGGGGCGCCCGAGAACGCCCGACGAATGAGCGTGATAAGCCACCAGGCATATGGCCCGCTTGTCGGTGTGCCCCGCATCCTGAATCTGCTTGTCGAACACCGCATCACGGCAACATTTTTCGTGCCGGGCTTCACTGCCGAACGGTATCCCGAAGTTGTGCGAGAAATCGTTGCCGCGGGTCACGAGCTCGGGCATCACGGTTACCTTCACGAGCAACCGTCCGCACTCAGCCGCGACCAACAGATCGCAGCGCTCGACCGTGGATTGGACGTTCTCGCGCAGGTCGCTGGCGTAAGGCCGATTGGCTATCGTGCTCCGATGTGGGACCTCTCGTGGGAGATGCCGCAATTGCTTCTCGAAAGAGACTTCCTTTACGACTCGAGTCTGATGGATAGCGACCGACCATACGAGCTCGCTGTTGCGTCTACCCAGCCAGCCAGCGCATCTCTCGTCGAGATACCGATTCAGTGGGCTCTGGACGATTGGGAGCAGTACTGCTTTCTGCCGGAGATCAGTGGCACGGGCTACATCGCGACCCCAGACCAAGCCCGCGCTTTGTGGGAGTCAGAACTTGACGGGCTTTACGCTGTGGGCGGCTGCTGGGTACTGACCAATCACCCTTTCCTGTCGGGCCGACCGGGCCGCGCTGCTTCCCTTGCACGACTGATGGCTCGGGTGGTCGCTATGCCCGACGTCTGGGTTGCACCGCTCCGCGACATCGCTCGTCACACCCGCGCACTCAACCTTGCACCCCGTTCCATCCAACCGATCGATGAACAAGAGCTCAACAGCTAGTCCACAGCGCCCACGGACTAACTAAGGAACGCGCGCAAGAGCGACTGCGACCCGGCCAAGTGCTCGGCCATCGCCGCCGCAGCGCGGTCAGCGTCGCCGACAAGCACCGCCCAGACGATCTGCTCGTGCTGTTCGTCGGAGTGCGCGATGTTCGGGGGCAAAAGCGGGATGCGGTCGAGCAGACGATTGACCGCCATACGGTTGTCCGCGACGAGTGACACCAGACTGGGGCTGCCCGACAGTTCAGCGATCGTCAGGTGAAGTCGAGAGTCGAGGCGCCGATAGTCGGCCGCGACAGCCGACCGAAGCTCGACGAGACGCGCGTTGAGGTTTTCCCGTTCCGCAGCGCTGAGTGCCCGGGATGCGGCTGCCCGCGCCGCGCCGACCTCAAGCACCGCACGCAGGGTCAAGATGTCGTCGAGCTCATCGACGCTGAGCGACGCGCCCGACCTGACCTCGGCGAGGGCCGCCGAGGCGATCGGGAGCGGGTCGCAGACGAAAGTGCCGCCGTATCGGCCACGTCGCGACTCGAGGTAACCGGCATCGGCGAGTGAGCGGATCGCCTCACGCACGGTGTCGCGGCTGACCTCGAGACGCGCGGCGAGTTCGCGCTCGGGCGCGAGCGCCTCCCCCGGCGCGACGATGCCGAGGCGGATCAGCTGCAGCAGCCGCGCGAGGGTCTCCTCGAAGGCGTTACCCCCACGCACGGGCCGCGACAGCGCCTCGTGGGCGAGCGACTCGGCGGGCTCGATGATGCCCCCGGAGGGCATCCCGTTCGCTGCCGCGTCGCCGATCATGGTCGTCCTTAGAGCGGCGTCACGTAGGCACCGCTGATGCCACCGTCGACGAGGAAGGTGGAGGCGGTGATGAACGAGGCATCGTCGCTCGCCAGGAAGGCGACCGCCGCAGCAAGCTCCTCGGCCTCGGCGAAGCGGCCCTTCGGGATGTGTACGAGGCGACGCTGCGCGCGCTCGGGGTCTTTCGCGAACAGCTCCTGCAGCAACGGGGTGTTGACCGGGCCAGGGCACAGCGCGTTGACGCGGATACCCTGACGCGCGAACTGCACACCGAGCTCGCGGGTCATCGCGAGCACGCCGCCTTTGCTCGCGGTGTAGGAGATCTGGCTCGTCGCACTGCCCATCACCGCGACAAACGAGGCCGTGTTGATGATCGAGCCCGACTGCTGCTTCACCATGTGGCGCAGGGCCGCTCGCGAGCACAGGTAGACGCTCTTGAGGTTGACCTCTTGCACCTTGTCCCACGCGGGCAGCTCGGTGGTTTCGATCGAGTCGTCGTCGGGCGGCGAGATGCCGGCGTTGTTGAAGGCGATGTCGAGCGAGCCGTAGGTGGCCTGCGCGGTGTCGAAGAGGTTGTTGACCTCGGACTCGTCGGTGACATTGGCCTTGACGAACATGCCGCCGACCTCGGCGGCAGCGGCCTCACCGAGCTCCGGCGTGAGATCGCCGATGACGACCGTCGCGCCCTCGGCAGCGAAGCGACGCGCCGTGGCAAGGCCGATGCCGCTCGCGCCGCCCGTGATGACGGCGACCTTGCCCTTGAGTCGCTGAGTGAGGTCGATAGGGGTGATGGTCATGCCGGGCTCCTGTCTTAGCCGTGGGAAAAGAAGACGTTCTTGGTTTCGGTGAAGGCGAGCGGAGCATCCGGGCCGAGCTCACGCCCGAGTCCGCTCTGCTTGAACCCGCCGAAGGGGGTCGCGTACCGCACCGACGAGTGCGAGTTGACGCTGATCGTGCCGCTCTCGACCCCGCGCGACACGCGGATGGCGCGGCCCAGGTCGCGCGTGAAGATTGAGCCCGACAATCCGAAGATCGAGTCGTTGGCCAGCGCAATCGCGTCGGCCTCGTCGTCGAAGGGCAGCACCGAGACGACGGGGCCGAAGATCTCGTCGGTCGCCACCCGGTCGGTGCGGTTCGGCAGCAGCACGGTCGGCGCCATCCAGTAGCCGGGGCCGTCGGGCGCGGAGCCCTGGAAGGCGACCGGTACCGAGCCGTCGAGGAAGGTGCGCACCGACTCGAAGTGGCCTTTCGACACGAGCGGGCCCATGGCGACGTCGGCCTGCCGCGGGTCGCCTACTCGGAAGCTCTTCACGGCGGGCTCGAGCAGCTCGAGGAAGCGGTCAAGCACACTGCGCTCGACGAGCAGCCGCGACCGCGCGCAGCAGTCCTGCCCCGCGTTGTCGAAGACCGAGCCGGGGGCGCTGGATGCTGCTGCCTCCAGATCGGCGTCGGCGAAGACGATGTTCGCGCTCTTGCCGCCGAGCTCGAGCGTGACGGGCTTCACCTGCGCCGCGCATCCGGCCATGACGTGCTTGCCTACCTCGGTCGAGCCCGTGAAGACGACCTTGCGGACCTTCTCGTGGGTGACGAACCGCTCGCCGACAACCGAGCCGCGCCCCGGCAGCACCTGGAAGAGGTGCTCGGGCAGCCCCGCCTCGAGGGCGAGCTCGCCGAGGCGGATCGCCGTGAGCGGCGTCCAGTCTGCGGGCTTGAGCAGCACGGCGTTGCCCGCGGCGAGCGCCGGCGCGAAGCCCCAGCCCGCGATCGGCATCGGGAAGTTCCACGGCACGATGACCCCGACGACGCCGAGCGGTTCGTGGAAGGTGACGTCCATGCCGCCCGCGACGGGGATCTGCTGGCCGATCAGCCGCTCGGGCGCGCCGCTGTAGTAGTCGAGCACGTCGCGCACGTTGCCCGCCTCCCAGCGGGCGGCGCCGATCGGGTGCCCCGAATTGCGCACCTCGAGCTCGGCGAGCTCGTCGATGTGCGCGTCGACGACGGCCGCGAAGCGCCGCAGGGCGCGGGCCCGGTCGACTGGGGCGAGGGCGGCCCAACCGCGCTGCGCGACGACGGCGCGCTCGACGGCCGCGTCGACCTCCTCGAGCGTCGTGTGCTGCACCGTCCCGATGACGGTCTCGTCGGCCGGGTTGATGAGGGTGGTCTCGCTCATGCGCGGCCCTTCCGCTCGTCGCGGTACACGGCGGCCGCATCGACGAGGGCCGCGAACAGTCGCGCGTCTTCCGCCGCGTCCTCCTCGGGGTGCCACTGCACGGCCACGCCGAAGGTCGCGCCCTCGATGTCGACCGCTTGGATGATGCCGTCGTCGCCGACCGCGCTCACGACCAGGCCGTCGGCCACGGCGTCGAGCGCCTGGTGGTGGTAGCTCTGCACGGTCACGCGGTCGCCGAGCAGCTCGGCCACCCGCGTGCCCGGCACCGTGATCGCGGGGTTCGGCGTAAAGACGCCCCCTCCGGCGTTGTACTTCGTCGACCCGATCACGTCGGGCAGGTGCTGGATGAGCGTGCCTCCGAGCGTCGTGTTGAGCACCTGCATGCCGCGGCAGATGCCGAGGAAGGGGATGTCGCGCGCGAGAGCCCGCTGCAGCAGGGTGTCCTCCAGCGCGTCGCGGTCGAGCCGCGGCTCGTCGTTCGTCGGGTGCGGCTCTTGGCCGTACCGGCGGGAGTCGACATCCTTACCGCCCGTGATGATGAGCCCGTCAAGCCCATCGAGAATGGCGTCGGCGTCGGCAGCGTCGAGGGGTTGAGGCGGTATCAGCACCGCGAGTCCGCCCCCGCGCGCGACCGCGTCGAAGTAGACCTTCGGCAGGAACGCGGCGGGAACATCCCACACCCCGCTCTTCGTCTGCTCGAGGTAGGTGGTCAGGCCGATGACCGGGCGGCGGCCCGAGATGCCAGCCCGCGCCGTGCCTTCCGGATCGGTGCCGGCCCGCTCAGAATCGTTCGAAGCCACGGATGCGCTCCCAATCGGTGATCGCGGCGTCGAAGGCCGACAGCTCGACCTTCGCCATGTTCAGGTAGTGCGTGACGACCTCGTCGCCGAACGCGGTGCGCGCCAGCTCGGAGCCGGCGAACAGGTCGGCCGCATCGCGCAGAGTCGAGGGTACGCGGGGAAGATCGGCGGCGTAGGCGTTGCCTTCGAAGATCGGCGGCATCTCGAGCTTGTTTTCGATGCCGTGAATGCCGGCGGCGATGATGGCCGCGACCGCGAGGTACGGGTTGACATCGCCACCGGGCACGCGATTCTCGATACGCAGGCTGTGACCGTGGCCGACGACGCGCAGGGCGCACGTGCGGTTGTCGACGCCCCAGGCGATGCCCGTGGGGGCGAAACTGCCGGGCACGTAGCGCTTGTAGGAGTTGATGGCGGGCGCGAAGAACAGGCTGAGTTCGCGCATGGCAGTCAACTGCCCGGCGAGCCAGTGCTCCATGAGCGTCGAGAAGCCGTGGGGGCCATCGCCCGCCATGACGGGCGAACCGTCGGTGCCGCGCACGCTGAGGTGGATGTGGCAGCTGTTGCCCTCGCGCTCGTTGAACTTCGCCATGAAGGTCAGCGCCTTGCCGTGCTGGTCAGCGATCTCTTTTGCGCCGTTCTTGTAGATGACGTGGTTATCGCACGTGGCGAGGGCGTGGGCGTAACGGAAGGCGATCTCCTGCTGGCCGAAGTTGCATTCGCCTTTGACGCCCTCGCAGTACATGCCAGCGCCATCCATGCCGTTACGGATGTCGCGCAGGAGCGGCTCCATGCGGCTGGAGGCCAGGAGGGCGTAGTCGATGTTGTAGTCGCTCGCCGGGGTGAGGTTGTCGTAGCCCTTCGCCCAGGCCTGCCGGTAGGTCTCGTCGAACACGATGAACTCGAGCTCGGTTCCGACGTAGGGCACGAGGCCGTGGGCGGCGAGGCGGTCAAGCTGATGCTGCAGGATCTGTCGCGGGCTCGGGCCAACCGGGTCGCCGTCGTGGCGCAGCAGGTCGGCCATGACGAGGGCCGTGCCCGGCAGCCAGGGAATGCGCCGCAGGGTGCCGAGGTCTGGCTGCATCACCATGTCGCCGTAGCCCGTGTCCCACGAGGAAAGGGCATACCCCGCGACGGTGTTCATCTCGACGTCGACGGCGAGCAGGTAGTTGCAGCACTCAGCGCCGTGGGCTGCGACCTCCTCGCGAAACAACCGAGCCGACACCCGCTTGCCGACGAGGCGCCCCTGCATATCAGCGAAGGCGACGATGACGGTATCGATCTCGCCCGCGTCGATGAGCCCTTCGAGCTCGGCGATCGTCAGGTTGCCTGACCGAACAGTCGACGGCGCAGCAGACATGAAGGGCCTCCCTTGGCTCAGGTGTCGACCATTAGTACCACAGCGGCTGAGTGTCGGTCAGCGTCTGCCCGGCAAAAAGTGGCTCTCAATGGTGGACACAGCCCACCTTTAGCGCCATGCTCAATGTCCAAGGCGCACCGTGGCGTCCGATGCCGCGGTGCCGACCCATCCCCACCACCCCCCAGGAGGAATGAATGGCGGAAACAACCAAGGCGACGGGCGGTGTCACGTACACCAGCGTCGACCAGTCGTACTTCGAGAAGCGCGGGCTGCGCCGCTCGGCAGGCGTGTGGGGCCTCTGGGGCCTCGCCGTTGCCGCGGTCATCTCCGGTGACTTCTCGGGGTGGAACTTCGGCATCGACTTCGCGGGCTTCGGCGGCATGCTCATCGCCTTCGTCGTGCTCGTGATCATGTACTACGGTCTGACGTTCTCGATCAGTGAAATGTCGGCTGCCATGCCTCACACGGGCGGGGCCTACTCGTTCGCGCGATCGGCAATGGGGCCGTGGGGCGGTCTGATCACCGGTGCCGCCGAAACCATCGAATACGTCGCGACCACGGCCGTCGTCGTGTTCTTCTCCGCCCAGTACCTCGACGGCGTCACCGGGGGCCTTCTCGGGTTCTCGCTCGCTGAGTCGGGCAACATGTGGATCTGGTGGATCGTGCTGTACGTCGCGTTCGTCGGCCTCAACGCCGCCGGCGCGCACATCTCGTTCCGCTTCGCGATCGTCGTGTCGATCATCGCCATCGGTGTCATCCTTGTCTTCTCGGTGATGGCGCTCGCCTCCGGCCTGTTCTCGTTCGACAAACTGTGGGACATCGCGCCGAACCCCGACGTCGCTGGCTCGTCGACCTTCCTGCCCGAGGGCTGGCTCGCGGTGCTGTTCGCGCTGCCGTTCGCCATGTGGTTCTTCCTCGGCATCGAAGAGCTGCCCCTCGCCGCGGAAGAGTCGCACACTCCCGAGAAGGACATCCCCCGCGCCGCCGTGCTCGCACGCGGCACGCTCATCATCACGGGCATCCTGGTGCTGTTCCTCAACACCGGCGTGCTCGGGGCGGAAGCGACGGGCGTCTCGCTCGAACCGCTGCTCGACGGCTTCCGAGCCATCGTGGGCGACGAGCTCGCCGCCCTGCTCGCGATCTTCGCGCTCATCGGCCTGTTGGCCTCGCTGCACGGCATCATGTTCGCCTACGGGCGCAACATGTACTCGCTGTCGCGCGCGGGCTACTACCCGAAGTTCCTGTCGCTCACCGGCAAGAACCAGACCCCGTGGGTCGCGCTGACCGTCGGTGCCGTCATCGGTTTCGTCGCGATCGTCGTGCTCGACCTGCTCGGTCGGGCCGACCCGGAAGGGCTCGGCGCGGTGGCCGGCGCGATCATCCTGAACATCGCCGTGTGGGGCGCTGTCGTGGCGTACTTCCTGCAGATGGTGGCGTTCCTGATTCTGCGCCGGAAGTTCCCTGACGTGAACCGCCCCTACAAGAGCCCGATGGGTACCTTCGGTGCCTACAGCGCCGCGGCGATTGCCGCACTGGTGTTCATCGGCCTGCTCATCAACCCGGCTTTCCAGGCAGCGATCGTGGCGATCATCATCGTCTACGCGCTCATGCTGCTCGGGTTCGGGCTGCACTACCGCAAGCGTCTCGTGCTCTCCCCTGAGGAGGAGTACGCGATGAGCGGCGGAACCCACGAACTCACCAAGGAGTGAGAATCGGGTAGCACGACCGGTGCGGGTCGCGAGCGTTCAGCTCGCGGCCCGCACTGCTTATTCAGCCGGCGGCAGGCACTGCTCGTTCAGCCGGCGGCCGACGCGAGGGCGGGTGCGAACGCCGCGAGAGCATCACGGCGACGGGCCCGACCGGCGGCCAATCGCGCGACGACGACAGAGACCGCGCCGAGTAGCACCAGGGCTCCCGCAGCTGCGACGATGCGCGCCGGGTCTCCCCCCGCCAGCAAAGCTTGCATACCGTCGACGGCGGCCGTCATGGGCAACACAGCGCTCAGCGCGGGGAAAGGGTCGGCGAGGGCCGCGATTGGAATGATGCCGCCCGCGGCCACGATCTGCAGCGCCAGCAACAGGAGGGAGACCACGAGGCCCCCACGACCGAGGGTGAGCATGAGCGCCGCATGCAGAGCCGTGAAAGCCAGCGCGATGAGAGCAGTGAACGCGAAAGTCACCGGCAACAAGCTGAGGGAAAGACCGCTCACCGCGTGCACCAGCGCGGTGACGAGCGCGGCTTGAGCAAGCGCGACGAGCGACGCACGGCCGAGGGTGCGCCGCACGATGATGCCGCCGGCGGCGGAGGTACCGATCACGCCGCGGGCCGCGGGCCTCAGGGCGAGAAAGGTTGCGAGCGCGCCGATCCACAATCCCAGGGGCACCAGGGTCTCGGCGACGACCGGGGCAATGCCCTCGACGGCGTTGCTGCGTGTGGCGTCGACGACGACCGGCTCGCTCGCAATCGCGTTGTCACCGGCCTGACCCTCGGGTACCTGGGCGGCACCGGAGGCGAGGCCCTCGGCCAACTCGCCGGCTCCGTCGGCAAGGGTGGCAGCGCCGCTCGAGACCTCGCTCGTTCCGCCCGCGAGCGAGCCAAGCCCTGACGCCAGCGCGGCGGCCCCTGTCCGGAGCTCCGGGCCACCAGCGGCGAGCGCGGCGGCACCCGTTGCGCTCTCGGCGAGTCCGCTCTGAATGCCGTCGAGTCCGCTATTGAGTGAAGGAATCACCGCACTCGCTGTTCCCGCCAGCACCTGGGCGTTCGTGAGGGCCGCGATGAAGGCCTGCTGATCGGTCGGGCTGAGATTCGACGCCGTGATCGCCGAGGCCAGCACGCTGAGTTCGCTCGCCAGCGCGCTGGCCGACGACGGGATGCTCGCGAGTGCCTGCTGACCGGCGTCGAGTTGCGCGGCACCCGCACGCAGTTGCCCGAGACCTGATGACAGGGAGGACACACCGCTCGTGTAGTCGGCGATGCCGCTCGACAGGGCGGCGGCTCCGCCGGCCGAGGCGCGGGCGCCTGCGCTCAGTTCGGCGAGACCGCCGCTGAGCTCGTTCGCACCATCGCCGAGTGCCACAGCCCCATCGGCGGCCTCGCTGAGGGCGACCCCCAGCTCGCCGAGCCCGGCGGTCAAACCGTCAAGGTACTGTGCAGTGATCGCCGCGCCGAACTGTTGGGCGAGTCCGCTTCCGACAGCTTGAACGACCGAGCCGGCGAGGTAGCTGTGGGCGTCATCGGTTTCGACCCGCAACTGCGCTTGCACCGGGTTGGCGGTGCCGATGGTGAGGAGCGAGGCAGAGAAGTCACGGGGAATCGTCAGCACCGCGTACACCTCACCGCGATCCAGCGCGGCCTGGGCCTCATCAGCGCTCGTCACACTCCAGGCGAAGCCGGCGTCATCGGAGCCGGTCAGTTCGGTGACGAGTTGGCGGCCCGCGAACACGATCTGCTCCTCACCGTCAGGCGTGGTCGTCGTCAGCAGCTCGTCCTCGTTGACGACGGCCGCGGGGATGCGGTCGAGCCCGGCGTTGCCGGTACCGAAGGCGGCAAGCGCGAGACCGACAAGGGCAAGGGGAACCACGGCGGCGGCGATGACGATCAACGCGCGGCGGGCGCGGCCCCGGGGGGTCAGTCGAGCGGTGACGGCAGCGGTCATGATCCGCTCCTTTCGGATACAGCGAAGACGGTGATGGGAGCGACGATCGCCCCGGGCGCCGACGTCGACGCGGGCTCGCGACCCCACACCCGAACGACCGGAGCAGGGGCAAGACGACGGACGAGTTCATCGAGGAGGTCGATGTCGGCGCCACTGAGTGCGTCGTCACGATGGTCGAGCACGATGACCGGTGCGGCATCGAGGGTTGCCACGGCAGCGAGTACGATCGCCCTGCGGCGCGAATCGAGCGTCACGACCCGAGCCTCCGGGTCAGCGATCGCCTCGGGTTCGATACCCAGCGACGTGGCGACTGCGGCAAGTCGGGCAATCCACCGCTGCGTTCGGCGCCAGCCGCGCGGGTAGCCCGCGGCAAGGGCGATCCGCTCGCTGACAAGCCCACCGATCGTCACGCTCGGCGCAAGACGGTCGCCGCTGACATCAACAAGCGTCACCCGGCGGGAGGCGCGGCCCGCCTCGGACGGCAACACGGCTCCGGCCACGACTGCCCGACCCGAGCGCGGCGCGAGATAGCCGGCGAGCGTGGCTCCGGCGAGACGGCGGAGGGGCGACTCGCCAACGAGGTCGACGCGCGAACCGGGGTGGGCCGTGAGCGTGAGCTCCGCATCCGACCCCTCGAAGCCCAGCCGGTCGGTGACGATGACAGCGTCGCCCAGGACGTCTGCCCACGCGCGGTGCTCACGATGGTGGCGCAGTTTTTCGCCCTCGACGTCGAGGTCAGGCAGCGTGCGGTCGAATGAGCGCGGGAACCACCAGGCGGCCCGGCCGAACAGGGTCATGAGCGCTGGGCCCAGAGTCATGCGCACGAGGAACGCGTCGATTGCGATGCCGACGGCGAGACTCAGGGCGATGGGCTTGATGAGGCCAGAGCCTTCGGGCACGAAGGCGGCGAAGACGAAGAACATGATGAGCGCCGCCGCGGTGACCACGCGGGCACCGTTCGCGAAGCCGTCGTCGATCGCGCGGCGAGCGTCGGCGGTGCGCACGAATTCCTCGCGCATGCCGGAGACGAGGAACACCTCGTAGTCCATGGCCAGCCCGAAGAGCACGGCCATGAGGATGATCGGCATGAAGCTCAGAATCGGGCCGGGCTCGGCGTGCAGCACCTCAGCACCCCAGCCCCACTGGAAGACGGCGACGGTAATGCCCATCGCGCTGCCGACGGAGAGGAGGAAGCCCAGGGCGGCCTTGACGGGCACGAGCACTGACCGGAACACCGCCATCAGGAGCACGACTGAGAGACCGACGACGACGAGCCCGAACGGAATCAACGCCGCGGTGAGACGGGTCGAGATATCGATGCCGACGGCCGTCACGCCGGTCACCGCGAGCGGAGTGTCGAACTCGGCCTCGATGCGCTCGCCTGCCGCCCGGAGGTCGGCGACGACCGTTTTTGTCGCGGGGTCGTCGGGAGCCGTGTCGGGCGCGACCTGGAAAATCGCAGTCTCCAGGCCGGGCGATGGGATGCCCGGGCTCACGCTCGCGACCCCGTCGACCTGCTCGAGCTCAGCGCGGATCGCGGCGAGATCCTCGAGGATCGCCGTCGTCTGCGTGATGTCGAGCGTCACGAGCAGAGGCCCTGCCGTGCCGGGCCCGAAGCCCTCGGCGATGAGGTCGTAGGCCTCGCGCTGGGTCGATCCAGCGGGCTCGCTACCGCCGTCGGGCAGGTTGAGGTCGAGGGAGAAGGCGGGAATCGACAGCACCCCGAGCAGCGCGACGACCGACACACTGGTGACGATCGGGCGCTTCATGACGCCGCGTACCCACCGCCGACCGAGGGTCGGGGCCGCGGCAGCGTCGGGGTGGGCACGCTGCCACGCGCGCGAGCCCGGTTTCGGCGCGAGGGATGCCCCCGCGGTTCCCACGAGGGCGGGCAACAGGGTGACGGCCGCGACGATCGCGATGAGAACGGCGAATGCCGCCCCGACGCCCATCACCGAGAGGAACGGCACGCCGACGACGAGGAGCCCCAGCAGGGCGATGATGACGGTGGCGCCGGCGAAGACAACCGCGCTCCCGGCGGTGCCGACGGCAACCGCTGCCGACTCTTCGGGATCCATCCCCTGGGCCAGCTGAGCGCGATGTCGCGACAGGATGAACAGGGCGTAGTCAATTCCGACCGCGAGCCCGATCATCACTGCCAAGAGCGGCGCCGAGCTCGAGACGGGCAGGAAGGCGGCGAGCGCCAGGATGCCGCCGATCACGATGCCGACCCCGATGATGGCCGACGCAAGAGGCATCCACGCCGGTCGCAGTGACCCGAAGGTGATGATGAGCACCGCGCCGGCAAACAGCACACCGAGCACCTCGCTCACGGTGAGCCCGACGGTGGTGTCTTGAAAGACCTGACCGGCGTATTCGACGCGCACGTCGACCACCTCGGCCGTGGCGACGAGGGCAGCGATGGTTTCGGTCGAGATGTCGCTCGAGGCGCCGTCGAGCTGCACGCGCACGATCGCGAGTCGCTCGTCGTCACTCACCTGCCCGTCGGCGAATTCGTCGAAGGGGCCGAGCACCGTATCGACGCCGTCGACCCGAGCCAGCGCGCGCTCGAGGTCGGCGATCTGCGAGCGGACGCCCGCATCGGTGACCGTAGCGCCCTCGGGCGCGACGACGACCGCTTGCACATTCGCGCCGGCAACGGCCGGAAAGAGGGCGTTCAGCTGGTCAAGCGCCACTTGCGATTCGGTGCCGGGAATCGAGAACGTCTCGTCGGTTTGGCCGCCAAGGGCGATGCCTCCACCGAGCGCGGCAGCGAAGGCGAGGAGCCACGCGACGATGACCACGCGAGCGCGGCGGTACGAGAACCGGCCGAGCCGGTACAGCAGGGTTGCCATCAGGGTCCTCTTCAGACGGTGCGGGTGTCGGCGGGCACGAGAAGGTCGTGCAGGATCTCGAGGAGGGCGCTGCGCACCTCATCGGTCGGGATCTCGCCGTTGAGCCCCAGTCGGTCGGCGGCCGCCAGGGTGTAGGCGACGCCGCCGAAGGCCACGCCGAAGCGCAGCTTCTCGAAGGTTGAGCCGCTCGCGAGCCGGAAGAGTTCGGCGACGCGACGCATGAGTTCGGTGGCCCGATGCATGACGGGCACGTCGTCGAGCGTGGCCCCCTGGTTGATCACGAGCGGCACCACCTGACTGTGCGTGAGCAGGAGGTCGACGAAGCGTTCGACGAAATCCGCGCGGCGGAGGGCGGCGGCTCCATCGTCGCCGACGAGCAATTGCTCAAGGTCGTCGAGGGCCGGGCTGACGATCTCGGCCAGCAGTGCCTCTTTCGACGCAAAGTGGTACAGCACGCTCGCTTTGGAGGTGCCGGCAAGGTCGGCGATGCGCTGTAAAGAGGTCGCCGCGTATCCGGCCGCAGCAAACTCATGAAGCGCGACCTCGCGCAACTGATCGTGAAGAGGCATGACGCCACGGTACTGACCGATCGGCCAGCTTCCTGACCAGCCGGTCAGGTTCTGAGGATGCTCAAGGCCCAGTCTCAGCAACGGCCCGGCCGCACACCGCGCACAACGAGAGCGCTAGCGTGGAGGCGACGGACGGAGACCCGATGCGCAAGTTCCTCTTCAACGGCGCCGTGCTCGGTGCCGCCTTCTCAGCCGTGGGCGTCATCAACGCCACCCGCACCGGCCCGCGCGACTGGCGCCTCGCCCTTATGTGGGTCAGCTGGGGCATCAACGTCGCCATCGCGGTCGGCACGGTCATCGAGGAGAGCCGCGAGCCGGGCCCGTTCGAGCTCGACGACTAGCTGCTCGAGCCCGTCAGCGCCATCGCGCCACCCAGCCCAATGAGGGCAACCCCGCCCGAGGCGCGCATGCCGCTCAAGCGACGCGGATTCGAGGCGAACCAGTCGCGGGCGGCTCCCGCGGCGACCGCGTAGACGCTGTCGCCCGCGACGCCGAGCACGAGGAAGATCGCGCCGAGCTCGAGCATCTGGAGCACGGGACTTCCGGCCGACGGCACCACGAATTGCGGCAGGGCTGCGACGAAGAACACGATCGTCTTCGGGTTGCTGATACCGACGAGGAAACTTTCACGCAGGAGGCGGGCCGGGCGCGCCGACACCGCCGTCACGTCGGCGGTCGACGTTGCGTGCCGGTGCCGAATCGCCTGGATGCCCAACCACACCAGCACGCCAGCCCCCACGATCTTGAGCACCGTGAATAGCACGACCGATTGCGCGACGACGACGCCCAGCCCGGCGGCCACGGCGATGATCTGGATAGCAACTCCGGCCGCATTGCCGAGCACACTCAGGAGTGCACCGCGCTTGCCGAGCACGAGGGCTCGACCGATGACGAACAACACACTCGGGCCCGGAATCGCGATGATGACGATCGCGGCGACGATGAAGGCGAGCAGTTCGGGCAGGGGCACCATGCGCTGAGCGTACTGCCCACACGGCCGCTCGCTCGCACGTCGACGACAGGACTAACGACCCTGGGCAATGGCCCCCGCGCCTCTCTAGCCTGACACCGCACGGGCGTCGGCGCCGGTGCAGGAGGAGGACGCTGTCATGACGACCGACATCCTGTGGTTCACGCAGCTCGGCATGGACGACGTGGCGCAGGTGGGCGGCAAGAATGCCTCCCTCGGCGAGATGGTGAGCACACTCGCCCAGAAGGGTGTTCGCGTGCCGGGTGGCTTCGCGACGACCGCAGACGCGTATCGACGCTTCCTCGCCGGTGACGGACTCTACGACCGCATCATGAGACAGGTGATGCCGCTCGACGTTACCGACGTGGTCGAGCTTGCGCGCGTCGGTGCGACCGTTCGAGAGTGGATCGAGCAGCAGCCTTTTCCGCCCGAGCTCGAGCGCAGCATCCGTATCGCCCACGATCGACTGTTGGCCGATGATCCCGACCCGACCGCCGTCTCGTGGGCGGTGCGGTCGAGCGCGACGGCCGAAGACCTTCCCGACGCCTCGTTCGCCGGTCAGCAGGAGACCTTCCTGCACATCAGGGGAATCGACAACCTGCTGCAGGCCATCCGCAGCGTATTCGCCTCCCTGTTCACCGATCGGGCGATCGCCTACCGAGTACACAACGGCTTTGCCCATGATGCCGTGGCCCTGTCGGCGGGTGTGCAGCGCATGGTGCGGAGTGACGTCGGTGCGTCGGGCGTGATGTTCACCATCGACACCGAGTCGGGCTTTACCGACGCGGTGCTCATCACCGCGTCGTACGGGCTCGGCGAGGCAGTGGTGCAGGGCGCGGTCAACCCCGACGAGTTCAGCGTCTACAAGCCGGGGCTGCGAGCGGGCCGCCCTGCGATTCTGTCGCGCACGCTCGGCGCGAAGGCCGTAAAGATGGTCTACACCGACGGGTCGAGCACGACAACGAGCACCGTCGTCACCGACGTCGACCCGGCCGACCGCGCGCGGTTCTGCCTCACCGACGCCGAGGTGCACGAGCTGGCCCGCCACGCGGTGACGATCGAAGAACACTACGGCCGCGCGATGGATATCGAGTGGGCGCGCGACGGTGTCGATGGCCTGCTGTACATCCTGCAGGCGCGCCCTGAGACCGTGGTGTCGCGGCGGAGCGGTCACGTGCTCGCGCATTACACGCTGCGCGGCGACGCGTCCGATCGCGAGGTCATCGTCTCGGGCCGAGCCATCGGGCAGAAGATTGGCGAGGGGCCCGTGCGGGTGCTGACCACGATCGATCGTATGAGCGAATTCACCGACGGCGATGTCCTGGTGGCCGACATGACCGACCCTGACTGGGAGCCGATCATGCAGCGGGCCGCCGCGATCGTGACGAATCGTGGCGGGCGCACGTGCCACGCGGCGATCATTGCCCGTGAACTGGGAATTCCGGCGGTGGTCGGCACGGGCAATGCGACGAGCGTCATGGCCGACCACAGCGAGGTCACCGTGTCGTGCGCGGAAGGCGACGAAGGCCACGTCTACGCGGGGCGGCTGCCGTTCGCGGTTGCGGAAACGGCGCTGGATGCGATGCCGCCGGTCTCGACGAAGCTCATGATGAACCTCGGCACTCCCGAGCAGGCTTTCGCGCTCTCCCGCCTGCCGAACCGCGGTGTGGGGCTGGCCCGTCTCGAGTTCATCATCAACCACCAGGTTGGTGTGCACCCGAACGCCCTCCTCGAACGCGACGTGTTGCCCGCCGCACTCCAGGCCACGGTCGACACGCTCTGGCGTGCCTACCCCTCCCCCACTGAGTTCTTCATCAGCCGTGTCGCTGAAGGCGTGGCGACGATCGCCGCTGCTTTCGCGCCGGAGCCCGTGATCGTGCGACTCAGCGACTTCAAATCGAACGAGTACGCCAACCTCATCGGGGGCGAACGCTACGAGCCCCGCGAGGAGAACCCGATGCTCGGGTACCGGGGTGCGTCGAGGTATGTCTCCGACGACTTTGCGGCGGCCTTCGCGCTCGAGTGTGCGGCCATGCGGCGCGTGCGCGATGACATGGGGTTGACGAACCTCGAACTGATGGTGCCGTTCGTCCGCACTGTGAGCGAACTCGAGGCGGTCATCCGCGTGCTCGGCGACAACGGACTGCGGCGCGGCGAGAACGGCTTGCGCATCATCATGATGTGCGAGATTCCGTCGAACGCGCTGTCGGCCGCAGCCTTCCTCGAGCACGTCGACGGTTTCTCGATCGGCTCGAACGACCTCACGCAGCTGACGCTCGGTGTCGACCGCGACTCGGCGCTCGTGGCGGGCTCGTTCGACGAACGTGACCCGGCAGTGCTGGCGTTGCTCGGCATGGCGATCGACGCCTGCCGCGCGGCCGGCAAGTACGTCGGTATCTGCGGGCAGGGGCCGAGCGACCACCCCGACCTTGCCGAGTGGCTGGTCGACCGCGGCATCGAATCGATGTCCCTCAACCCTGACACGCTTGTCGAGACCTGGCTACGGGTCGCAGGGCGCTCCCCCGCGGTAGCGGGTTCACACTTGCCAGGGCAACAGGGCTCCGATCGCGATGAAGAACCCTCCGGTCACCCGGTTAAACCAGCGGCCGGCGCGCGCAAGCAGCGGCTGCAGCGTTTGGGACAGAGCAGCCACCGTTAACTCAAAGAGGATCTCGATGGCAATGAACGTGCCGGCCATGATCGCAAACTGCACGACCAGGTCGCCGGCCGGGTCGATGAACTGCGGCAGGAAGGCGACGAAAAACAGGATGCCCTTCGGATTCGTCACCGCCGCCAAGAAGCCCTGCTGCCACAGTGACCACCCCGAGGCGCTCGGTCGATCACTGCTCGACGCCACCCTAATCGCCGGAGCCCGCCAGACCTGCAGGCCGAGAAACACCAGGTAGGCCCCGCCCACCCACTTCAGCACGGTCAGCACTTCGGGCACCGCCGTGAGCAGCGCCCCCAGGCCGAACATCGAAATGGCGATCACAACCGCGAAGCCGACCGCGCCGCCCAGCACCGTGAAGGCCGTGCGCCGCACTCCGTAGATCGCGCCGTGCGTGAGCGCGAGCAGCCCGTTCGGCCCCGGTGTCAGAGACAGCCCGAGGGCGGCGAGGGCGAAGACGAGCCAAATCTCAAGCTGCACACGCTCAGTCTGGCGCACGGTCAGCGCGGCGGCATTACCGTGCCGCGGAATATGAAAGACCCCGCGCTGGCGAGAGCAACGGGGCCGTTCGTACACCCCCCGGGACTTGAACCCGGAACCCACTGATTAAGAGTCAGTTGCTCTGCCAATTGAGCTAGAGGTGCGCGGTCGAGCCGAGGCCGACCAGTCGCCCATACTACGCCGCGTGCCCGCGATTGAACAAACCGAGCCCGGAGGCCTGCCGCTCGGTGTGGAGTGCGCGAGCGTGGGCATAGTGCCCGAGCAGTTCGTCGCCGAGGGCGGTCCAGGTGCGGTGCGCCACCGAACCTCGCGCGGCCGCGGCGAACGCGCGCCGCTTCGCCGTGTCGCCGACGAGGTCGACGACGCGCGTGCGCAGGTCGTCAAGGTCACCGGGTCGGTACAGCCAGCCGGTGTGACTGCTCTGCACGAGGTCGAGGGGCCCGCCAGCTCCGGTAGCGACCACGGGCACCCCACTGGCGAGCGCCTCCTGCACGGTTTGGCAGAACGTCTCGTTCTCTCCGGGGTGCACGAAGATGTCAAGGCTCGCCACCGCGCGGGCGAGATCGTCGCCGCCGAGAAAGCCCGTGAGGTGAGCATCCGGCATCGCCTGCTGTACCGCGTCTCGCTCGGGACCGTCACCGATGATGACCAGGCGAATGCCGGGGATGCCCGCCACCGCCGCGAGGTCGAGCACTTGCTTCTCGGGTGCCAGCCGCCCCACGAACCCGACCAGCAGCTCACCGTTGGGCGCAAGGGAGCGCCGCCATGCCTCGTCGCGGCGCTCGGGCCGGAAGCGCTCGAGGTCGACGCCGCGGGCCCAGCGCTCGACCCGATCAACCCCGAGCGCCGTCAGGTCAGCGATGGCCGCCGTCGACGGCGCCAGCGTCAGATCGGCGCGGCGGTGGATGCGCGACACGTGCCGCGCGAACGCCGGCGCCAGCACCGGAATACCGTAACGCTGGGCATACCCGGGCACATCGGTCTGGTACACCGCGACGGTCGGCACGCCCACCGTTTCGGCTGCGCGGAGCGCCGACCACCCCAGCAGGAAGGGCGAAGCGAGATGGACGACGTCGGGACGGAAGCCGCGCAGAATCCCGGCGAGCCGCGTCGGAGTGGTCACGGTGAGCCGCAACTCGGGGTACCCGGGGGTGGGCAGCGACCGCAGTCGAGCCAGCTCCGCTCCGTGCAAGACGTGCGCCGCCGGCAACTCGTCGTGGCGCGGGGCGATGACGAGAGCTTCGTGGCCGCGATCGCGCAGGTGCCGCAGGCTGTGGAGCAACGAGCCGACGACACCGTTCATCTGCGGCAAGAAGGTCTCAGCGATCAGCGCGACTCTCACGGTTCTAGGGTGGGGCAGCGCGCCCCGCGATGCACCTCGCAGCGCCCTCGTCGGCGGAGTGTTCACGGGATGTTCGCCCACCGCTTGCCGACAGCACGTAGAACGGGCGAATGGTGACCGGCTGGGCGGACGACGCGGTAGTGCTGGAGCTCGTGTCGTCGCCGTGGTTGTTGCCGGCACTGCTCGCCCTTGTCGTCGGCGACGCCTTTCTCGTCGTGTTGCCGAGTGAGACGCTCGTCGTTGCGCTCGGTGCGGCGTGGGCCGCGACGGGCTCTCCGGCTCTCGCGCCGGTGGTGTTCGTCGCCGCCATCGGAGCCATTATCGGCGACGCCCTCTGCTTTCTCATCGGCAGGCGGGTTGGTCTCGACCGCTGGCGGTGGCAGCGCACGGGCGCTGTCGCGCGGGCCCTCGAAAGGGCGCGGCGCACGGTGCTCACCCGCACGGCGGTGCTGATTTTCACCGCGCGGTACGTGCCCTTCGCCCGGATCGCTGTCAACCTCGCCGCCGGTGCGAGTGGGTTGCCGATGCGACGGTTTCTGCCGCTGTCAGCGGCAGCGGGTCTCGCTTGGGCGCTCTACAACGTCATCGTCGGCGCCGTCGTCGGCGCCGCTTTGGCGGAGACTCCCGTGCTGGCGATCGTCCTCGCCGTCGCTGTGGCGATCGTGCTCGGGCTCGCCGTCGACGCGGTTGTGTCGCGCGTGGTTAGACGCCGAGAGGAGCGCGAGAGCGGTCAGTAATGCGGCCCGGCGCGAGGTACTGCCAGCCGGCGGACTGCCAGCGCTCAGCATCCAGGCACAGCCGCCCGTCAATGACGATGCGACCGCCGACCAACTGAGCGAGGGCTGTGGGATCAAGCTCGCGATACTGCTGCCACTCGGTGAGCACGAGAACGGCATCGGCCGCGGTCACCGCTTCGACAACTCCGGCACGGTAGTCGAGCGCGGGCGCCAACGGACGAGCCGTCTCGACCGCCGCCGGGTCGGTGGCCACGACCCGCGCGCCCTCGGCCGCGAGTCGGCGGGCGATGTCGAGAGCGGGCGAGTCGCGCACGTCGTCAGAGTCGGGCTTGAACGCCAGCCCTAGCACGGCGATGCGGCGCCCCCGCAGTGTGCCACCCATCGCCTCGCGCGCGAGCGTCACGACGCGGTCGCGGCGGCGCAGATTGACGGCGTCGACATCGCGCAGGAAGTCGAGCGCGGGGCCGACCCCGAGCTCCTCGGCTCGCGCGACGAAGCCGCGGATATCTTTGGGCAAGCACCCGCCACCGAAGCCGATGCCCGCGTTGAGGAAGCGCCGACCGATGCGGGCGTCGTGCCCGATCGCGTCGGCCAGCTGGGTCACGTCGGCCCCCACCACCTCGGCGATTTCGGCCATCGCGTTGATGAACGAGATCTTCGTGGCGAGGAAGGCGTTGGCCGCCACCTTGACGAGCTCGGCCGTGGCGAGGTCGGTGACCATGCGCGGGCTGCCCGCGATCAGCAATTCGGCGTACACGCGGTCGAGCACCGCTGCGCTCGCGGTGTCGCCGGCGGCCACCCCGTACACAATGCGGTCGGGCTCGAGCGAGTCGCGCACCGCAAAACCTTCCCGCAAGAACTCGGGGTTCCACGCCAGACGGGCCCCCGCGCGCTCAACGGCGGGCCGCAGCGCCTGTGCTGTTCCGACCGGAACCGTCGACTTCCCGACCACCACGTCGCCGGGCGCCGCGATTGCGAGGACCGCGTCGAGCGCGGCGTGCACGAAGCGTAGGTCGGCCGCGCCATGGGGCTGCTGCGGCGTCCCCACCGCGACGAAGTGAACGGCGGCACCGCGCGCGGCCTCCGGGTCAGTACTGAACGTGAGGGCACCGTTGTGGATGCCCCGCTCGAGCAGTTCGGCAAGCCCCGGCTCGAAGAAGGGGGCCTGACCTTTGGCGAGCGAGTCGATCTTGAGCGGATCCACGTCGATGCCCACGACCTCGTGGCCAAGCTCGGCCATGGCCGCCGCGTGAACTGCTCCGAGATACCCACACCCGAACACCGAGATCCGCATGAGGCTGACGGTAGGCGCGGGTCGTGAACAGACGGCGACGACGCCGTGGCGCGCGCGTGGCCGAACAGTGGCCGGGTCGTGGCGCTCGCCGACCCGCGCGGTTCTCGGTCGGCGCACAGCCGCCATGCGGCGAGCATCCATACACTGACCAGGCGCACACGGCGCGCCCCGACGTCGAAGGAGCCCCCTCATGACCGCGACCCGCCTCGAGCCCGGCACTCCGGCACCCGCTTTCACGCTGCCCGACAAAGACGGTGCGCACGTCTCGCTCGCCGACTTCGCTGGCCAGAAGGTCGTGCTGTACTTCTACCCGGCCGCGAGCACCCCGGGCTGCACGACGCAGGCCTGCGACTTCCGCGACAACCTGGCCTCGCTGAAGAGCGCCGGGTACACCGTGCTGGGCGTGTCGAAAGATGGGCCGGAAGCGCTGCAGAAGTTCGCGGAGGAGGAGCACCTCCCCTTCCCGCTCCTCAGCGACCCCGACCTGGCCGTGCACAACGCCTACGGCACCTACGGCGAGAAGTCGATGTACGGCAAGACCGTCATGGGGGTGATCCGCTCGACGTTCGTCATCGACGAGACGGGCGCGGTTGAGCATGCGCTCTACAACGTCAAGGCCACGGGCCACGTCGCCAGCCTGCGCAAGAAGCTCGGCCTCGACTAGAGGACGACTGGAGCGGGCGTGCTAGTCACGCTGGTCGAGCCATCGGGTGACGGGCGTGCTCAGGATGAGCACCAGCCCGAGCACGGCGGTCCCGATCACCCACCAGCCGATGTCGGGGCGCGGGATGAACCCCTGAATGCTGCCGACGCCGATCGCGAGCTGCAAGAACTGGTAGGTGAGCACGCTTCCGCGGGTCCAGGCGCGCCCGCGATGCACGCCAATCGTCATGGCGACGAGCCACACGGCGATCAGCAGGACGAGCACCGTGAGCGCGACCGCGGTGGGCGGAAATTGCGCTTCCGCCAGCAGCAACTCGACGACGAGGAAGGCGGTGAGTCCGACGAGCAGGGCCGTTTGGGCCGCCAAGAGCACGACCAGCACGGTCACCAGAGATGAACGCCGTGTTTCGCTCACATGAACCATCCGATACAAAACTATTGATTTGGCGCCGAGCCTATGGGAACCTTAACGCGGTTGATGTGACGCCTACAAAGCGGTGGGCGACTTCCCAGGTCTTCTTCTCTCTCACCTGTGAGCCGGTGAAATTCCGGTTCTTGTAGCGCGTCGTTCAACCGCCGAGGCGTGCTACCGCACAACACAAAGGAGCATTGCCCCATGGATTGGCGCGACAAAGCTGCCTGCCTGACCGCTGACCCCGAGCTGTTCTTCCCGGTCGGCAACACCGGCCCCGCGGTCGACCAGATCGAGAAGGCGAAAGCCGTGTGTGGCCGCTGCTCGGTCACCGAAACCTGCCTGCAGTACGCCCTGGAGACCAACCAAGACTCGGGCGTCTGGGGCGGCCTGAGCGAAGACGAGCGGCGTGCGCTGAAGCGTCGCGCTGCTCGCGCCCGCCGCGCCTCCTGACCCCCGCCCCGCGAGACCTGTCGCGCGCCTGACGCCCCGGCTCCGCATCCCCGCGATGTGACCGGGGCGTCGTGCTGTCTGCCGGCGGCCGGCTCGCGCGCCGAGCGGCGCGCCGGATGCTGCGCTCAGGCCCGCCGCTTCTGCAGGTACAGCAACGGCACGTCGATGGTCACCTCGGTGCCTTCGCCCTCGAGGGTGTGCCAGTCGATGGTTCCGCCGAGCTCGCCCTGAATCAGGGTGCGCACGATCTGCGTGCCGAGCCCCGAGCCGACCTTGCCCTCGGGCATGCCGCCGCCGTTGTCGCGCACCTTCACCGAGAGCGCATCGTCGCTGCGCGAGGCGATGATCTCGACCTCGCCGTCGGGTCGCCCTTCAAGCCCGTGCTCGACCGCGTTGGTGACGAGTTCGGTCAGAGCGAGGGCGAGAGGTGTCGCATACTCGCTGGGCAACGTGCCGAACGTGCCGGTCGACCGCGGACGCACGACCGTGTTGTGGCTCGACGCGACTTCGGCGATGAGCATGAGCACGCGCGAGAACACCACGTCGAAGTCGACGTTCTGGCTCAGACCTTCGCTGAGTGTGTCGTGCACGACCGCGATGGCGGCGACGCGGCGCATTGCCTGCGTGAGCGCCTCGCGCGTCGACTCGGCGTGCGACCGACGAGCCTGGATGCGCAGCAGCGACGCGACCGTCTGCAGGTTGTTCTTCACCCGGTGGTGGATCTCGCGAATCGTCGCGTCTTTCGTAATGAGTTCGCGCTCTTGGTGTCGCACCTCGGTGACGTCGCGCACGAGCACGATCGCGCCGATACGGCTGCCGTCGCGAAACAGCGGGATCGTGCGCAGCGTCACCGTCACGCCGCGCGACTCGATGTCGGTGCGCCACGGGGCGCGGCCGGTGACGACGAGCGGCAGCGATTCGTCGACTTGCTGCGGGCGACCGGCGAGCAGCCGCGTGGTGACGGTCGCCAGCGACTGGCCTTCCAGCTCACCAACGAAGCCCATGCGGTTGAAGGCGCTCAGCCCGTTGGGGCTCGCAAACGTGACTGTGCCGTCGAGGTCGAGCCGCACGAGGCCGTCGTTGGCGCGCGGGGCGCCGCGGCGCGGCCCGCTCGGTGCGGCGAGGTCGGGAAAGTCGCCGGCGGCGATCATCGCGAACAGGTCGTTGGCGCACTCGTTGAAGGTCAGCTCCTGCCGGCTCGGCATGCGCGCTTCGCTGAGGTTGGTGTGCCGGGTGATGATGGCGATGGGATGCTCGCTCACGCCCGTTCCATCGCGCCCCGGGCGCCGCACCACCGGAACAGCCCGCACGCGCGTGGGCGTCTCTTCGTACCAGTCGGGCGACGACGAGTCGACGATCCGCGCGCTCTCGTATGCCTCGGTGACCTGGCGGCGCCACTCGGGCCGCACCTCCTGCCCCACGAAGTCGCGGTAGAAGAGGGTGGCCGAGCTGCTGGGGCGCGCGTGCCCGACGGCGATGAACGTGCCCGTGCGCGTCGGCACCCACAGCACGATGTCGGCGAAGGCGAGGTCGGCGATCAGCTGCCCGTCGGCCAGCAGCAGGTGCAGCCACTCGATGTCGGTCTCGTCGGCATCGCTGTACTCATAGACGAGTTCGGAGAGCGTCGACACGCCCCCAGGCTAGTGCGTTGGCGATCAGGTAGCGTTCTGAGCACCACTCGAGAGGAGTGCTCGTGACCGTGGCCTTTCTGCTCACCACGCTTGTCGTGGTGGCAACCCCGGGTACCGGAGCCGTGTACTCGGTCGCGGTCGGGCTCTCGCGGGGCGCGCGTTCCGGCATCATTGCGGCCTTCGGGTGCACCCTCGGGGTAGTGCCGCACATGATCGCCGCGATCACCGGGCTCGCGGCCCTGCTCAACGCCTCGGCGATCGCCTTCCAGACGATCAAGTGGCTCGGAGTCGCCTACCTCGTATGGCTCGCCTGGCAGACTCTGCGCGACAAATCGATGATCGAGATCGATACCGCCACAGCTCCACCCTCGCCGTGGCGCATTATCCGCACAGCGGTGCTCATCAACCTGCTGAATCCGAAACTCACCATCTTCTTCTTCGCCTTCTTGCCTCAATTCGTCCCCGTCTCCGAGCCCGACGGCACCTGGCTCATGATCGGCTTGAGCGGCGTCTTTATGGCCGTAACCTTCGTCGTCTTCGCGCTCTACGGGGTGTTCGCGGCCACGATGAGGCGCACGGTGATTTCGCGACCGCGCGTGCTGGCCTGGTTGCGACGAACGTTCGCAGCGACCTACGTGCTGTTGGCTGGCCGGCTCGCGCTGGAAAGCCGCTGACGCGCCATGCAGTTCCAGCACGACACCGCCCTGACTTCCGAGTTTCCGCAGCTCGTCGTTGGCACGATCTGGGTCGACAATGTCGAGACGCTGAGCACACCCCCGGTCGCGGTAGCGACGCTGCTCGACCGCGCCCGAGTGCGACTCGACGGGCGTCCGGAGAGCGAATGGCCGGAGATCATGGCGTGGCGGCGAGCTTTCTCGCACCTGGGCGTGAAGCCGACACAGTACCGATGCGCGTCCGAGTCTCTCCTCCGGCGTCTGCGGACAGCGGGAACACTTCCGGCGATCCACCCGCTCGTTGACCTCTGCAACGCGGCGTCGGGGGCGTACGGAATCCCGATCGCTGTGTTCGATCGCGAAGCCGTGGTGGGTAACCTCACTGTCCGCCGGGCGACCGGCTCCGAGCGCTACGTGGCTTTCGACGCCACGGAGGAGAACCCCGAGCCCGGTGAGGTGGTCTTCGCCGACGAGGCAGGAAACGCCCACTCCCGCCGCTGGACGCATCGACAGAGCGCGCTCTCCTCGATCCGACGGACAACACGCTCGGTGCTCATTGTCATCGAGGCGCTGCACGATGGCGCAGCAGACGATGTCACGTCACTCGTCGCCGAGCTTCGCGAAGCAATTCCCGACCCGGCGGTGACCTGGCTTTCGCCGTGACGCGATGAGGGCGCGCGACTAGCCGGTGCGACGACGAGCCCAGCGCGACCCGGCGCTTGTCGCCGGGTCGCGCGCGAACCCCATCCGGTCAGCAAGCTCAACGATGCCGCGGCTCAAGGCGCTGCGCGGTGCGGCCGCCGTGACCGGGCGAGCGGTGAGCAGGGCGAGGTCGGCGGCATCCGGATCGTTCTCGATCAGCACGGCGTCGCGCACCCCGGCGAATCGCTGGAGCGACTGTTTCACTTGCCCGTGCGGGTCGATGCCCAGAACGGATGCCCGCACGCGGTTGATGACCACCCGCACCCGCGCGGCCTCGGCCACCTCGAGGAGGTCGCCGTGCGCGCGCAGCAGCCTCGCGAGCCCGACCGGATCAGCCGCGCCGACGGCGACCACCTCGTCGGCCGCGCGCAGTGCCGCGATTGTGGCGGCGTTGCGGCGGGGCGCGGCGAGGTCGCTGCTGAGCTCTTCGTCTGACTCGAGGTTGAAGCCCGCGTCGACCACGATGACGTCGCGCCACCGCCGGCAGCGCTCGAGCACCGCGGCCACGCGACCCGCCGACAGCTCCGGCCATCGGTGTGGGCGCCCAATGCCCGTGAGCACGGCGAAGGCGGCACCGTGGGCGGCTGCGGCTGTCTGGGCTACCCGGTCGAGTTCGGCAACCGTGAGCGTCTCGGAGCCCGCCAGCCGGCACGCGGCGGCGAAGCCCGGCGCTTCATCGAGAAGCCCGAGCGCGGGAGCGACGCTGCCGCCGTAGGTGTCGGCATCGACCAAACCGACCGCGTAGCCCCGCGCAGCAAGGTCGGCTGCGAGAGCAATCGCGATCGTGGTTCGGCCGGGAGCGCCGGCCGGGCCCCAGACCACGAGCGTGCGAGGCCCGTGTGCCGCTGGCGCACGCTTGACCGGAACGGCTGCGGTCGGCTCGTCGGCTGGACGAGACTCGCCACGCGGCGATGAACCCTCGGCGCTTGGGTGGGGGCAGACCGTTCCTCGTGGCTCCGTCGGCGGGGCGAACACACTCAGGTCGAGCCCTTCGGGCCCGAGCGTCAACACATCGACCACACCAAGTCGATTGGCCGGCGCGCTCAGGTCAACGCCCGCCGCAACGACCAGGCACGTGCGGACTCCGAGGAGATCAGCGGCACCCACGACAGCGCTCGTCGCGACCGCCGGGTGGTCAGCGACAAGGAGGGCGTCGGGTACCCGCTCGGCGAGGTGGGTGATGACCTCGTCGTGATCGGCAGCGCGCCACGCGATGGAATGGCCAGCCCGGAGCAGGTGAAGCTCGATGCGGTCGAGTTCGAGGCCCGGTACGGCGAGGCCAACAAGCACGTCAGCCTCCGATCGCCAGCGACACGGGCACGGCGGAGAGTGCGTCACCGTTGGCAAGGGCGTGCAAGATGCGAGCGACGTCTCGTCGGGCGACGAGAAGTTCGATCCGGCCTCCGCCGTCACGGGCGACGATTCCCTCGTCAGCCACGGAGCGCACGAGCTGAGCATCGGAGGCGATGACGACCGGGGCTCCGAATCGTCCTGCCTCAACGGCCGGCGCCGACCACAGGTCGAGTGCGTCGCCCGCGCGTACGGTTGCACCCATCGGCGTGGACAGCGAGACGACAACTGTGGTCTTCGACGGGCCGCGGGCATCACCGAGAGCAGCGAGGGGCACGAGTTCGCCCGAGCCAAGAGCGCGGCTCATGACAACGCCCTCGCCGGGAAGGTCGCTGGGTCGCGCGTACCCGTGGGCCTCAACCCCGAGCGAGACGCGGCGCACCTCGAAGTCGTCGACGTCAAGCTGTTCGCCAGCGGTGAGGGCGCGCGGCGCGACCAGAATGTGCTCGCCGTCGTCGGCGGCACCGACGATGCCGACAACCGCGGCGATCGAGGCAGTAACAAGAATCAGACCGACGAGCAGCCGTGCGTCAGGTCGAGTCCGCGAGCGTTCCGTGGCACGCGGTGCGGTCTCTGTCTCGGTCATCATTCCTCCTGGTCGCGCACGGTGGGCGGCATGTGGTCGCGATCGATCCTCATGATGGTCGGGATGCCGTGCTCCAGTTATCCACACACCCGGCTCGCACCCCCTGAGAGGCGGATAATCGACGCATGACGGATCCGTCGCCGCTCGAGCCCGGGCGATTCCTCACGCTCACCGATGTGGCGGAGGTTCTCGCTCTGACCGCCGCTGAGGTGGTCGCGCTCGTGCGCTCGGGCGAGCTCCCCGCCATCCGGCTCGGGTCGATCGGGCAGTGGCGGGTCGAGCAGGCGGTGCTCGCATCGTTCATCGCTGACAAGTACGAAGAAGCGCGTCGCATGTCTGTGTGGCACGACGCCCAGACCGCGGACGTTGCCGAGCTGTTCGGTGAGCGGCGCTTCAGAGGGTCACGCTAACCACCTGATCGAGCGCGATCACGCGGACTCGACGCACCACGCTCGATCGTCGCGGCTGGTCGAGCTCATGTTCGGCAAGGTCGACGTGATCGCGCCCGACGCGGTCAATCGTTCCCGTCGCCTCGCTGGCGCGCGTGCGGATGGTCACGGCAGTGCGACGTCGACAGAGGTCGCGCAGCAGGAATGGCAGGCCCAAACGTGCACCCAGTTCGGAGGCCTCGGCGACCGGCACGAGAGATGTCGCCGCTTGATCGGGGGTCAGGAGCAGGGCATCCACCCCGGCGATCGGAATAGCCGCCTGCACAACGCGACCCGAACCCTCAACCGACCCGGCAAACCAATCGCGGCCGACCGTGACGAGCCGCACGGTGAGGACGTCACCCGTCACCAGGCGCACGGTGACCGCACCGTGATCGCCGGGCGCTCGGCGCAAAGCGACGAGACGCTCGCGCACCGGGAGGCGGCCGATTCGCAAGCGCTCCTCCTCCTGCTCGAGGTCGACCTGCTCTGACTGCAGTTCGTGCTCGAGCTGGGCGGAGAGGTCGTCGAAGAGGTGGTCCCAGCGCATGCCGAGACGGTAGCGACCGCCCCCGACGCTGCCGGGCCAGTTCTCCACAGATCGAGGAATCCTCTTTACGAGTGAGGAATCTTTTGGTTGAGTAGTGCCACCCCACACGGGGTGCACACATCGGTCTACCGCCCGGGGGGACGGCGTCCAGGCCACAAGGACTGTCACGACCGCATGCCGGTTCGGGGGAAGAGGTGCCGAGAATGTCCGCTGTCCAGAGCGTTGCCCCATCTGTCGTCGAGCCGGCACTGCCGCCCCGCGGGCGGGGTTCACGAGCGCGCATCGCGCACGAGGAGTTCTTCGACTACCAGCCCACTTCCACGATCGACCTTCCCGACCCCCAACCGCTCATCGAGAACTTGACGCGCTGTGTCATCGAGATTCTCGCCGGAGCGCGCGAACTGGAACAGATCGCCCGTTGGGTGACCGACGACGTCTATCGCACGATGCTCGCTCGGGCCACGATCAGCGCGCGGGCTCGCGCCGCCCGCGGGGCACCGACCGTGCGCCCCACCTTCTCGGTCGGCGAGCCGCGCATGACCGCCCCGCGCGACGGAGTCGTCGAAGCGGTCGTCATTGTGACGAGCAGGGCCCGTGCACGCGCCGTCGCCATTCGGCTGGAAGGGCTCGACCGGCGGTGGCGCGCCAGCGCGATCGCGGTGCTCTAGCTAGCGCCCCCTCTTTTTCTCCTGGGCACGGCGCTGGGCACGATTCACCGGAGCCGGGCCAGCGGGGGCCGCGGGCTGCTTCTGCCCGAACGCCCCCGTCTGCTGGCCAGCCTGCCCGCCTTGCGCGGCGCGGCGCGTGGGCGCGGCACCCGGGGCCGCGGCTGGGCCGCCGAATGCGGCGGAGACCTGCGGTGCCGCCTGGCGAGCCGCATCCGTCGGCGCCTGCAGCACTTGGCCGCGCTGGTTGCGCACCTCGACGTCACCGTCGGCCGACGGGGCCGTGTAGCTGAGGTTCTGCGGGGTCTGCGGCTGGGTGAGGCCCTTCGCGGTCACCTGCGCGGTGCCGGTGCTGCCGGTCACCTCGACCTCCAGGTTGAACAGGAAGCCGACGGCGTCTTCGCGGATGGCGCTCATCATCGACTGGAAGAGCGCGTAGCCCTCGCGCTGATACTCGACGAGCGGGTCGCGCTGGGCCATCGCGCGCAAGCCGATGCCGTCTTTCAGGTAGTCCATCTCGTAGAGGTGGTCGCGCCAGCGACGGTCGATGACGCTCAGGACGACGCGACGCTCGAGTTCGCGGGTCGCCGTGCGGCCCAGGCTCTCTTCGCGGCGCTCGTAGGCAAGCTTGGCGTCGCTCGTGATTTCGCGAATGAGAAACGCCGAGGTGAGCTTGGTGCCACCCTCGCTGATGACCTCATCGATCGTCAGGCTGATCGGGTACAGGGTCTTCAGTTCTGTCCAGAGCTGGTCGAAGTCCCATTCGTCGCTGTGGCCGTTTGCGGTGTGGGTCTCGACGATCTCAGCGATGACCTGCTCGATGAACGTCTGCACGCGGTCGCGCAGGTCGTCACCCTCGAGAATGTGCCGACGGTCGGTGTAGATCGCTTCCCGCTGCCGGTTGAGCACGTCGTCGTACTTCAACACGTTCTTGCGAATCTCGGCGTTGCGAGCCTCGACCTGCGACTGCGCCGAGCGGATCGCCCGGCTGACCACCTTCGATTCGATGGCGAGATCGTCGGGCACATTCGAGCGGCCCATGAGAGCCTCGGCCGCACCCGCGTTGAACAACCGCATGAGGTCGTCTTGCAAGGAGAGGTAGAACCGGCTCTCGCCGGGGTCGCCCTGGCGGCCCGACCGACCGCGCAGCTGGTTGTCGATGCGGCGCGACTCGTGGCGCTCGGTACCCAGCACGTAGAGCCCGCCGACCGCGGTGACCTTCGCGGCCTCCTCAGCAACCTGCGCCTTGACGCGCTCGAACACGGCGTCCCACTGCGCCTCGTACTCGTCGGGAGTGTCGACCGGCGACAGCCCCTTCGCGTTCATCTCGGTGACGGCGAGGAACTCGGCATTGCCGCCGAGCATGATGTCGGTGCCGCGGCCGGCCATGTTGGTGGCGACCGTGACGGCTCCGAGCCGCCCGGCTTGCGCGATGATCGCGGCCTCACGGGCGTGGTTCTTAGCGTTGAGAACCTCGTGCTTGACCCCGCGCTTGGCGAGCAGGCGCGAGAGCAGCTCGCTCTTCTCGACACTTGTCGTTCCGACGAGCACCGGCTGCCCCTTGGCGTGGCGCTGGACGATGTCGTCGGCGGCCTGCTCGAACTTCACCTGCTCGTTCTTGTACACGAGGTCGGGCTGGTCGATGCGCTGCATGGGCAGGTTGGTCGGAATCGGCACGACGCCGAGCTTGTAGGTGCTCATGAACTCGGCCGCTTCGGTCTCGGCGGTACCGGTCATGCCCGACAACTTCGTGTAGAGGCGGAAGTAGTTCTGCAGCGTGACCGTCGCCAGAGTCTGGTTTTCGGCCTTGACCGTGACGCCCTCTTTCGCCTCGATCGCCTGGTGGATTCCCTCGTTGTAGCGGCGGCCGACGAGAATGCGGCCGGTGTGCTCGTCAACGATGAGCACCTCGCCGTTCATCACGACGTAGTCCTTGTCACGCTTGAACAGCGCCTGCGCCTTGATCGAGTTGTTGAGGAATGAGATGAGCGGGGTGTTGGCCGACTCGTAGAGGTTGTCGATTCCCAGGTGGTCTTCGACCTTCTCGATGCCCGGCTCGAGCACGCCGACCGTGCGCTTCTTCTCATCGACTTCAAAGTCGACGCCGGCCTCGAGCCGCTTGGCGATGCGTGCGAACTCGGTGAACCAACGGTTCGCTTCACCAGACGAGGGGCCCGAAATGATGAGGGGTGTGCGCGCTTCGTCGATAAGAATCGAGTCGACCTCATCGACGATCGCAAAGAAGTGGCCGCGCTGCACCATGTCGGCGGTCTGCCAGGCCATGTTGTCGCGCAGGTAGTCAAAGCCGAACTCGTTGTTCGTGCCGTAGGTGATGTCGGCGGCGTACTGCTGGCGGCGCACCTCGGGGGTCTGCCCCGAGAGAATGCAGCCGGTGGTCATGCCGAGGGCGCGGAAGATGCGGCCCATGAGCTCGCTCTGATAGCTGGCGAGGTAGTCGTTGACCGTGATGACGTGCACGCCGCGCGACGGAATGGCGTTGAGGTAGGCGGCGAGCGTCGCCACGAGCGTCTTGCCTTCACCGGTCTTCATCTCGGCGATGTTGCCGAGATGCAGGGCCGCGCCGCCCATGAGCTGCACGTCAAAGTGGCGCATACCCAGGGTGCGCTTCGCCGCCTCGCGCACCGCGGCAAAAGCCTCGGGCAACAGGTCGTCGAGTGACTCACCGTTGCTGTACCGCTCGCGCAATTCGACGGTCTCGTTCTTGAGTTCGTCGTCGCTGAGGTCGGTGAAGTCGTCTTCGAGCTGGTTGATCGCTTCGGCGTAGGCCTTCAACCGGCGCAGGAGGCGCCCTTCGCCGACCCGCAGAACACGCTCGAGAACATTCGCCACTTCGGTTACTCCACTCGTCGGGCCGCGCTCGGTGACGCGTCGGCCGGGTCTGGGCAAGCCGCAGACCACCGCGGTTCGCGGCCCGCCCATGCTAGCAAGCGCGCCTCGGCGCGGGGCGGCATGGATGCTGCGCTCACCCCGAGCGCAGCATCCATGCCGCGCACGGCCGCTGTCAGCGGCCTCGGCGCCCCGCCATCGCGGCAGGCTGTTCGGCCTCAAGGCCGATGACGCCGTAGTTCCAGCCCTGGCGCCGGTAGACGACGCTCGGCCGGTCGGTGGCGGCGTCGATGAAGAGGAAGAAGTCGTGCCCCACGAGCTCGAGCTGGTCGACGGCCTCGTCAACCGTCATGGCGACGGCGGGGAACACCTTCTGGCGAACGACGACCGGCGAGTAAACCTCCTCGGCCTCCTCCTCCTGCTGCACCGGAATCGACCCGGTCGCGACCTTGCGAATGATCTCGGCATCGGCGGGCGTGATGTCGATCACGCTGAAGCCATCGGCGGAGGCTTCGTGCAGTGACACCGGTCGATGGTTGCCCCGGTGCACTTTGCGCTTGTCTTTGGCCCGGCGCACGCGCTCGAGGAGCTTGTCGATGGCGAGATCGAAAGCGACGTACTTGTCGCTGCCGGCGGCCTCCGCGCGAATGATCGGTCCGGGCCCGACGAGCGTCAATTCGACTCGGTCGTCATCGGGTGATCGGCCGGCGCTTTTCTCATGATGGCGCGACACCTTGATCTCGAGCACGAGGGCCCGATCGGCGAGATGCGCGATCTTCTCGGCCTTCTCAGTGGCGTAGTCGCGGAACCGGTCGGTGATGCCAATGTTGCGTCCGGTGATGGTGATGTCCACGTCGACCTCCTGAGCCGTCAGCGTGCCGCCTGTCGGTCAGGCGAGTGATCACGCCTCCTTTCCCACACGCTAGCCCTCCGCGACGCGCTTGTCACCGAGACCGTCGTGATTGTCGGCCAAGAATCTCCAGGGGATGCTCGAGACACCCTGGCGCCGCGGCGTTGCCGCGACCGCCGCCGCCCCGACCACCGCGGCTCCCGCCGCCCGGAGGGCTCGCGTGGCGTCGCGCACCGTCGCGCCACTGGTGATGACGTCGTCGATGAGTACCACGCGCGTACCGCGCAGGCCGGCCCGAGCGACGAATCGCGGATGCCCTCCCGCACGTCGCTGCGCGAGCCCGAGCGCTTTCTGCTGCGGCCCAGCGTCGATCGCCCGCAGGGCCCGCACGGTCGACAGCCCCGCCCGACGGGCGAGGAGTGCGGCGGGGGTGAAGCCGCGCTGGGCAGCCCCAGCCCGCGACCCGGGTACGGGGACGAGCAGGGCACCACCCGCACTGGGCCAGACGAGCGCGACAGCGGCCCGGAGCGGCCCCGCGAGAGGCCGAGCGAGCTCGGTTCGTCCCTCCGCTTTCAGCCCGAGAATCGCGCGACGAGCGACGCCGTCGTAGGCGAGCCCGGCGGCGACGGGAACGGCGTCACCGTCGATGTCGAGCACCGCGCGGCAGGGCGACACCCGCAGTTCGGTCGCGCACGCTGGGCACAGCGCGCGGTCGTGAGCTCCGCATCCAGCGCAGTCAACCGGGGCGACGAGCGCCCAGGCGTCGGCGAGCGCCGCGGCAACGATCGCCGCGGCGGGGTGGCGCGGCGTCATGATGTGCATCGCGACAGGGTGCCGGTCGTCTCTGCCCGAGCCGTGCGTTGGGCCCTGATCGGTGGAGAACGTCTACTGCTGCGTGCCCAGGAAGGAGGCCCGCAAGCTAGTGGCTTGCCAACCCGAGCCGCGCGGTTCGAAGACAGTGCCGTCAGCGCCGAGAACGCGAATGCCGTCGACCCCGCCGTTGCCGCCGACGATCTGCACAGCATCGCGCGGAAGCCCGAGGGGTCGGCTTCGGCCGCCGATCTCGTGCAGTTCGACGAGCGTCAGTTCGTCGGTCTGCGTAATCGACGCAACCCGAACCTCGTCGACCCAGGCTGCGCCGACGGCGGCGTCGCCGTTGAGGGGCAATTCACGGAGCTCGCCGAGGCGCACGGGCACACCCGAGGTCTCGTCGCGAACGATCGCCGCGACGACGAGTCGGGGCCCTCCGCTGCCGTCGAGCATGAGCAGCAGGCGTGTGTCGTCGCGCGAAACCGCGAGCGATGCCAAGCGGCTACCTTCCGGCAGTCCCCCGTCGACGGTGTGCACGGTTCCGTCGAGCTCGGTGGCGCGAATGGCGGCGGGGTTGTTGGCGGGGGCCGACCACACAAACTGGTACCCGTCGATGCTGGGGGCGATCAAGCCCGGGCGCGGGTCGAGGAGCACCGGCTCGGCATCGCCCGCTGAGACGGCCCACACTCCCGCGGGGCTGAGCGCTGCGGCGAGGGTTCTGGTGGGGGCGAGCGTGACGGCCGAGGCGCCGAGGTCGACGACGCGGCCACTCAGCGCGCCGAGCGGCTCAAGCTCCCCTCCCGTCGCGAAGCCAAACCCGTCGTCGGTGCGCAAGAGCACCCGCGGGTCGACCTGCGGAACGACGTCGGGTGCCCCGCTCGTCCACTCGGGAATCGCGACAAGGTTCTGTTCGACGCTGAGGGCCACCCCGACGACCCCACTCACGGCGCGCAGACTCGCCGCCAACTGCAATCGCACGCGTTGTCGCTCCCGCTCGGAGAGAGAGAGGATCTCGCTCGTCAGGTCGATCTGCGCAACACCCGCATCAACCGACACGGGCGCGAGCGCAAGCTCGGTACCTTCGGGAATCGCCGAGACCGTGGCACCCTGACCGAGCCACGAGGTGGGCGGCTCGAGCACCGCGCGCACGATGCGGGTCGCGACTTCTGAGCGGGTTGGAAACCAGCGCAGGTCGGGCACGAGGTTGCGAAATGCGGAGTCCCAGTAGTAGATCGTGTGCTGGCTGAACGCGCTAGGGAATGCCTGTTGAGAAATCAGGATGCCGTCGCCGAGCTCGGCGATGCGCCACTCGCCCTGCTCCTGTACAAAGCGGAACGTGGGCAGCGTTTGGCTCGCCGTGCTGTCGGAGACCGAGTAGCTTCCGACGGCATCGACCGCGGCCACGATCGGAACGCTGTAACTGAGAGCGCGATCGTCGACACGATCGATGACGCCCTCGCGCGCGCGAACCAGCGTGCTGTCGTAGGGGTTCCAGACGTCGGCGACGTCGTTCGCGAGATACGAGCGGGCGATGCGGTAGTTGTCTTGGGCGGCGGTGGTCGCGGCGAGGAACCCGCGCAAGATTTCCTCCTGCGTCGCCCCTGCCGTCGGGCCCGACGGCAGGAAGTCAAAGTCGACGTCGACGTCAGCGTCGACGGGCCCGCCCGGCTCCACCCCGCCGGCGAACGGTACCGACACGCAGCCCGCCAGCAGCACCAGCGGAAGAAGAAGCAGAGCGACGAGCCGCCTAGGCATGGGAGGCCCCGTCCGCCGGAAGGACACCGTCGACCTCGAGCGGTTCGACGGGAGGCAGGTCGACCGGCGAGTGGTGCACGGCCACGCCGCGTTCGCGCGGCAGGGTGAGCCGGAAGCAACTGCCCTCCCCCGGTTGCGACCACACGTCGAGCGATCCGCCGTGCAACTGCGCGTCTTCGGTGGCGATCGCGAGCCCGAGCCCGGTGCCACCGGTCGTGCGTTGACGCGAGGGGTCAGCGCGCCAGAACCGATCAAAAACGCGCTCGAGTTGCGAGGCGTCCATACCGACACCGTAGTCGCGCACCGCGATCGCGACCGCGGTCGCATCGCTGTCGACGTACACGACAATGGGCCGACCTTCACCGTGGTCGACCGCGTTGCCGAGCAGGTTTTGCAAGATGCGACGGATGCGCCGCGCATCCACCTCTGCCTCGAAGTAGCCGCCCGGCGCGACGAGGCGCAGCTCGCTGCCGCGCTCGTCGGCGAGAGGGCGCAGGGCGTCGATCGACTCTTCGACGAGGCGTACCAGGTTTGTGGGCTCGGCGTCGATGTCGACCGCCCCAGCGTCGTAGCGGCTCATTTCGAGCAGATCGGCCAGCATCGACTCGAACCGGTCGACTTGCGCGTGGAGCAGCTCGGCGGTGCGCGCCGTGGTCGGGCTGAACTGGTCGCGCTGCTCGTACAGAACGTCGCCGGCGAGCCGAATGGTCGTGAGCGGGGTGCGCAATTCGTGGCTGACATCACTGACGAATCGTTGCTGCACGCGGGAGAGCGCGGCGAGCTGAGTGATCTGCCGCTGCAGACTGTCGGCCATGCGGTTGAACGATCGCGCGAGGGTCGCGATGATGTCTTCACCCCTCTCGGGAATGCGACGATCGAGCTCCCCCTCGGCGAGCTTCTCGGCGGTCTCGGCCGCCATGCGCACGGGCCGGATCGTAAGCCGAGTGACGAAGTAGGTGACGAGCCCGATGGTGGCGACCAGCAAGAGCGAGCCGATCACGAGGGTCTGCTGCACGAAGTCGAGCGTCTGCTGCACATCGCGCACGTTGTAGACCAGATAGAGCTCGTACTGGCCGGCGGTCGGCACCTCGAAAACCCCGCCGACGACGAGACCCGGATCAGGACGACCCGAGGCCGCGCCGAGCGTGACCGCCTGGGTGTAGAGCTGCCCATCGTCTTGCGCGACCTGCTCGCGCAATTCGTCGGAGATGACCGAGAGATCGAGCGCTCGCGTCTGCGTCGGCGTCATGGTGACTTCGGTGCTCTGCCCCGGGGTGCGAAGAATGGCGAACTCGGTGCCGCCCGGGCTCGACGCGACACTGCGAATGGTTGTTTGCGCGGTGCGGTTGACCGCTTCCACGTCAATCGTGCCGCTGGCCGAGACCGAACTGTCGAAGAGCCCTTGCGCACTGACCGTCGCCTGCCGCGCTTCGGCGATCGCTTGGTTCTTGCGCGCCTCGTACAGGTTGGTGGCGATGCTGATCGACATGTAGCCACTGATGATGGTCACGGCGACGGTCGAGAGGACAACCGTGATGGCCACCGTGCGCAGCTGCAACGAGCTGCGCCACAACCGGCGCGCGCGCTGGACGAGGCTACGCCAGGTGAAGGTGAGCATCCGCGACCGGTGCCCGCACTCAGCGGGCCGTGCCGGCCCGGTACCCCACGCCGCGCACCGTCATCACGATGCGCGGGTTGTCGGCGTCGAGCTCGACCTTGGCGCGCAACCGCTGCACGTGCACGTTGACCAGCCGCGTGTCGGCCTTGTACTGGTAGCCCCACACCTGCTCGAGCAGCATCTCGCGCGTGAACACCTGGTTCGGCTTCATCGCCAGAGCCAGCAGCAGGTCAAACTCGAGCGGCGTAAGCGCAATGGGTGTGCCGTCGCGCGTCACCTCGTGGCCGGTGACGTCGATGATGAGATCACCGATGGGCAGGCGTTCGACACTCGTCTGCGCGGCAGGGCGAAGCCGGGTGCGGATGCGCGCCACGAGCTCTTTCGGATTGAACGGCTTCACGACGTAGTCGTCGGCACCGCTCTCGAGCCCCCGCACGACGTCGGTCGAGTCACTCTTGGCCGTGAGCATGATGATGGGGGTACCGCTGGTCTCGCGAATGCGCGTGCACACCTCAATGCCATCCATGCCCGGCAGCATGAGGTCGAGCAACACCAGGTCGGGCTTGACGTTCGCGAAGGCCGCGATGGCGGTGGGTCCGTCGAAAGAAAAGTGCGGGTCAAAACCTTCCCCGCGCAACACGATGCCCACCATCTCGGCGATGGCAGCGTCATCATCGACAACGAGGATGCGCGCGGTCATGGTTGGCCTCCGATTCTCGGACACCGCCAGCCTAGACGAGTGTGACACCATACGGTCGAGCACCTCTCACCCGCCGAACCGGCGCCGACGAAGGGCAGTACGTGAGCGATTCCACCTCCTGGGCGGCTCCTGCCGGTCCCCCGCCCGAGGGCCCGGGCGGCAGCACCCCGTACGGCCCTGCGGCCGGGTCCACCCCGTACGGCCCCGGGCCCAGCATGACGTCGAGCTCCACACCGACCGGCGGCACCGGCTGGGCGCCCCCGCCGAAGCCCGGACTGATTCCGTTGCGCCCGCTCGACTTTGGCACCGTACTCGGCGCGTGCTTCCAGGTGCTCCGCCGCAACCCGCGCCCCACGTTTGGTGCCGCGCTGCTGCTGAATGCCCTCGTCGTGTTCCTCTCGACCGGCATCAGCACCGTGATCGTCGTGTCGGGCCTCGAGCGCGCCTCCCGAGCGAGCACCGCCGATGCCGACACGATTCTCGCCGGAACAATCGCCCTCACCCTGGTGGCTGCCCTCCTGGCCGTGGCGATCTCCATCGTGGCGCAGGCGCTGCTGCAGGGCATCATTTCGATCGAGGTCGCCCGCGCCACGCTCGGCGAGAAGCGCACACTGCGCGACTTGCTCGCGCTCGGGCGCGGTCGGTGGGGGGCTCTCATCGGCTGGACGGCGCTCGTGGGCGTCGCAGTTGTCCTCGCCATCGGCCTGCTGATTGCCCTCAGCATCGGCTTCTTCCTTCCGGGCGACCCCGTCCTCGCGCTGGGCGGCGTCACGGTACTGCTGCTCGGCACGCTCGCCCTCATCGCGGTGAGTGCCTACGTTGTCACCAAGCTGGCCTTCGTGCCGGCATCCCTGATGATCGAACGCTTGACGCTCATGGGGGCGATCCGTCGCTCGTGGCTGCTGGTGCGCGGCGCCTTCTGGCGAGTGCTCGGCATCTTGGTGCTCGTCACGGTCATGGTCAACATCGCGGCGAGTATCGTCACCACTCCCTTCCAACTCGCTGCCACCTTCGCGGCACCGATCGTCAACCCGGCAGGCCAAGTCGAGACCGACCTCACGCTGTTCCTCGGCCTCAACATCGTGGTGATCGCGATCACCGCCGTCGTCGGAGCGATCGGGTCGGTGCTCACCACCGCCGCGAGCTCGCTGCTGTACATCGACCGCCGCATGCGCACCGAAGGTCTCGACCTCGAATTGCAGCGGTATGTCGAATTGCGCGCGAGCGGCGGGTCGGCAGCCGACCCCTATCACGGCGCTGGGGAGGCCGTGGCTTCGTGACCGGCGCTGGTGCTCTGTGGGCGTGGGGGCTGCCGGCTTCGGGCCTGCCGATTCCGGGCCTGTCGGTTCCGGTCGAGCCCGATGCGCCGGATGCCCGCGAGGCGCTGCTCGATGAACTCAGCGACCCGGCCTACGCGGCGAGCCAGCCGAGCTGGTTCGACCTGCTCTCGCAGGCGGTGCTCGACTGGCTCTCTTCGCTCCGGCTCGCCGAGGGTGATGGCGTACCAGCGGTGGCGCTGCTGATCGGCGGGATTCTGCTCGCGGCCGCCATCGCTGCCGCGATTCTCATCTACGGCGTGCCGCGCTGGCGGGCCCGCAGCGGTGTCGGCGTCGAGCTGCTCGGCGACCGCGACCGTCGATCCGCACGGCAACTGCGGCGCGACGCCGAACGGTCGGCGGCAAGCGGTGACTGGGCGCGGGCGATCGCCGACCGGTATCGGGCTGTGGCACGCGCGCTCGACGAGCGCACGCTCGTCCCCGCACTGCCCGGCACGACGGCGCACGGCTTTGCGCGCGCGGCCGGGCGGGTGTTCCCGACCGAGGCCACTGAGCTCGAAGCGGCCGCCAACCGCTTCGACGGGGTGCGCTACCTCGACCGCCCGGGAACCGCCGATGACTACGCGCTCGTGCGCGCGCTCGATGAGCGCCTCGAGACCGCTCCCGCGCCGCTCGCCGACCTCACGCCGGCGGTGATCGGGTGAGCGCACCCGGAACGACGACGGCGCCCGCATCCGCGACCTCGGTGCCCGACCTCAACGCCGAGCTCTCCGCCGTCATCATGACCCCCACCGTTCGACGCACCGTGCGACGGTCGCTGTACTGGGCGATCGCCGCGGCCGGGCTCGTGGTGCTCGCCGTGGTCATGCTCGCCGTGAACGGCGCCGCCCGAGAACCGCGGCCCTACGGCGCCGACGAGACCGCGCCGGTCGGTTCGCGCGCCGTCGTCGAGGTGCTGCGCGACGCGGGTGTCGACGTGATCGTCGTCGACCGGCTGAGCGCCGCCCTCGACGCCGTCAACACCGGTGCCGGAGTGACACTACTCGTCGCCGACGTGCGCGAGATCCTCGACGCCGAGCAATGGCCGGCCCTGCTGAATGTCGCCGAGCACCTCGTGCTCGTGCAGCCCAGCCAACCCGCGCTCGACGCGCTACGCATCGACGCGCTCACGGCGGGCACCCTCGCGGTCGACACCGACGGGGTGCCTGTTGAGAGCGGCATCGAACTGTCGGCCGGATGCTCCCTCCCGGCCGCGCAGCGTGCGCAGAGCATCCGCGCCGAGGGTGTCGGGTACAGCACGCTCGAGGGTCTGGTCTGCTTCGACGCGGGCGAGGCGGGGGCGGGCCTGATCCGGCTCGCGGCGGGCAGCGGCGCCGGTGTCGACCTGCGCGGCGACGTCTCTGTGCTGGGTGCCGCGACTGTGCTGCAAAACGGTGAGATCACGCGCGCCGGCAACGCGGCTCTCGCACTCGGGTTGCTGGGCGAGCATGAGACGCTCGTCTGGTACCAGCCGAGCCCGGCCGACGCGAGCGCGCCGAGCGCTGCCGAACTCTCGCCCGACTGGCTGAACCCGCTCGCCTGGCTGGCCGTGCTCGTCGGGCTGACGGCCGCGTTCTGGCGCGGGCGGCGCTTCGGCCCGGTTGTGATCGAGAACCTGCCGGTGACGGTGAAGACCACCGAGACGATGGAGGGTCGCGCGCGGCTGTACGCCCGTGAGGGCTCGCGGCTGCGCGCCCTCGATGCGCTGCGAGTGGGAACACTGCGTCGGCTCGCCGCGGGGCTCGCTCTCGGCCGCGGCGCTGGTGTCGATGACATCATCACCGCGGTCGTGGGGATCACCGGCCGCGACGCCGCCGGAGTGCGGGCGCTGCTGCTCGAGCGCGAACCCGTCACCGACCGCGAGCTGGTCGCCCTCAGCGATCAGCTGCTCGAGCTCGAGCGGCTCGTCGCCCGGCGCGTCGGACTCGAGGATGTGCCGGGCGCGGGCTCCGCATCCACCGCGCCCGTCGTACCCACAGACCCCTCCCCCTCCTCGACAGGAAGAATGGACGCATGACGACGATCTCTGTGACCGACACCGAGCTGCGCGAGGCCTTCGGGCGGGTGCGTACCGAAGTGGGCAAAGCCGTCGTGGGGCAAGACGGCGCCGTGAGCGGGCTCATCGTGGCGCTCCTGACGGGCGGCCACGTGCTGCTGGAGGGCGTACCGGGGGTGGCGAAGACGCTGCTCGTGCGGTCGCTGAGCGCGGCGCTCGACTTGCGCACGACGCGCGTGCAGTTCACGCCCGACCTCATGCCGGGCGACGTGACCGGTTCGGTCGTCTACGACGCGAAGGCGGGCGACTTCGAGTTTCGGCGGGGCCCCGTTTTCACGAATATCTTGCTCGCCGACGAGATCAACCGCACGCCCCCGAAAACCCAGTCGGCGCTGCTCGAGGCCATGGAGGAGCGCCAGGTTTCCATCGACGGGGAGACCCACCCGCTACCGAAGCCCTTCATGGTCGCGGCCACCCAGAACCCCGTCGAGTATGAAGGCACGTACACGCTGCCCGAGGCGCAGCTCGACCGGTTCCTGCTGAAGCTTGTGCTCGACCTACCAGCGCGCGACGCTGAAGTGGAAGTCATGCAGCGGCACGCGGACGGCTTCGATCCGCGCGATCTCGCCGCCGCGGGCGTGCACGCGGTCGTCTCGGCCGAGCAGATCCTCACCGCGCGCAGCCTCGTGCGCGAGGTGCGGGCGAGCCCCGAGCTGCTCGGCTACCTGGTCGACCTGGCCCGCGCCACCCGGCAGAGTCCCTCGGTGAAGCTCGGCGTGAGTCCGCGCGGCTCGACCGCGCTGCTCGCCGCGGCCAAGGCCTGGGCGTGGTTGCAGGGTGCCGAGGCGATCACGCCCGACCACGTGCAGCAGATGCTGCTGCCGGTCTGGCGCCACCGCATCGGCCTGCGCCCGGAGGCTGAGCTCGAGGGTGTGTCGGCCGACACGATCCTGCGCTCGATCGTGCAGCAGGTACAGGTTCCCCTCTGATGCTGTTCCACAACTGACCATGGCGCTCACCGGCTGGTTCGTGCTGCTCGTCGCCCTCGGTGCCGTGCCCGTCGTCGCGCTGTCAACGGTCGCGCCCGCCGGGCTCGTGCTGCTCGGCTGGCTGACGCTATGCGCCGCGCTCGCGGGCCTTGACCTCGCCCTCGCCGCCTCGCCGCGCGCCCTTCGTCTGCAACGGCAGACGGATGCTCGCGTGCGGCTCACCGAGACCGCCCACGCCACCCTGCTCATCACGAACCCTTCTCGACGCGTGCTGCGCGGCCGCCTGCGCGACGCGTGGGAGCCCTCGGCGGGTGCCCGGCCCTCGCGCCACGGGGTGGTCGTGCCGCCCGGCGAGCGCCGGGCGGTGGTCACCGAGCTCACGCCGTGGCGCCGCGGCGAGCGTCGGGCGCTGCACGTTACGGTTCGGGCACGGGGGCCGTTGCGACTGGCCGAGCGGCAGGCGAGCATCCGGCTGGCGGGGTCGATCACGGTGCTGCCCGAGTTCGCCGCCCGCAAGCACTTGCCCTCGCGGCTGGCGCGGCTACGCGAGCTCGACGGGCGCACCAGCATCATGGTGCGCGGCCAGGGCACTGAGTTCGACAGCCTGCGCGAATACGTCCGCGGCGACGATGTGCGGTCTATCGACTGGCGGGCGACCGCGCGGCGCTCGGGCGGGCCGGGGCCCGACGGTCAGCCGGGGCAGACGCTCATGGTGCGCACCTGGCGGCCGGAGCGTGACCGGCACGTGGTGGTGATCGTCGACTCGGGTCGCACTGCCGCCGCCCGCATTGCCGATGAGACCCGCATCGACACGGCGTTTGAGTCGACGCTCTTGCTAGCGGCTCTCGCCGATCGAGCCGGCGACCGCGTTGACGTGGCCGTGTTCGACCGGCGCGTGCGTGGGCGCGTGCAGGGTGCGCGCGGGGCGGCCCTGCTGCCGAAGCTCGTGGAGATGATGGCGCCCATCGACCCGGAACTCATCGAGACCGACTACACGGCGGTGCCGGGCCTCGTGCGGTCGATGACGAGCCAGCGCTCGCTCGTGGTGCTGTGCGTGCCGCTCGAGTCGCCGGGCGCAACACGCTCGCTGCTGGCGATGCTGCCCCAGCTGACGACGCGGCACCTCGTGCTCGTCGCTGCCGTCACCGACCCCGGTCTGCTCGAGGCCGCCGCGGCTCGGGATGACCGGGCCGCGGTCTATCGGGCCGCCGCTGCCGAGCGCGCTCTGCTTGACGCCGAGCGCGTCGCCGCCGCGGTGCGGCGCCTGGGCGGCGACGTGGTCAGCGCGGCCCCACTTGACCTGCCCCCGGCCGTCGCCGACCGCTATCTCGCGTACAAGGCCGCCGGACGCCTGTAGCCCGCGCTGTCGGCGATCGCGTCGCGCGCCTGGGGCCTCTCCGTTGAACCGATCGCACCGCACCGACGACCTGATCCGGTCGCACTGCCGACGCCGAGAAGTGCACGTCCCCGGCACTCATGAATCCAAGGATCGTCGTTGTGCGTCCGCGGAAGCGTCCTTCGATTCATGAGTCAGTCAGGACATGTCTGGGCCGCGGGGAGCAGTCGCGCAGGGGCCGAGTCTCGGCTCGGCCCCGATGTCGGTCGGCGTCAGTGTGGGGGGCGGGGGGCTCAGTCGCCGACGACGACGCGGGCGCCGCGGCTGATCGGGTCGAGGTCGCCGGTCTCGCCGTCGCGGAAGGCTCGGCCCCCGAACATCCACTGGTACAGCAGGAAGGCGGCCAGGGCGATCGTTCCGATGCCGATGCGAATGACGTCGGGCCACTCCTGGCGGGTGACGTAGCCCTCGATGATGCCGCTGACGAGCAGGGCCGCGACGAGGCCGCCGATGATCGCGAACAGGGCACGGCCGTCTTCCGCGAGTGCTTGCAGCCGAGTGCGCGGGCCCGGCGACACCCAGGCCCAGAAGATCATCAGCCCGCCGGCGGCCGCCACGAAGATCGCGTAGATCTCGAGTTGGCCGTGGGGAAGGATGCTGAGGAAGAACACGTCGAGCCGGCCGAACTCCGCCATGATGCCCGCGCTGATGCCGATGCCCTGCGCGTTCTGTAGCACCACGAACGGCACGTACAGACCGGTGATGCCGAAGGCGACGCACTGGGCGGCGATCCACGCGTTATTGCTGAACACCTGGAGCCCGAACACAGCCTCGCTCGAGGCGCTGTAGTAGCCGACGAAATCCTCCTCGGCATAGCGCCGCAACTCGTCGTATGGCCCGAGGGCGGCGAGCACGCCCGGCGTCGTCGCCACCCACGTGGCGTAGAACGCGCCCACGATGACGAAGAGCGCTCCGACCACGAGCGTCACATACCGGATGCGGTACAGCGCAGCCGGGACCTCGCGTGTCGCGAACCGCGCGAGCTGGGCCAGCGGCTCGGCCGTCGCGCCCGTAAACCGCAGCCGCGCCCGCGACAGCAGCACGCTCAAACTCGCCGCCTGAGCGACCTGGCCAGCGCTCGTCGTGATGGCCGAGAGCTGCGTCGCCCCGGCCTGGTAGTGCTCGATGAGCTCGTCAGCGTCACGCCCGGCGAACCGCCTTTGGCGCGCGAGCTCACGCAGCCGCTGCCATTCGCCAGCGTGCGCGGTCGAGTACGCGTCGAGATCCATGTGTTGAGATGATCGCATGACGAGCCGAGGAGGTGCCGCATGAGTTCGACAGACGCAGCCTTCGACGACCAGCGCGAACTGCTCACGGGCGAGGCGGTCGCGCTGGAACTGCGGCCGACGAGCGTCGTGCTGCGCATGGCGGGCGCCATCATCGATTACGTTCTGTACATCCTGATCACGGTCGGGATGCTGTGGCTGGCGTTCTCCGCCGCCGCCGCGCTCGGCGTGCCTCAAGAGTTGAGTACGGCGATCTCGATCGCGTGCATCGTGCTCGGGCTCGTGCTGCTGCCCGCCATCGTCGAGACCGCCGCCCACGGCAAATCGCTCGGCCGACTCGCGCTTGGTGACCGCATCGTGCGCGACGACGGTGGCGCCATCGCCTTCCGACACGCGGTGATCCGCTCGTTCGTCGGCGTGTTCGAGATCGTGTTCACGTTCGGCGGTCTCGCCGTGGTGGTCGCGATGCTCAACGGGCGCGCGAAGAGACTCGGCGACCTCCTCGCCGGCACCTACAGCCAGTACGAGCGCGTAGCACCGGCGGTGTCGACGGCGTTCGGGGTTCCGGCGGAACTCGTGGAATGGGCATCCGTCGCCGATGTCGGCCGCCTGCCCGACCCTCTCGCGCGCCGCATCGCCCAGTTTCTGCGGCAGGCGGCCGGGCACCTGCCGGCCACACGCGAACGGATCGCCCGCGACCTCGCCGTCGAGGCGTCAGCCTATGTGTCACCGTTGCCAGGCGGCGACGCCGAGCTCTTCCTGGCGGGCGTCGCCGCGTTGCGCCGCGAACGCGAAGCGACGGCACTACGCCTCGAGCGCGCCCGCCTCGACGAACTGACGCCGACGCTCGCGGCACTCCCGCACGGGTTTCCCGACCGCGGATAGACCGCGGCCCTAAGCGCGGGCGAGCGACTCCGGAACGGCGAAGAGGTAGTTGCGAGCGGCGAGGGTGACTTCGTCGACCGGCTGCCAGGCCTCGTCGCGCCAGACATGCATGCGGTAGTCGGGCCAGCGCCGGGCGATTTCGGCGACGACCTCCGCCGCGACGGTGCCGTAGCGCTCGAGGTGGCGGTCTTCGATCTCGAGCAGCACCGCGGGGCGGTCGCGGTCGATCGTCGCGGCGGCACCCTCGAGCACCTGGGGCTCGAACCCTTCGACGTCGGCCTTGATGAACGACACCGGGCCTGCGCCGGTGCTCTCGACCCACGCGTCGACCGACGTCATGGGGGTTGACCACAGGCGCGAGCGCTCGCGCGGGCCCGGCTCGGCTGCGCCCTCGGTGAGGTGGGCGCGCCCGTAGATGGGCAGACCCAGCACGATCGGGAGGCGCATCGTCACCGAGCCGGCTCCGGGGCCGACGGCACTCGGGGTGAGCTCGAGTTGCGGGGCTCCGAGCAACCAGCGCCAGCGGCGCAGCGTGCTCTGCTGGCGCGGGTGGGGCTCGAATGCGGCCACCCGACCCTGCGGCCCCACGAGGGCCGAGAGGGTGACGGCGTACATACCGTGCGCGGCGCCGATGTCGATCACGGTGTCGCCGGCCCGAACGAGCGCGGGCAGGCCGCGCAATTCGGGCTCGGCGCCACCGATGCGGCTGGCGAGCATCATTCCGGCACGCGTCAGGCGCAGCCGGAGGGAGGGGCGGGTGCTCTGGTTCGTCATCGTGAGGGGCCGCTTAGTAGCGGTAGTGCTCAACCTTGAAGGGGCCCGCCGGGTCAACGCCGATGTACTGCGCCTGCCGTGGGGTCAGTTCAGTGAGCTTCACACCGAGAGCGTCGAGGTGCAGGCGAGCGACCTTCTCGTCGAGCACCTTCGGAAGCACGTACACGCCGATCGGGTACTCCGCACGCTTGGTCACCAACTCCAGTTGCGCAAGAACCTGATTCGCGAAGGAGGCACTCATGACGAAGCTCGGGTGGCCGGTGGCGTTGCCGAGGTTCATGAGTCGGCCCTCGCTCAGCACGATGATGCTGCGACCGTTTGGCAGGCGCCACTCGTGCACCTGCGGCTTGATCTCGATCTTTTCCGCGCCCGGCAGCGCCTCAAGCCCGGCCATGTCGATCTCATTGTCGAAGTGGCCGACATTGGCGACGATCGCGAGGTGCTTGAGCGCGAGCAGGTGCTCGACCGTGACAACGTTTTCGTTGCCGGTGCCGGTGACAAGGATGTCGATGGTGCCGATAACGTCCTCGAGCCGGGTGACTTGGAAGCCATCCATGGCCGCCTGCAGGGCGTTGATCGGGTCGATCTCGCTGATGATGACGCGCGCGCCCTGGCCGCGCAGCGCCTCGGCGGCACCCTTGCCAACGTCGCCGTAGCCGACCACGAACGTGGTTTTGCCGCCCATGAGCACGTCGGTGGCGCGGTTGAGACCATCGGGCAGCGAGTGGCGAATGCCGTACTTGTTGTCGAACTTGCTCTTGGTGATCGAGTCGTTGACGTTGATCGCCGGGAACAGCAGCTTGCCGTCGCGGTGCAGCTCGTAGAGGCGGTGAACGCCGGTCGTGGTCTCTTCGGTGACGCCCTGGATGCTCCGGGCCATGCGCGTCCAGCGCTGCGGGTCGCTCGCGAGAGAGTCGCGGAGCACCTGCAGCACGACCTTCCACTCGGCACTGTCGCCCTCGGCCGCGTCAGGAACACTGCCCGCGGCTTCGAACTCGACACCCTTGTGCACGAGCAGGGTGGCGTCGCCGCCGTCGTCGAGAATCATCGTCGGGCCGACCGGCTCGCCCGCCTCATCAGCGCCAAAGTCGAAGATCTGCTGGGTCGCCCACCAGTACTCTTCGAGGGTCTCGCCCTTCCAGGCGAACACGGGGGTGCCCTCTGGGCGCTCGACGGTGCCCGTGGGGCCAACGACGACGGCCGCAGCGGCTTCGTCTTGCGTCGAGAAGATGTTGCAGCTCGCCCAGCGCACGTCGGCGCCGAGGGCTCGCAGGGTCTCGATGAGCACCGCCGTCTGCACGGTCATGTGCAGCGAGCCGGCGATGCGCTGGCCGGCGAGCGGCTGGTGCGGGCCGAACTCTTCGCGGAGGGCCATGAGGCCGGGCATTTCGTGCTCGGCGAGGCGAATCTGGTGGCGGCCGTACTCGGCCAGGGAGAGGTCGCGCACCTTGTGGGCGATGCCTGCGACGACATCAACGTCGAGGGCCGGGCGCGCGGGCGTGTGGATGCTCATACCGCTCATTCTGTCAGGCTCTAGCCGAGCATCCGCCCCATTAATGGCGGATGAGGGCGAGGACCTCGTCGCGAATTGCGGCCATCGTCTCGGGCCGCCGGGCTTCGGCATTGAGCCGCAGGAGCGGCTCGGTGTTGGAGGGGCGAACGGTGAACCACCACCAGTCGTCGCGGTCGCCACCGCTGAAGGTGAGTCCGTCTAGTTCGTCGAGCGTGCCCCGGCCCGTGAAGGCCTCGACGATGCGGGTGTACGCCGCCGGAACGTCGTCGACCGTGGAGTTGATCTCGCCGCTCGCGGTGTAGGGCGTGTACTCGGCGGCGAGCGCCGAGAGCGGCCCGTCGTACAGCCCGAACTGGGCGATGAGGTGCATGGCCGCGAGCATGCCGTTGTCGGCACCCCAGAAGTCGCGAAAGTAGTAGTGCGCCGAGTGCTCGCCGCCGAAGATGGCGCCCGTCTCGTGCATGACGTCTTTGATGAGCGAGTGTCCGACCTTCGTGCGCACCGCTCGCGCCCCCGCGGCCGTGATGGTTTCGGGCACGATGCGCGAGGTGATGAGGTTGTATAGCACGACGATCTCACCGGTCTCGCCCGCGGCGCGGACGCGCTCGATCTCACGCAGGGCAACGATGGCGGCGACCGCACTCGGGGTCACCGGCTGGCCGAGCTCATCGACGACGAAGCAACGGTCGGCGTCGCCATCGAACGCGAGGCCCAGGTCGGCACCGTGGGCGACGACTGCCCGCTGCAGGTCGACGAGGTTCGCGGGTTCGAGCGGATTCGCCTCGTGGTTGGGGAAGGTGCCGTCGAGTTCGAAGTAGAGCGGAATGATCTCCAGCGGCAGAGCCGGCAGACCCGCGGCCGCGCCGAGCACGGCGGGCACGGTGAGCCCGCCCATGCCGTTGCCGGCATCCACCACGACCCGCAGCGGGCGCACACTCGACAGGTCGACGAGCTCGCGCAGGTAGGCCGCGTAGGCGGGCAGCACGTCGCGCTCGCTGACGGTGCCGGGAGCATCCACGGGGGGAATGTCGGCAGCAACGACACCGGCCACCGCCGTGCCCGCGTCGAGGTACGCCTGCGCGCGGTCGCGAATCGCGCCGAGCCCGGTGTCGACGCTGATGCCCTGCGCACCCGGGCGGCAGAACTTGATGCCGTTGTAGGTGGCCGGGTTGTGACTGGCGGTGAACATGGCGGCCGGTACGGTGAGGTGGCCGCTCGCGAAGTACGTCTCGTCGGTCGAGCACAGCCCGAGCATGATGACGGATGCGCCCCGCGCCGTTGCGCCGCGAGCAAAGGCGGCCGCGAAGCCCGGCGAGCTGTCGCGCATGTCGTGGCCGACCGCGAGCTCTGCTCCCGCTGCGCCGAGCTCGTCGACGAAGGCCGCGCCGAGCGCCTCGACGACGGGCTCGGTGAGCTGCGAGCCGACGAGTCCGCGAACGTCGTAGGCCTTGATGAAGGGAGCGAGCTGCGGTGCGGTGGTCACGCGACTACCGTACCGGGCGTGGTCTGCCCTCAGCCGACCTCACCGAGGGCGCTGTACCGCAGAATCTGCCACCCGTTCGGGGCCGAGAGTCGTTCGGAGTGCCGCTCGCACAGGTCGTAGCTGTGCGGCTCGCGGCGGGCGCTCAACGGGCCCAGAACGGCCATCGACTCGGCGTAGACGTAGGTGAGCGTGCGGGCTGCGGGCGCCCCGCACGCGACCTTGCTGCACGGTCGAACGGTCATCGTGTCTGCCAGCATACGGCCGCGCCCCGACGACACGTCGGTAGGCTGAGGGCGTGCCCCGAGCAAAGCGCGAGCGTCGCGCGTACCCGTCGTCGCGGGCCCGCGCGCGCCACGGCCGCCTCGGCCGGTCACCGATGACGGGGCCGCACCTGCCGCTCATCCACACGCGCCGTGACCTTTTCGACACGACCGTTCAGTCGACTGCCGAATACCTGGTCGATCTGTGGCCCGAGGAACTCGCGAATTTACGGATCGACGTTGCGCCCATGCCCGATCAGCCTCTCACCGTGAAGGGTGTGGCGCGCTGGCGCGTCGAGCACGCGGCGAGCCGGGTGGTGCTGTTTCGCATCCCCATCGAGCGCATGAGTCGCCTGCACCGCGACGACGACTGGCACCGGCGGCTCATGGTCGAAAGCTGTGTGTTTCGGGCGGTCGGCGAGCTGATCGGCAAAGACCCGTGGGAGCTCGCCCCCGACCGGTTCCGGCACCACTGACCAGGGCTCCTCGTTACTCGGGCACCACGGTGACCGCACTCGCTGCCGCGGGGCGGGGTGCCACGCGCGAACCCGCAAGCTGCCCATCGGCTCGGTAGGTCAAGCTGGCATACGCGAGGCCGGTGCTGCGGATGCGCAGGCCCGCGTTGTTCGCGACCGGCACCACGACCACCTCCCCCGCGGGCACGGTGATCACGACACCGTCGATGTCAACGTCGGCGCCGTCGGGGGCGAGAAGGTGAATGGCCGCCCGCTGCTCGCCCTCGAGCGGCGCGACCGCCGCGAGTGTCTCGGCTCCGGCGGTGAGTGCGACGGCGGGGGTGAACCATTCGACGTCGGCGCTGCCGCCACCCGCCCCGAGCTCCGACCCGGCGACGCTCGTGCGTGCGGCGACGACGACGGGGGCACTGGCGTCGACGATGACCCCGTACTCGCCATCAGCGAGTTCGGTGAACGGCACATCGAGCACGACGCCGGGGTCGAGGGTGGTTTGCGTGGTCAACCCCAGCGCGCCTTGCTGGGGCACGAGAGTGACGGTGACGTCGACGGGCGTGTCACCGGGTGCGAGCATCCGCAGGGCGGGGAGGGCGTCAGCAGATCCGTCAGCACTGAAGCGTTCGAGAGCGGCATCGAGACCGATCACGGGGAGTGCCGGGATGACGTGGCGCGCGCTGGGCGCCACGACGGGGGTGACCGCGCTGAGGCCATCGGGATCGAGGCCGCGCACAATCGAGGTCTGCAGGGTCGCGGCAACCGACCCGCCGGAGCTTGTCACCTGCACGACCGGCGAGGGTTCGTCGACGGCAAGGCCGGCCAGGGGAATGACGCGCTGGGTGCCGGCCCCGACGATGATGCCGGTGGAGCCGACGGCAGTGATGGGGCCGTTCCGACCCCACAGCCGCAGGTCGACGACCGCGTCGACCGCGTCAGCATTGCTGAGCACGATCCACGTGGTGCGGCCGACGGTGGTCGACCCGGCGACGAGCCACGCCGAACGGGCGGGCGTGAGGCATTCGGCGGCGGCGAGTCCGCTCACGTCGGGGGTCGCGGCACTCAGCCGCTCGGCGGCGGCGAGAGCATCGGCGGGCGCGTCACGGGGCAACGTGATGACGGCGGCACCCCCACCGGCGGCGTCGCTCGTCGTGATCGCACCCTCGACGAGACCCGAGCCGAATGCCGCACGGGCGGGGCTCGCAATCACGGCGGGCTGGGGGTCGTCACCCCGCGTCAGTCCGATCGCACCTCCCGCGCAAACGAGGGTCTGGTTGGCCCGCTCGGGCGTGATCACGTCGGCGGCAACCTCCGGCGCGAAAGCGGGCGGCGGCACGAGCACCACGCCCGCGGCCAGCGCGGTGGCCGCGGCGGCGGCGGCCAGAGTGGCCGCAACACGGCCCGAGGCCACAAGCGCGCGGCGCCCCCACCCCGACGGTGTTGAGGAACGCCCGGACTCGGAGGCGGGGCGGGGCTGTTCGTCAGTCATCGTCGCCCTCCGGCTCGAAGGTCGCGGCGGGCCCGTTCGGGTCGGAACGCTCGGCAGGTCGACGCGGGCGCAGGCTTGTGGGTACGGCCAGAAGCACGGTCAGGCCCAGGATGCTGAACTGCACCCCAAGCACGACCGCGCTGCTCGCCGGCAGCGCGGCCGGCTCGAGGCTCACCGTGTCAGTGGTGACAACGCGCCACAGTCGTGCGGTACCGGTGTCGCCGACAGGCGCCAGGGCGGGGTTGCCGTCGAGCGCGGCGACCATCGCGGCGACGGCGGGGTCGCCGTCGCCGCCCCGGGTGGGCGGAGCCTCGAGAACGAGGAATCGCACGTCGAGGGCGTCGAGCAGGGGGGCGGCATCGAGGCCGCTCGGCGCGACGAGATTGGCGACGAGCACCGACAGTTCTGACGTCGATGTCGGAGCGGTTCGCACCGCGGAGGCGACGATCGTGCGCTGCTCGATGAGTGTTCGGCCGGCTCCCCGGTCGATGCGGGCTGTCACGGCTCCGTCGGCCGTTGGTCGCAGCACGATCGTGCCCAGGCTTGGGTTCGCCTGCGCTTCGGCGGCGACGAGCGCAGGCAGGGTGCGCGGCTCGCCAGCCCGCACGGTGCCGCTGCCCCCTCCACCGCCGCTCATGACGGTCGCGAGCGCGGGAACCGCCGCCGTCGCAGCGGCCACCACGAGCAGTGCACCCACGGCAGCGGCGACGGCGCGCGGCCCGCGCGGCTCGGGTCCATACGGGGCGGCGCCGCGACTCGGTGCCGGGCTACGGATGCCGTCGAGTGCGACGGCGGCCGCCAGGGCGATGCCGAGAGCGGCAACGCTCAGTGCCGGGCCCGCGTCGATGAGGACCGGTGCGCCGTCGGCGACGGTCACGGCAATGGCACCAACAGCCCACGCCGTGACGACGCCGAGGGCCGCGAGCACGAGCGGCAGCACCGCTCGAGGGGCCGTGGGCACCGCCACAGCGGCGAGGGCGGTCAGAGCGACCGGGAGGGCAAGCGCGGCGACAACGAGCGCGGCGCCGAACGCGGGCAGGTCGGGTGCGATCGCGGCAAGAGGCCCAAACACGAGTGTCAGATCGGGCCACCCGGTGAGGACGCCGGTGGGGGCGAGTGCGGGCGGTGGGGCGGGCAGGCCCGGGCTGGCGAGTAATCCCCCCGGCGTACCGCGGCGCAGCTGATCCCACACGAGGGGCGCGAACAGCGCGGCCGTCGGTACGACGAGTGTCAGCAGTCGGCCGATGCGACGGGGTTGCGTGAGCATCCACAGCACCCAGACCGCGACGAGCGCGGGCAGCAGGGCGGGGGCGCTCGCGACAACCACGGCCGCGGTGAGGCCGGCGACAGCGGTTGCGCTCCACGAGCGGGGTGCGCGTGCGGCAGCCACGATCAGCACGGGCAGGGCGAGGTGCGCGATGACCGCCGCCGGGCGGCCGTTGGCGAGCGCCGAGAGCAAAGCGGGTGAGAAGGCCCACAGCAGGGCCGCAACCGCCGCGGGGCCCGGATGCCGTACCAGGGCCGCGGCCGCCCACCAGCCGCCCAGCGCGGCGAGCGGCAGCGCCGCCACCCACAGCACCCCGAGCACGAACGACGGCTGCCAGGCGGTCAGCGCTCCCAGGCCGGCGAGCACGAAAGCGAAGGGGTCGGCGGCTCCGGCGGCGGAGCGAAACAGTCCGTCGAGCAGAGCGCTGGCGTCGGGCGCGAGGGGCGCAAGCGCGCCACCGAGGAGAGCGGGGGCGCCAAGGAGCGGGGCGAAAGCGATCGCGCCGACGAGAGCCGCGAGAGCCACGGTCCAGGCCCCACCGGGCAGAAAGCCGGGTCGCGGTGGCCGGTCATCCTCGCCCACGCTGAGGGCCGCATCGCGCGCGATCGCGCGGCGACGACGCACCTCGTCTGGCGGCATGCGCAGCGGAGCGATCGCCGACCAACTGACCGTGCGACCGCGGCCAAGCCGGCGCCGAGCGCTCGGCACCGCGGTGCCCGAGAACGCCACGCGCAGGGCCGCCACAAACTCGCCCCCCACCCGCGCAGGCTGCTTGCGCAGCACATGCCCGAGAGCACGCGCGACCGCGAGCGGCAGCAGGCTCAGCCAGTGCAGCGGCACGGCGAAAGCGGGCGCATACACGAGCCGTCGATGCAGCTGCGCGGTGCGGCGCTGGCGAGCGAGGCTGCGCTCGGAGGGCGCCCGGCCGACACCCGGTCGCGCGGCCTGCGCACTGCTTTCATGCACGAAGACGCGCGCCTGCGGCACCCCGACGACCCGGTGGCCGGCGAGGCGGATGCGCACGCAGAGGTCGAGCGCAGCATCCACCGCCGGCAGCGCGGGGTCGAACCCTTCGACGGCGGCGAAGACGGTGCGCCGCACAAGCATGGCGGCCTCCCCGACCGCGAGCACATCGCTGGTGCGGTCGTGTTGCGCTTGGTCGAGCTCGCGTTCGGCGATGGCAATGCTTGCCCCGAACCGGGTGAGGGTCTCGCCGTACGAGGCGATAACGGTCGGGTGGGCGGCGTCCATCTGCTTCGGCCCGGCGACAGCCACCGACGGGGCGATCTCGACGGCGGCGAGCAGGCGCTCGAGCGCCCGCGGGTCGGGCACGGTGTCGTGCCGCAAGAGCCAGAGCCATTCGACGACACCGCCGTACGGCGACGTGGTCTGCTCGGCAGCGGGCAGCGAGCTCACGGCACGGTGCACAAGTTCTCCGAAGCCGAGCCCCGAGCTGGCGGAGACGAACTGAGTCGGGTTGGCGGCCGCGAGTTGGGCGGTTGCGGCGTCGGCACGGGTGGGGTCGCCGCCGGCCGCGTCGACGACCACGAGCAGGTCGGGGCGTCGGGACTGCTGGGCGAGAGCATCCAGGGTCTGCTGCAGCACGTCGCCGCCTCGACGGACGGCCACGATGGCGATGACTCTGGCCTGCACTCTTTCGACCCTAACCGCCGTCGCCGCTACGGGGCGGAGGCGAGTGGGCGGGTCACGCGCGGCGTCGCAGTTTGCGGCGCTCGCGCTCGCTCAGACCGCCCCAGATGCCGAACCGCTCGTCGTTCTGCAGCGCGTATTCGAGGCACTCGGCCTTCACTTCGCAGGAGGTGCAAATCTTCTTCGCATCGCGCGTGGAGCCGCCCTTTTCGGGGAAGAACGCTTCGGGGTCGGTCTGTGCGCAGAGCGCGTCGGCCTGCCAGGCAAGAGCATCGTCGTCGGTGTCGCGCGGGCGCCGAACTCCGGGCACTCCGAGCCGAACCGGGTCGACGAACCAGTCGCCGGGAACGCTATTCCGGTACTCGCCCATTGCTCGACTCCCCTCCGCCGCACGACCCCCGTTGCGCGGGATGCCCCAATTACACTCGTGTAATTCGCCCGCGTCAAGTCGCGGATAGTAAGAGGTTCAAGCGTTGAACGAGAGTTGCGACGCGCCGCAGAAACCGCTACGGGCACGAGGGATGCTCACGCGAGCGATGGCCGAACGCTCAGCCAGCGGCCTGTCGCGCCTCCCACGCCGAACGCACCATGTCGGCGAGGCTGTGCCGCATCTGCCAGTCAAGGTCGCGGGCCGCGAGCTCGCCGCTCGCCACAATGCGCGGCGGGTCGCCGGGGCGTCGGGGCGCGAGTTCGGGGGTCACGGCGATTCCGGTGACCTCGGCCACCGCATCCATGATCTGCCGCACCGAGACGCCGTCACCTGAGCCGAGGTTGTAGGCCCGTTCGACCGCCTCGCCCGCCTCGAGTCGGCGGGCAGCGGTGACGTGCGCCAACGCCAGGTCGGAGACGTGGATGTAGTCGCGCACGCACGTGCCATCGGGGGTCGGGTAGTCGGTGCCGTTGATGCGCGGTTGACGCCCGGCAACGAGCGCGTCGAACACGAGCGGAAACAGGTTGTGCGGGCTCGTGTCGCGAACGGAGGGGTCGCCCGAGCCGACGACGTTGAAATAGCGCAGGCTCGTGTGTCGCAGCCCGGCAGCGACCTCCTGGTCGCACAGCAGCCACTCGCCGATGAGCTTCGACTCGCCGTACGGCGACGTGGGGTTCTTCGGGGTGTCTTCGGTGACGAGATCAACGTCGACGGCGCCGAATACGGCGGCCGACGACGAAAACACACACTGCTGCACGCCGTGGCGCTGCATCGCGTCGAGCAACGTGATCATGCCTGTCACGTTTTGCTCGTACGTGTGCAAGGGCCGCTCGACGCTCACGCCCGCGTACTTGAAACCGGCGACGTGAATGACTCCGGTGACGGCGTGCTCGGTGAGCGCCGCATCCACCGCCGCCGCATCGAGAATGGATGCCCGCACGAAGGGCACGTCGGCCGGAACGAATTCGGCGTGCCCGCTCGATAGGTCGTCGAGCACGACGGGCTGCATTCCCGCCGCGGTGAGGGCGCGCACCACGTGGGCCCCGATGTAGCCGGCGCCGCCGGTGACAAGCCAGGTCATGGCTCTAAGGCTACTGACGGCGCACGGACGTTCTCGACGTACGCCGCGGCTCACACTCCCTCGGGGTGGCGGCCGGTGGCGATGACGGCACAGCCGTCGCCGTGGATGCTCACCGCAGCCTCGTCGCAGTACGCCGCCTGCCCGCGCGCGAGCGCGAGGGTGCCCTGCAACTCGAGCGCGCCGCCGAGACACAGCACGACCGCGGGCCCGTCGGTGTCGAGCGTGATTCCGTCGGCCGCCGCGCCCGCATCGACCACGGTGAGCGCGAAGTCGTCAACGTCGGGCTCGAAACGCCGCACGCCGGGGGCAAGCTCGCGCGGCGTGATGCGCGGCTCGGGCACCGGCCGGGCGTCGAGCACGCGCATGAGTTCGGGCACATCGACGTGCTTGGGCGTGAGGCCGCCGCGCAGCACGTTGTCGCTCGCCGCCATCACTTCGATCGCGAGCCCCTGCTGGTACGAGTGGATGTTGCCGGTCGGCAGGTACAGCGCCTCCCCCGGTCGCAGCACGACCGTGTGCATGAGTATGGAGAGCGCGATGCCGGGGTCGCCCGGGTAGTGGTCGGCGAGGCGCCGCACCGTCGCCCAACTCTCACTGTCGAGCGGAGACTGCTGGACGCGGTGGGCGGTCGTGGTGAGGGCATCCACGATGGCGGTGATCGCGGGGCCGCCGTCGATGAGCCATCGCACAATGTCGGGCAGTGCAGCGTCGTCGGTGAGGCGGTCACTGAGCGGGGCCAGCGCGGGCTCGGCGACGGCCGCCAGCGCCGCGCGCGCCTGAGCAACGGGCCGAAACCCGGCGAGAGCGATGAACGGGTCACTGAGCGCGTAGATCAGTTCGGGCTTGTGCAACTCGTCTTTGTAGTTGCGTGTCGGATCGTCGAGGGCGATGCCCGCCGCGTTCTCGCGCGCGAAGCCCTCGCGGGCCTGGGCGATCGTCGGGTGCGCCTGCAGCGAGAGCGGTTCGGCGGCAGCCAGCACCTTCAGCAGGAAGGGCAGGTTCTCTCCGCGCGCGGCCAGCAGAGCGTGCAGATCGGATGCTCCTGCCAAGCCACCGTGACCCTCCACGATGCGCGCGGGCGAGCCGGGGTGGTCGCCGAGCCACAGCTCGGCTTCGGGCCCGCCCGACGGCTCGGTGCCGAGCAGCTCGGCGATCGCCGTGGTCGAGCCCCAGGCGTAGGGGCGGGGCGTGTTCTCGATGCGAACGAGCACAGTCGTGGGCCTTTCCTGGACGAGAACCTAACGCTAGCGACTCATCGCAATTCGAACAGAAGCAGTCGCTGAAACGGGGGCCTCCGAAGTACCCTCAGAACGGGGACGATCGGGGGATCATGAACGGGATTCGGACGACGGGGGTCGCGGCGACGCTGGCGATCATCGTTTCGGGCATTTCTGGCTTCACGGCGACACCGACGAATGAGTCGACGGCGGCCTACATTGTCGAACTGGCCGAGGGCGTGAGCGTCACCGAGGTCGTCGAGAGCGTCGCCGCCGATATTGAAGCCACGGAGACGTTCGATGCCGTCGTCGAGGGTTTCGCCGCCGAACTCACCCCGAGTGATGCGGCGGCCCTCGAAGCGCTGCCGGAGGTGCTGGCGGTCTTCGAGGACGTGCCAATGTCGGTTGGTGCCACGCAGACCGAGGCCCCCTGGAACCTGTCACGGCTCGACCAGAACTCTGCACCGGCCGACACCTTTTACACCTACCCCGATTCAGCCGGCGCGGGCGCGCGCGTCTACGTGGTTGACACCGGCATCTCGCCGAACGCGACGCAGCTCGGCTCGCGCCTCTTGCCCGGCATGACAGCGATCAGTGATGGCCGTGGAACCGTCGATTGCCAGGGTCACGGTACTCACGTTGCGGGCACGGTGGCCAGCACCACCTGGGGTGTCGCAAAGCAGGCTTCGGTTGTTCCGGTTCGCGTGTTTGGGTGCGCCGGCGAGACGCTGACGTCAACGGTCATCAGCGGGTTGAACTGGATCGTCGCAAACCACCCGGCGGGCACGCCCGGCATCATCAACATGAGCTTGGGGTCTGTCGACCCCATCGCGCGCACGGAGCCCGACGCCCTGACCAACGCGGTCAACAACCTCGCTGACCTCGGCTTCATCGTTGTGGTTGCTGCGGGTAACAGTGGTGCCGACGCGTGCAATTACAGCCCATCACGCGCCGCGAAGGCGCTCACCGTGGCGGCCACCACATCGACGGATGCTCGCGCGAGCTTCTCGAACTTCGGACCGTGCGTCGACCTCTTCGCTCCGGGGGCGAATATCCGATCGCTCCAGTGGGACAACCCCAGCGCCACAACAGCGAAGTCAGGGACATCGATGGCGGCCCCGCATGTTGCCGGTATCGCGGCGTTGGCCTGGGGTGCGACGCCCTCACTTTCTGCGAACACTGTCGCAAGCGACATCGTGGCCCAGGCACTCATCGACCGCGTGACCGCCCCCGGCACGGGCAGCCCCAATCGGCTCTCGGCCATCACCGCCATCAACGGCGGATCGCTGGAGTACCCGACAAGCCCCGGCGCTCGTGCGATCCTCAACGCCTATTTCGCCAGTGGAGGTTCAGGTGGAACCCTCGGCGAGCCGACAACATCGCTCCAAGAGTTGACGTGTGGCTCGGCAACGACGTGCTCCCAGGCGTTTGAGAACGGGTCACTGGAGTGGAGTAGCCGGTTCGGTGTCTTCCAATTGGAGACACCCATCGCCGAGCGCTTCCAACTCACTGGCGGACATGGCGGAAGCCTCGGCTCGCCGACCGCGAACGGTACTGCGTGGAACGCCGGCGGTGTCTCCGGCACCCTCCAAACCTTCGAGCGCGGCATGGTGCTGTCCTCAACGACCACAGGAACCTACGCCGTTCTCAACGGACCAATCCGGAACATCTGGGGGTCATACGGCGGATCGGGTGGATCACTCGGCTGGCCCATCGGCGACCAGACCACCACGGCGAACGGATTCCAACAAGCGTTCCAACGCGGAACCATTTACGCGTCAACCTCGGGATCCGGAGGAACGCTCTCCGGTGAGATCGCGACCTACTGGACGACCGGATCGAACGCAACGCGCCTCGGCTCGCCGACCGCGAACGGTACTGCGTGGAACGCCGGCGGTGTCTCCGGCACCCTCCAAACCTTCGAGCGCGGCATGGTGCTGTCCTCAACGACCACAGGAACCTACGCCGTTCTCAACGGACCAATCCGGAACATCTGGGGGTCATACGGCGGATCGGGTGGATCACTCGGCTGGCCCATCGGCGACCAGACCACCACGGCGAACGGATTCCAACAAGCGTTCCAACGCGG
>VFQR01000253.1_pt1 | contig 96993 bp, 77 predicted proteins | sample 3512321 | NCBI WGS metagenome assembly VFQR01 (sample SAMN10412374, study PRJNA504923) | tailings metagenome | isolation source: Relicate 3 Philex TSF1 revegetated site | place: Philippines: Tuba, Benguet | collected 2017-08-29 | reverse complement strand
TCGGGGATCGGGGATCGGGGATCGGGGATCGGGGATCGGGGATCGGGGATCGGGGATCGGGCGAGGCTCGCGGCGGAGAGCGCTCGACGCAAGCTCCTCAGCGCATCGCGGCGATGCGCGCTCGACGCAAGCGCGCCATTGCATAGGGTGGGCCCTGGCCCACCATGGCATCGACACTCGCCCCGGTGCACCGCTACGCGAATCTCCGTGCGCGCGGAGGTGTTGGGAAGCGACGAGCGGGGCGAGAGTGAAGCTCATGGTGGGCCAGGGCCCACCCTATACGCGTCTCGCTCAGGCTCCGGCTCCGGCTCTCGCTTCAGCTCTGGCTCTCGCTTCAGCTCTGGCTCTCGCTTCAGCTCTGGCTCTGGCTCTCGCTTCAGCTCTGGCTCTTGCGGGCAGGAGCCCGCGCTCTTCAAGGGGCCCCTGGGGAGCGGCGGGAGTTCGTGGATCAGCCCGCAGGGGCGGCCGCACGGATGCGGCCGATGTTCGTGACAGGCCAGGGATGGCCTGTCCACGAACACCCACGGACTCACGCGAACCCTGAGCGCAGGGATGCGCGAAGGGCGCGGACGAGGGGTGGCCTTTCTCTTGCCTACTTCTCTTTGGCCACGCAAAGAGAAGTAGGTCGGGCAGCCCAAAGGGCTGACCGAAAGCTCTTGCTCTTGCTCTTCGCTTCGAGCGACGAAGCGACGAAGCGAGCAAACAACACCGAGGCGAGCGTGCAGCTCATGGTGGGCCAGGGCCCACCCTATGACGGTCGCAGGGCGCAGCCGGCCGAAGGACGGACCGAAAGCTCTTGCTCCACGCTTCGAGCGACAGAGCGACAGAGCGACAGGGCACCCGAGCGAAGCCAAAGCGAGTGCCAAGCTCATGATGGTCCAGAGCCCACCCCATGACAGTCGCGTGGCGCAGCCCGCCAGCGAAGCGTCAGCCCAGCTCAGCCCACCGCCCCGAACAGCGCCCCCGCCACCCAGGTGCAGGTCATCGCCAGCCCGCCCCAGAACAGCACGCGCAGCGCGCCGCGCAGGACCGGTGCACCGCCGGCCCAGGCGGCCAGGGCACCCAGCGCGCACAGCAGGACCAGGCTGCCTACCAGCACCAGCATCGCCATCGCAGACGGCGCGGCCAGCAGGACCAGCAGCAGGGGCAGGCCAGCGCCGGTGGCGAAGGCTGCGGCCGAGGCCAGCGCGGCCTGCACCGGACGGGCGCGCTGCTGCTCGGTAATCCCGAGCTCGTCGCGCGCATGCGCGCCCAGCGCGTCGTGCGCGGTCAAGGCGATGGCGACTTCGCGGGCCAGCGCGGGCGGCAGTCCGCGCGCCTGCTGCAGGGCGACCAGCTCTTCGAGTTCGGCCTCCGGCGTCTCGGCCAGCTCACGGCGTTCGCGGGCCAGATCCGCGCCCTCGATATCGGCCTGGGTGCTGACCGAGATGTACTCCCCGGCCGCCATCGACAGCGCGCCGGCGACCAGACCCGCGGTGCCGGCGACCAGCACGGCCGAGGCCTCGCCGCCGGCCGCGGCCACGCCCAGCACCAGGCTGGCCGTCGAGATCAGGCCGTCGTTGGCGCCGAGCACGGCGGCGCGCAGCCAGCCGCCGCGCTGTACGCCATGGCTTTCGACGTGCCAGCGACGCATCACGCGCGTGGGCCGGGCAGCATCCGCCGCAGGGTGTCGTCGCGGCGCAGGTAGTGGTGATAGAGGCCGGCCAGCGCGTGCAGGCCGATCAGTGCGTAGCCGACGGTGGCGCCGATCTCGTGCCATTCCTCAAGGCTGCCGGCGAGGTCGGGGTTCTCGCCGACCAGGGCCGGCACCGGAAGGCCCCAGAGGCTGATCGCAGCCCCTTCGGCCGAGAGGATCAGCCAGCCAACGATGGGCATGCCCAGCATGAACACGTACAGGGCCAGGTGGCCGGCGGTCGCGGCGAGCTTCTGCAGGGCCGGCAGCGGCGGGCTGACCGGCGGGATCGGGCCGCGCAGGCGCAGGGCGATGCGCGCGATCACGAACAGCAGCACGGTCAGGCCGCCGGAGAAGTGGATCGCCTTCATCAGCTCACGCGGCTCGCTGCCGCGCGGGAAGATGCCGCGGAACTCCATGCAGGCATAGACCACGGCGATCAGCAGCAGGGTCAGCCAGTGCAGAGCGATCAAGGGGCGGGGATAGCGGGCTTGGCTCATGGCAGGACCTCGTGGCGTGGGTGTGGGAAGACGCAGTTGTGCGGCTGGCGATAAGGGTGGAACGCGCGGGCGCGACGCTTCCGTTGCGGCAGGCGCGAGCTCTCGGAGCGCTTGCCGAAACGCGCGGCGCTGCGCATGGTGGTCGCCCATGCGCGCGCCTGTCCACGACCCTCCCGGGAGCGACGAGCGCTTCGCCTCGCATCGTGTCCGTCGATTCCATCCAGGAGCACCGCCCGCGCATGATCCATCGACTGCCCACCTGGGTCCTGAGCGGCGGCGCCGTGCTGGCCGCGGTCGCCGGCATGGTCAACGTGATCGCCCTGCTCAGCTTCGAGCACCAGGCGGTGTCGCACCTGACCGGCAATACCAGCTACGTGGCCGCGGCCCTGGCCCAGCTCGATTTCACCGGCGCCGCGCACTTCGGATCGATCCTGCTGGCCTTCTTCGTCGGCACCGCGATCAGCGGCTTCCTGATCCAGGACAGCACGCTGCGGCTGGGCCGCCGCTACGGCGTCGGCCTGTCGCTGGTGGGTGCCCTGCTGATCGTCGCGGTGCCGCTGTTCGAGTCGCACAGCTCGCTGGGCCTGTACGCGGCGGCGCTGGCCTGCGGCCTGCAGAACGCCATGGTCAGCACCTACAGCGGCGCGGTGGTGCGTACCACCCACCTGTCCGGCATGTTCACCGACCTCGGCATCGCGCTCGGCCACTGGCTGCGCGGCATGCCGGTAGAGATGCGCCGGGTCAGCCTGTGCCTGCTGGTGATCGGCGGCTTCAGCGTGGGCGGCGTGCTCGGCGCGCTGGGCTTCGACCGGCTTGGCTATGCGGCGCTGTACCTGCCGGCGGGCCTGGTGCTCGTAGCAGCGCTTGCCTATGCCGTGCTGCATTACCGCGGGCGCGCCGGCTGAGCGGGCCTCGCCGGCGCCGCCTCACTGGCGTCTTCGGACGCACGCAGGGCGGCCACTTCGTCCGCGAAGTCCTCGCCGTGGTGGTCGGGCTCGCGATGTTTGCGGATCAGCGCCAGATTGCGCAGATAGACGATCAGGCCAAAGCTCTGGCCGAGGATGATCACCGCATCGCCGGTGTGCAGGGCGTACGCCAGCAGCAGCAGGCTGCCGGACAGCGACAGGTACCAGAACTGCACCGGATTGACCGAGGCACGCGCGCGCTCGGAGGCGTACAGCTGCACCACGAAGCGGCCGGTGAACAGCGCCTGGCCAATGAAGCCCAGCGCGAACCACAGCGGTGCCGCGCGTTCGACCGCCGCCTTCGCTACGGGCGCCTCGTGGCTCAGCAGGCCAGCGGCAAGCGCCAGCCCGGACAGGACGAGCCAGGGCCACAGGAAGCCGATCGCCCGGCCCCGCGCGGCGCGCTGCACCAGCTCGATGTTACGCAGGTAGATCGCGAGCCCGACGAGCTGCCCCAGCGCGATCACCGCATCGCGCTGGTGCGCGGCATAGGCCAGCAGCAGCACCGCGCCCGCCACGCTGAAGATCCAGAAATGCACCGGCAGCAGCGAGCGGCGCGCGCGTTCGGACAGCAGCCACTGCACCAGGAAGCGCGCCGAGAACGCGGCCTGGGCCGACAGGCCCACGCCCAGCCAGATCGGGTCGGCGAAGTTCATGCCGTCTGTCGCTCGCCTGCCGACCCGACAGGCAGCGTGCGTTCGACGCGCTGCTCGTTGACCGTGGTCACCCGCGTGCGCCGGCCCAGCCAGGCCACGCCGAACAGATCGACGATGCCGACCCACAGCCGGTTCCAGGTGCCATAGTGCGATTGCCCGGCACCGCGCGGGCGGTGGTTGACCGGCAGACTGTCGACCTTCCAGCCGCCCTGGCGGATCAGCGCAGGGATGAAGCGGTGCATGTGGTCGAAGGCCGGCGCGTTGAGCAGGGCGGCGCGCTCAACCACGCGGATGCCGCAGCCGCTGTCGGGCGTCGAGTCGCGCAGCAGGCCGCCGCGCACGGCGTTGGCGATCTTCGAGGAGATCCGCTTGATGCCGGAATCGCGCCGACTGACCCGCCAGCCCTGGATCAGCTTGAGCGCGGGATCGGCGCGGCGCTCGATCTCGGCGAGCAAGCGCGGCAGGTCGGCAGGGTCGTTCTGGGCGTCGCCGTCGAGGGTGCCGATCCAGACGCCGCGCGCATGCCGCACGCCGTTGATCAGCGCGGTGCTCTGGCCCGCATTGCGCACGTGGCGCAGCACGCGCAGCTGCGGCAGGCGCTGCTGCAGCTGGGCCAGCACGGCCGCGCTGTGGTCGCTGCTGGCGTCGTCGACCACCACGATCTCGTAGTCGCGGCGACCGGCAAACGCGTTGACAACCTCGTCGATCAGGCCCGGCAGGTTGCCGGCTTCGTTGTGCGCAGGAATGACGATCGAGATCGTCGGGCAGGCGAGCGTGTCCACGGGATCAGTCATCCGCGTCGAGATGGAGGGGAGAGGTTTCGTCGGGCGCCGGCGGCACGCAGCCGGCGCGCAGGCCGGCGGCATTGACCAGGAACCAGTGGCGGCGGTTGGACACGCCGACTTCGATGGCCTGGGCCGGGTCGATGCAGTCGTCCTTGTCGCTGCGCTGGATCAGCATCCAGCGGCGATCGGACTCGCGCAGCCAGGCGTCGGCCAGCTGGCGCTGGTGCTCGACCGGGGTCTTGAAGCCGAAGGCGCGGACCTCGCCCATGCCCTGCAGCAGGAACTGCTCGGGCGCGCCGACCAGGCCCAGCGCGGCGCCCTCAGGTAGCAGCGCCTGCGCGCGCTCCATCAGCGCGCGCCCCGAGCGCGCGCCGTTCATGTCGGGATAGCCGAACAGGCCGTAGCCGCTCCACACCAGCGTCATCACCACCGCGAAGGCGATCGCCCCGCGCCGCCACAGCGCGGCGCAGGCGAGCACGCCCAGCGCACCGACTGCCAACAGCCAGTCCCAGGGCGCGACGCCGTTCTGCTCCAGCACGCGCTGGGCGAAGCGCGGCTCGCCGATCAGCGCCCAGGCTGCGGCAACCGCGAGCAGGCCGGCGATGGCGAGGCCCAGGGCCCACAGCGCGCGCTGCACGCCGGCCCGGCGCAGCAGGCCCGGCAGCAGGGGCGCCAGCGCCATCGCCAGCGCCGGCACCGCCGGCAGCAGGTAGACCCCGCGCTTGCCCGGCGACAGCGAGAAGAACAGCAGCACCAGCGCGACCCAGCCGATCAGCAGCAGCGGCCGCGCATCGCCACGACGCATCCGCCGCCACCAGGCCGGCAGCGCCCAGGGCAGCAGCAGGGCAAGCGGCAGCCACAGCACCGGCACCACCTCGACCAGGTAGTACCACCACGGCTTCAGGTGCATCCACGCATTGGCATAGCGGGTAACGGTCTGCTTGAACAGCAGGTCGTCGCGATACGCGGCCAGCTCGGCATTGCCGGGCTGGGCGGCGAAGTAGAGCAGCGGCAGCGCCCAGGCGAGGATCGGCAGCAGCATCGCCAGCGGACCCAGCGCCCAGCGCCAGCCGCCGTCGAACTGGGCAAGACCGCGCATGCCGCGGGCGCGCGCCACGGCGTAGGGAATCAGCAGCAGCCAGGGCAGGAAGCCGGTGCCCTTGGTGATCACGCCGAGGCCGGTGGCCACGCCGGCCAGCACGTACCAGCCCCAGGCCGGCCCCAGCAGCAGGTGGCGGAGGATGCCGTACAGGCCCAGCGTGGTGAACAGCACCAGCACCATGTCGATCTGCGCGGTGCGGCCCTGCAGGGTGAACTGCACGCAGAACAGCAGGCCGAGCGCGCCCCAGAAGGCGACGCGGCGGTTGTACACACGACGCAGCAGGTCCCAGCTCAGCGCCAGCGTGCCGAAGGCCGCCAGCAGCGAGGGCAGCAGGAAGGCCAGCCGGGTCTGCCCGGTCAGCGCATAGGCCGCGGCCTGCAGCCACAGGAACACCGGTGGCTTCTCGGCGTACAGCTCGGGCCCGCGGTGCGGGACCCACCAGCGCGCGGTCTCGACCATGTCGCGGCCCATCAGCGCGAAACGCGGCTCGTCCGCCGGCCAGGGCTCGCGCAGGCCATAGCCGACGCCGAGCAGCCACAGCGCCAGTGCGGCGAGCAGCCACAGATCGAAGGGTGGGCGAAGGCCGTATGGATACGGGCGGGCGGAGGACATGCTCATGCAGTCCCGAGTCTTGCCGGCGAACCTTGCGCCAGGCTTGTTCGATCGTTAAGTCCGCGTTGACCGCCGACGTTGGCGGGCAACCCGGTCCGACCGACCGGGTCGCGCGACGTTCTTCAGGTGAGCGATCAGTCGCGCTCTTCGCGCAGGATCGCGCCGCTGCGGCCGTCGATCTTCAGCTCGACCCACTGGCCCTGCGGATTGCGCGCATCGCATTCCCAGCGGCCGTTGTCGAACTCCAGCTCGCGGATCTGGGTGTAGCCGGCGGCGGTCAGGCGCGCCGTGATCTCGGCGGCGCTGAGGAAGCCTGCGTTGGCCGGCGGCTGGCCGTCCAGGGCCTCGGACAGCACATCGCCGCTGACGCCGTGGACGACCAGCTCGACGCGCTGGCCGGCGGCGTTCTGCGCTTCCAGCTCCCACAGGCCGTCGTCACGCTCCATGTCGCGCAGGTTGCGGTAGCCGGCGGCGCCCAGCAGGGTGCGCAGCTCGGCAGACGTCAGTGCGCCCTCGCCGCGCGGGCCGATGGCATCGACGGTGCCGGTCGCGGGATCGACCAGCAGATCAACGCGACGGCCATCGGCGGCGGTGGCCTCGGCGGTCCACAGGCCGTACTGGAACTCGAGTTCATGGGGGGCGACATAGCCTCGGCTTTCGATCAGGCCCAGCGCGGCGCGCGCATCGGGGGCGTTCTGGGCGGAGGTGGCGAAAGCCAGCGACAGCAGGCTGGTGGACAGCACAGTGCGGTACATGCGGAAGCTCCGGGGAAGGCCGTGGTGGGCCGGGTGAGCGACAGCCTGTCGCCTGCGCACTAGGCCGAAGATGAGGCCCGCATTCACAGGGCATTTAAGCCGCGCTTCGGGCACCGCCACCCCAGCCTGGGCGGCTGCCGCTAGAGTCACGCCTCAGACCGAACGCCACCCAAGAGATGCGCGCGTGACCGCCGACCGCCTCGACACCCTGATCGCCGAACGCCGCGCTCGCCTGCAGGCGCTGGATGGCAGCGCCTTCGAGGCCCTGCTGGCCGGCGCGGTCGGTCCGCACCTGGATCGCCTGCTGGCGGCCTCCGACTATGCCTACGAGCAGCTGTGCAAGCGGCCGGCGCTGATGGCGCAGCTGCTGGAGCCCGAGCCGGAGCCGATACTCGACGGCCTCGACGAGGCCGCGGCGATGGCGGCGCTGCGCCGCTGGCGCCACGCCGAATCGCTGCGCCAGATCGCCCGCGACGTCGCCGGTATCGACGCGGTGCAGGACACCGTGCGGGCCAGCGCCGTGCTCGCCGACCGCTGCTGCCAGCTGGCGCTCGACTACGCCATGGCGGTGCTGGTGGCGCGCCACGGCCAGCCGCGCTCGCGCGAGGGCGCGGCGCAGCAGCTGGTGGTGTTCGGCCTCGGCAAGCAGGGCGGCAGCGAGCTCAACTTCAGCTCGGACATCGATCTCGTATTCGCCTATCCGGAGGGTGGCGAAACCGACGGCGCGCGTGCGCTCGACAACGAGAGCTTCTTCGTGCGCCTGGGCCAGCTGCTGATCCGGCTGCTCGGCGAGGTCACCGTCGATGGTTTCGTCTACCGGGTCGACATGCGCCTGCGGCCCTTCGGCAATTCCGGCCGGCTGGCGCTGTCGTTCGCGGCGATGGAGCAGTACTTCCAGCGCGAGGGCCGCGACTGGGAGCGCTATGCCTGGATCAAGGCGCGGCCGATCGCCGGCGACATCGAAGCCGGGGAGGCCTTCCTGCGCACGCTGCGGCCCTTCATCTACCGGCGCTACTTCGACTACACGGCGTACGAGGGCCTGCGCGAGATGAAGGCGATGATCGAGGCCGAGGTGCAGCGCCGCGAGCTCGCCGAACACCTGAAGCTCGGCCCCGGCGGCATCCGCGAGATCGAGTTCATGGTCCAGCTGCAGCAGCTGATCCGCGGCGGCCGCGAGCCGCCCCTGCGTGCGCGCGGCCTGGAGCCGGCGTTGGCCGCGCTGCGCGAGGGCTGTCATGTCGACGAGGCACAGGCCGACGCCCTGCTTCGTGCCTATCGGCTGTTGCGACATGCCGAGAACCATCTGCAGATGCTGCGCGAGCAGCAGGCCCATGCGCTGCCCGAGGATGCCTTCGAGCAGCTGCGGCTGGCGCGCGGCCTGGGCTTCGCCGACTATGCCGCGCTTCTGGACGCGCTGAACGCACAGCGCGCGCTGGTGCGCACGGCCTTCGAGGAGGTCTTCGAGGGCGGCCGCGGTGACGCCACCAGCCCGCGCGCCGGCCTGATGCAGGACTACTGGCGGCAGATCGACCGCGAGCCGCCGATCGAGCTGCTGCGGCAGGCCGGGTTTGCGCAGCCCGAAGAGGCGCAGCAGCGGCTGCTGCAGTTCGCCGCCAGCCCCGTGCGCGCCCAGCTGTCGGCGCGTGCGCGTGCGCGGCTGGATCGACTGGTGCCGGCCCTGCTTGACGCTCTGCCCGCACGACCGCAGCCGCAGAAGCTGCTGGAGCGCGTGCTGCACTTCCTGCATGCGGTGCTGCGCCGCTCCAGCTACCTCGCCCTGCTCGACGAGAGCGCGCCGGCGCGCGAGCGCCTGCTCGACACCTTCGTCGCCAGCACCTGGATGGCCGAGCGTCTGTCGGCGCATCCGCTGCTGCTGGACGACCTGCTCGACACCCGCAGCCAGGGCGCGCCCGAGTCGCGCATGGCCATCACCGAGGAGCTGCAGCAGGCCCTGATCGAAGTGCCGCGCGACGATATCGAGCGCCTGCTTCCGGCACTGAACGAATTCCGCCAGAGCGTCGCCTTCCGCATCGCGCGGGCCACCCTGTTCGGCGGCCAGGCCGCGGGCGACAGCGCCCGCCAGCTGGCCTGGCTGGCCGAAGTGATCCTCGACCTGCTGCTGGAACGCGCCGAGGCCGAAGTCATCGCCGCGCACGGCCGTCTGCCTGACAGCGGCGTCGCCCTGCTCGGCTTCGGCAGCTTCGGCGCCGATGAGCTGGGCTTCAACTCCGACCTCGACCTGGTCTTCCTCTACCGGGCCCGCGAGGGCGCCGAGAGCGACGGTGCGCGCCCGCTGGATGCCGCGCGCTACTACCAGCGCGTGGTGCAGAAGCTGATCTCCTGGCTGGGCATGACCACCACCGGCGGGCGCCTCTACGAGGTCGACCTGCGCCTGCGCCCGGACGGCAGCAAGGGCCTCCTGATCTCGACCCTGGCCAGCTTCGAGGCCTACCAGCGCGAGCGCGCCTGGCTGTGGGAGAAGCAGGCCCTGGTGCGCGCCCGCTTTGTCTGCGGGGATGCGCAGATCGGCGACGGCTTCGAGCGCGCGCGCGCGCAGGCGCTGGCGGAGCCGCGATCGCTCGACGAGGTGCTGCGCGAGGTGGCGGCGATGCGTCGGCGCATGCGCGAGGCGCTGGATCGCAGCCGGATGGGCGAGTTCGACCTGAAGCAGGGTGAGGGCGGCCTGGTCGACCTGGAGTTCCTGCTGCAGGCCGGCGTGCTGGCGCTGGGCGCTGCGCATCCGCCGCTGGTCGAGGCACGCGAAAGCGCCGAGCTGATCCAGCGCTGCGCCGCGGCGGGATGGTTCGATCCAGACACGGCCGCATCCTTGGCCTCGGCCCACGCGGCGCTGCTCGCACTCGGCCTCGCCTGCACCCTGGACGGTCGGCCGCGGCTGGTGCCGGAGACGAAGGCACCCGAGACGGCGCGCGCGGCGATCTCGCGGGCCTGGCAGGACCGCGGTCTTGGGGACGTCTAGGCGCGGCCTCTCCCGGATCCCATAGGGTGGGCCCTGGCCCACCATGGGCTCACTGATGGCCGCGCTACGCCATGTGTGAGGCCGCCCGCGCGTCGCTCCGCTTCCGTCCAAGGCCTTGCGTTGACCCGCTCGCGAAGTGCCCTCGGTACGCTTTAGTGCAGTGCAGCGTGCAAGCCCGCGTGAACAGTGTCTAAAGTCCACCCCGCGGTTGCGGCGCCAAGACGTCCGCCGCGAACCCTGGGGAGGGAGAGGCCCGCTTCGTGTACACGAAGCGGGCTTCGTTCTTTTCGGCCTACGGAATCTGCGTGGGTGCCCGCACACGCTGCGTCTCCAAGGCTCTCGCCGCTGGGTCGGTCCGACCAGGTGATGACCGGGGCGAGCATGTAGCTCATGGTGGGCCAGGGCCCACCCTATGACGCGCCGGCTTCGCGCTCTTGCGATTCCCGGCCCTCGCGCATAGCGCTCGGGCGTTCGGCGCCGCGCGCGGCATGCCGCGCGAACGCGCCGCCTGCCTCCGGCCCGGCCCTCGCGCATAGCGCTCGGGCGTTCGGCGCCGCGCGCGGCATGCCGCGCGAACGCGCCGCCTGCCTCCGGCCCGGCCCTCGCGCATAGCGCTCGGGCGTTCGGCGGCGCGCGCGGCATGCCGCGCGAACGCGCCGCCTCACCCCCACTCCCGAATCCCGAATTCCGGCTCTAGAGCGCCATCCGCGCCCTGAGCAGCTGCGCCGCGCGCCGGCTGACCTCGATCTCGGCACCACTGGCGGTGCGTGCCACCAGTCCCTGACCGACATCGGGCTCCAGGCTGCGGATGGCGTCGAGCCGCAGGATGCAGCTGCGGTTGACGCGGAAGAAGTGGGCCGGGTCGAGGCGCTGCTCGATGCGGTTGAGCGAGCTCAGCACGAAGCTCTGGCCGTGCGCGCTGTACACGGCGGCGTGGTTGCCGACCGATTCGAAGCGCTCGATCTCGCGCAGCCGCACGATGCGCGCGCTCTCGCCGAACTTCAGCAGCAGGCCATGCTCCATCGGCAGAGTTGCGACCGCGGCCTGGCTCTCCGGCGGGCGCACGCGCGCAATCGTCTTCGCCAGGCGCTCGGGCTCCACCGGCTTGACCAGGTAGTCGAGCGCATTCAAGCCAAAGGCATCGATGGCGAAGCTGTCGAAAGCGGTGCAGAACACGAACTGGCAGCGGTCCTCGATGTGTTCAGCCAGCTGCAGCCCGCTCATGCCGGGCATCTGGATGTCGAGGAAGGCAAGGTCGGGCTGCAGCTGCTCCAACGCCACCAGCGCCTCCTGCGCATGCGTGGCCTCGCCGACGATCTCGATCTGCGGATGCACCGCCAGCAGTCGCCGCAGCTCGGCGCGGGCGAGGCGCTCGTCATCGACCAGCACGGTGCGGATGTGGCCACTCATGCGGACATGCTCCAAGTGCAAGCGTGCATGGAAGCCCATAGGGTGGGCCCCGGCCCACCGTGGCATCGGGCTCTCCCCACCGAGTCGGGCGGCGTAGCCCGCGTGTAGGCGAGCGACCTTACGCGCCCTCCCTGCTCGCCGAGACATAGGGTGGGCCCTGGCCCACCGTAGCGCAGGCCTGTCCTCACCAACCCGCAGGGCGAGGCCGAAACGCAGACCCGCGACTTCATGCGGCCTCCCCGTTCGAGCGCCAGGGCAGGCACAGCCGCGCGCGGAACTGCGTGCTCAGCGCCCGCAGCTCCAGCCGCGCCGCATCGCCATAGCCCAGCTGCAGGCGCTCATGCAGATTGGCCAGCCCGGTGCGGGTACCGTCCGGCTGGGCCTCGGGACACAGCGGGTTCACCACCTCCAGCCACCAGTGGTCGGCCTGCGGCCGCGCGCGGATCAGCAGCTCGCCGCCTTCGGGCCGCGGCGCGATGCCGTGCTTGATCGCGTTCTCGACCAGCAGCAGCAGGGCCAGCGAAGGCAGGCTGCGGCTCAGGCAGACCGGATCGAGATCGACGTTCACCCGCAGACGCTGTTCCAGCCGCGCCTGTTCGATGGCGAGGTAGCGCTGCGCCAGCCGCCACTCCTCTTCCAGCGTCTGCGTGCTGCGCTCGGCCTGCGAGAGGTGGAAGCGGAACAGCTCGGACAGCTGGGTCACCAGATCCGCCGCCCGCTGCGGATCCTCGAAGATGGTGCCACGGATGGTGTTGAAGGCGTTGAACAGGAAATGCGGATTGAGCTGGCGGGTGAGCTGGTCCAGCCGCGCCTGGCGCACCTGCTGCTGCAGGCGCCGGCGCTGTCGGAAGGCATGCCAGCCGAGATAGAGCGCGGTCCACACGCATAGGGTGGAGGCGAGATTGGCGACTGCCAGCACGTAGAACTGCGCGCCATCGATGCTGACGCCGAACTCCGCACCCTCGGAGTTGAAGCGCACCGAGGTGATCGTGCCGGCCTGCATCAGCTTCAGCGTGTCGATGGCGAGCGTGGCGCCCAGCGACAGCAGGGCCAGTACGACGATCCAGGCGAGCAGCCCCAGCCAGGCCGGCCAGCGCGGCACCTGGCCGAGGAAGAACAGGCGCAGCGCAGGCCGCAGCCCGGCATGGGTGATCAGGAAGAAAACCCAGGACTCCAGCGCCATGCGCGCGATCCAGGCCTGGCTGCTGGCGCCGCCGGATCCCACGATCTTCTGCAGCAGGAGGGCGCTGAGCAGGATCGAGCCGATGAACACCGCGGCCTGCAGCGCCCAGTAGGCCGGCGAGGCGCTGAACAGGGTGCGCCGCCACGCGACCAGCAGCGACATCAGCGTCGATGGCGAATGTGATTCGGCGTCCATGCATTCCCTGTCAGTGCGCGGGTCCGCGCATCATCGCGCAGACACAATCGAAGATGCCGCCCGCGCGCGTCCCTGCGCGCGGTACGACGGGACGCGCGAGCGCGCCCCAACCGAAGCGCATCCGGCGCTTCGCAGCCGCCGCATCGCGAGCGATGCGGTGGCATTGGATCAAGCAAACGATCCGTAGGTTGGGCCAAGCGCAGCGCGGCCCAACGCACGCAGCCTTGGATCTCGCGGTGGCGTTCGATGTCGCCACGTTGGGCCGCGCTGCGCTTGGCCCAACCTACAAAGTGCGTCTCCCCTCTCCTCCATTGAGACAGGGGTTGGGGAGAGAGAAACGAAGCTCGCCGCGAGCATTCGCCCCCCTCTCCCCCTGCCCACCTTCGCTTCGCTCGGGCTCCAGAGAGCGTCGGCTGCCACCGGCAGCCGACAAGCGCTCTCCTCCGCTTCCCACGAGAGGAGAGCGGAGATTGCACATCGCCCCGCACAGATGGGTTTCACCAATCCCGAATCCCCAATCCCGAATCCCGGCTTCTCACTCATACCTCAAGGCCTCGATCGGATTCAGCCGCGCCGCCTTCACCGCCGGTGCGAGTCCGAAGATCACGCCGATCGCCGTGGTGAAGCCCAGCGAGAGCAGCACGGCCCAGCCCGGTACCGAGGCGCCGCTGAGGCCGGGGACACCCATGCCGATGACCAGCGCGAAGGCCCAGCCCAGGGCCAGGCCGATCAGCCCACCGAACAGGCTCAGCACCAGCGCCTCGACCAGGAACTGCAGCAGGATGAAACGCGGCGTCGCCCCCAGCGCCTTGACGATGCCGATCTCGCGGGTGCGCTCGGTAACCGAGACCAGCATGATGTTCATCACGCCGATGCCGCCGACCAGCAGGCTGATGCCGACCACCGCGCCAGCGACCATGGTCACGCCGCTGACGATGCTGTCGAAGTTCTCGCGGGTACGCTCGGCGGTCTGGAACTGCACCGGGTCGGGCGCGTCCTTGGCCAGCGCGCGACGCGCGCGGATCACCTGCTTGACCTGCGCTTCCAGCTGCTTGATGTCGCCGCCCGCCTTCGGCCGGAAGTAGATCTGCACGTCCTCGCGCGCACCCGGGGCCGACAGTGAGCGCAGGGTCGAGAAGGGCGCGAACACGTAGTTGTCCTGGTCGAAGCCGAACAGGGTGCCGCGTGACTCGCCGACGCCGATCACCCGGAACCACTCGCTGCCGAGCTGCACGAACTGGCCGACCGGGTTGTCGCCGAGCTCGAGATCCTTGACCACGGTGGTGCCCAGCACGACGACGCGACGGCGGCGCTCATCGTCACTGTCCGAGATGAAGCGGCCCTGGTCCGTATAGACGCGCACCACATGCTGGTAGTTGGCCGTGGTGCCGAGGATCTGCGCGGTGGTGGTCGAGGTCGCGCTGCGGAGCTGTCCGCCGAGGCCGATCGGCTGGGTCACCGCGGTCATGTCCTCGACCTCGCGCACGCGTTCGCGCACGGCCAGGAAGTCTTCGCTCGACAGCGTGTTGCGCAGGCCCAGCATGGCCTGCTGGCGCGGCGTATAGGCGCTGACGATGACCATGTCCGAGGCGAGGTCATCAAGCTGCTTGGTGACCGAGCTGGACAGGCCCTGCATCACCGCCACCACGGCGATGACCGCGGCCACGCCGATGATGATGCCGAGCGCGGTCAGCGCGCTGCGCAGGGCGTTGGCGCGGATCGCCGCGATCGCCGCGAAGCTGCCTTCCAGCACCGCATGACCGAGGCCCGATTCGATCACCGCGGGCGCGTCGCGACCCTTCTCAGTGCGCGCCATGGGCCACCCCCGCGCGTCCGCTCTGGCGGCGATCCTCGACGACGCGGCCGTCGACCAGACGCAGGCTGCGCCGGCAGTGGTCGGCGATGTCCTGCTCGTGGGTCACCAGCAGGATGGTGTGGCCTTCCGCGTGCAGGGCATCGAACAGGGCCATGATCTCCACCGTGGTGCGGCTGTCGAGATTGCCGGTGGGCTCATCACCCAGCAGGATCGTCGGCTCGGTCACCAGCGCACGGGCGATCGCCACGCGCTGCCGCTGGCCGCCGGAGAGCTGGTTGGGCAGATGGTTCACCCGTTGAGCGAGTCCGACCCGCTCCAGCGCGTGAAGGGCGCGCTCGCGCCGCTCGCCGCGCGACATCACCCGGTAGACCAGGGGCTGCATCACGTTGGCCAGCGCGGACGCCCGCGGCAGCAGGTTGAAGCTCTGGAAGATGAAGCCGACCGAGCGGTTGCGCTCGTGCGCCAGCTCGGTCTCGTCCATCTTGGCGACGTCGCGCCCGCGCAGCAGGTAGCGGCCCTCGCTGGGCACATCCAGGCAGCCGAGGATGTTCATCAGGGTCGACTTGCCGGAGCCCGAGGGCCCGACGATCGCCACGTACTCGTTGGCCTCGATGGCGACATCGATGCCGTCCAGCGCCATGAACTCGCTCTCGCCCATGCGGTAGCGCTTGCGTACGCCTTCGAGGCGGATCACCTCCTCGGTCCGCGCGAGGGGCTGGGCGCTCATTCGTCGGCGTCCTTGTCGGCAGGCGAGTCATCCGCAGCGGATTCACGCAGACGCAGGGCCTGGCCTGCCGTCAGCGTGGCCAGCACGCGGCCGGGGCCGGTGACCACGCGATCGCCTTCCTTGAGTTCGCCGCGCACTTCCTGCGAGAAGTCGTTGGCCATGCCGACTTCGACATCGACGCGCTCGGCGACCAGCTCGCTGCCCACGCGCCAGACGTAGTGCTGTTCGCCTTCCTTGCGCACCGCCGCCACCGGCACGTTGAGGCCCGGCTCGCCCTGCGCGGTTTCGATCTCGGCGCGGCAGCTCATGCCCGGATGCAGCACCAGCTCGGTGGCCGCGATCTGCACCTGCACCTTGAAGCTCAGGCTCTGGCTGACGCCCTGCGCGCGCGCCGAGGTGCCGATCTGCACGACGCTGCCGGTCAGCGGGGTGTTCGGATGCGCGGCAGCGAACACCTGCACCGGCTGGCCCAGGCGGATGCGCGCGATGTCGGCCTCGTCGACGCGCAGCTCGGCCAGCAGCACCGAGGGATCGGCCAGCACCATCAGGTCGGAGCCGACGATATTGGTGGTGCCGGCGATGACCGTCTCACCCGGCTTGATGTCGACCGAGATCATCACGCCATCGATCGGCGCGGTGAACAGGGTGCGCTGCAGGCGATCGCGCGACAGCTCGCGCTGGGCCTGCGCCTGCGCCAGAGTCTGCTCGCCGGCCTCGACCGCGATGCGCGCGATCTCGTGCTGGCTCTGCAGCTGCTCGAAGCCATCCTGGCCGACCAGGCCGCGCTCGCGCAGGGTGCGCTGGCGCTCCAGCTGACGCGACAGGTCGGCCAGCCGCGCGCGCCGCGAGCGGATCTCGATCTCGGCGGAACGCACGCCCGCGTCGGCGGAATCCAGATCGGCCTGGAAGGCCTCCTGGTCGAGCCGCATCAGCAGGTCACCGCGCTGCACGCGCTGGCCCTCTTCGACCAGCACTTCAGCGACGCGCCCGGTGACTTCCGAGCGCAGCTGGATCTGGGTCTCGTAGACCAGGTTGCCGGAGGCCAGCGCGGTGTCGTTCAAGGCACCGCGCTCGACCGTGGCGACGTCGACCTGCGGCGACTGCTGGCCGCCGCGCGAGCCGGCCCAGAGCAGCACGCCGAGGCCGGCAACGATGGCGAGAGCGATCAGAGGCTTGCGCATGAGGATCAACCCTGGGCCAGAACGATGGCCAGCCACGGCACGTAGATCAGCAGGCTGGGCAGCGCTGCCAGCAGCAGGGCCTTGCCCCAGCCCAGACCGCTCCAGACGCGGGCGGCGACGGCGACCAGGAACAGGCTCCAGAACGAGAACAGGTTGACGCTACTGGCCAGGGTGTAGCCCTTGCCGTCGGACGGGATGCCGAAGACGAGTGCGTTCAGGCTGGCGTAGTTGCCCAGGTCCATCGGCAGGTTTCCGCCACCGCGCACGAGTACCAGCGCGATAAGTCCGAACGCGCTGAGCACCATCGGCAGCATCGAGAAGCTTGAGGCAGCGAACCAGCGGTAGAAGCTGTTGCGCTCGCGGCTCAGCAACCGCTCACCGACGAAGTACACCAGGCCGAACAGCGCGGCGAACAGCGGCATTGCCAGCACGCCGAAGCCGGCCGCGAAGTGCACCGTCATCGGCGCAAACTGCTGTATCTGTGCGCGCATCGCGGCCTCCTGATCGGCCGGCATGTCCGGCTGCGAAGCCATCTGCTGCTCAACGATCCACTCCGGAGTCATGCCGCTGAACAGGGTATAGGTGGCGGCCACCGTAGCCAGCGCCACCAGCAGCAGGGCCGCCCAGGCCCAGCCCGGACGCTCGCGCAGCGCGGCGAAGGCCTGGGAAGGCGCGAGATAGGTGTCGATCAGAGCGGAAGGCAGATTGCGCGAAGCGGTCATGGTGGTCTCCCCGATAGGTGTGCACAGTGAGCGTGCCCGGGGCCAGACGCAGCTGCCGGAAAAATGTGATCGGCGGTTTCACACCGTGGGGAACGGTCGGCAGCGGAGGCCGGGCGTGGGGCGGCTGGTGACACAGGCGCGAGCAGCGCAACGGCGAGGCATCGGTACCGTGACGCACGACGCTCGCCCCGACCGGACAGTCCCGCGATGCCCATAGGGTGGGCCCTGGCCCACCATGAGCTCCACCCTCGCCTCGGTGTTGCCTGATCGCGCTGATCTCCTTTCGTCTTCGCCGGGTCGCCGAAAGCGAAGAGCGGCTGCGGCGAGCCGCGGACCGCGGACCGCGCCGGCATAGGGTGGGCCCTGGCCCACCATGAGCTCCCCCTCGCCTCGGTCTTCCTTCGTCGCGCGCATGTCCGAAACGGAGATCAAGAGCTTTCGGTCAGCCCTTCGGGCTGCCCGACCCACCTTTCTTTGCGTGGCCAAAGAAAGGTGGGCCAAAGAAAGGCCTGCTCGTCCGCGCCCTTCGCGCATCCGTGCGCAAAGGGTTCGCGTGAGTCGGTCGGGGTTTTCGGACAGGCCCTCCCTGGCCTGTCGAAAACCTTGGCCGCATCCCTGCGGCCAACCCTGCGGGCGAATCGACCGCCTCCCGCCGCTCCCCAGGGGCCCCGTTCAAGAGCGCGGGCTCCTGCCCGCAACAGCAACAGCAACGTGATCGCGAGCTCTCTGGTTCAGAACGAGCTTCGGAACCTCACCCCGCTGCCGGACGCAACAGAGTGTCTGCGCCATGCCCGGTGTCATCCGCGCCCTCCGTTGAGCGGTGCTGGCAGCGTTCCGAATGGGCTTCGACCGGGCCAGTCGGCATTCGGATCAGGGTGCTGGGGTGCCGCACCACTGGCGCCAGCGGGCCTGCCGCGGTGATGATTCCCGCGCCCTGCCTTGCGCGAGTCCGACTGCATGAAACGTCTCTTGTCCTTCGCCCTGCTCACCCTGTCCACGGTCGCCATCGCCCAGGAATTCAGCCTCGATCGCATCGTGGTGACGGGATCGCTGATCGACACCTATGGCCTGCCGGCGGTGAACATCGAGCGTCCAGCCGATTTTCTTGCGCAGAGTGTCCGCATCGTCAACGACAGCCGCGCGCCGGAGCTTCGCCGGCAGGAGATCCTCGCCACTCTCAAGCAGCTCCACGTCAACGCGCGCAGGCTGGGCGGCGTCGAACTTTCGATGGGCGATGAGTACCTCAACGCCCTGCGCCTCGACGATGAGGCGCTCGAACTGCAGACCGACGACAAGCGCGCAGACACCAGCTATCTCGACCTCTACATCGAGCGTCGATTCGATCCGCAGCGTCCTGCCGCCGATCAGATCCGTGAGCTGCGCGAATTCATCCGCGATGCAAGGATGGACGGTCGCAGCATGCTGGAGCCGAAGGGCGAGATCGCGCTCAGCCTCGTCAAGCCCGAGCGCTATCGTGCGGAGATCCTCGCCGCCATCGCCGATGAACTGCAGCGCATTCGCGGCCAGTTCCCGGCCAGCTGCACGCTGACCGTCCACGGACTCGCGGGGCGCGTGCAGTGGATGCGGATCGGAACCGCCCAGCTCGCGCTCTACATCGAGCACGAGATCGGAATGGCGGGGTGTGCGGGCTAGAGTCGCCTTGGACCTCTCTCTCTTGGGAGACAGTTGCCGGGCTAGTTGAGCAGCGAGGAGAGCCAGTCGATCCAAGGGGACAGATCGTCCCACGTCGCCTTGAGAGGTTCGCGTAGTAGCGGGTGCCAGAGCAGATTGACGACTTGCCTGCATCGCCGCAGTGCCGTGACTGCATAGGAGTCCAGCCGGGTGCGCGCTGTGCAGGTGCTCGGTTTCGCAGAGTTTCCGCGGCTTTTCTTGTGGGTGCGGTCCATGACTCGTCCTTGTCGTTTGGCTGAGCGGAGATTTCCGCCCAACGCCCCCTGGGGGCGGCGTCGACTTTGGGGGTACGAGATCGCGCCGCCACTGAATTGCTCGCATCCCGAGGCACTCCGCGGCGGCATCGACATGCGCCGGGCACCCAGGTGTCGACTTGACGCCAGGGGATCATTGCTTGCGAGCGTGGTGGCTCCTGCGGGCAGGAGCCCGAGCTCTTCACGGGGCCCCTGGGGAGCGGCGAGACTTGGACGATCAGCCCGCAGGGGCGCCGGCAGGGAGGCCGGCGATGTTCGTGACAGGCCAGGGACGGCCTGTCCACGAACACCCACGGACTCACGCGAACCCTTGGTGCATGGATGCACCAAGGGCGCGGACGAGGGGTGGCCTTTCTTTTGGTTCCTTTTCTTTGGCCACGCAAAGTGAGGGACTCGGGCAGCCCGAAGGGCTGACCGAAAGCTCTGGCTCTTCGCTTCGGGCAACGCGGCGAACCAGCAAAACCGGGGCGAGCGTGGAGCTCATGGTGGGCCGGGGCCCACCCTATGGCGATCGCAGCGTGCGGCAGGCCGAAGGGCTGACCGAAAGCTCTCGCTCGCCGCTTCAAGCAACGCAGCGAGCAAACAACACCGAGGCGAGCATGTAGCTCATGGTGGGCCAGGGCCCACCCTATGGGGTTGGCAGGGAGCTTCAGGGGGAACGGCCTAGCGATAGCCCCTGCTCTTCGCCTTGATCCAGACAATGGCGGAATACTGAGACGCGATGATCAACGAGCTCTGGAGCAATGGCTTCGCCCGGCCCTCTCCCCAAGCCCTTGGCCTTCGCTTCGCTCGGGCTCTCGGCGCCACTGGCTGCTACCGGCCGCCGCTGAGCGGCGCCGAACCGCTCCGGTGGGAGAGGGGCTCAAGCCAGCCGTTCGAGCGCGGCCGGCGAGAGTAGACAACTCCGAACGGCTCGCTGCGGGTGTGCAGCTGAAATGAGGCACCGACGCCGCGACTGCAGTCGGTGAATTAGCATCGCCCGACCCCCCCACTGGAACACATCCATGCCCCACCCCACCCTCTCCTACGCCGCCCCCTCCGCCAAAGCCCCGTTGGCGCCCTTCAGGCTCGACCGCCGCGAAGTCGGGCCGACCGATGTGCTGATCGAGATCGCCTACTGCGGGGTCTGCCATTCCGATCTGCACCAGGCGCGTGAGGACTGGGGGCCGGCGCTGTTCCCGATGGTGCCGGGCCACGAGATCGTCGGCCACGTCAGCGCGGTCGGCGCCAAGGTCGAAACGTACAAGGTCGGTGACCGCGTCGGCGTCGGCTGCATGGTCGACTCCTGCCGCACCTGCGAGCAGTGCGCGGCCGGCGAGGAGCAGTTCTGCGAGAGCGGCCCCACGATGACCTACAACGGCTTCGAGCGCGACCGCAAGACGCTGACCTTCGGCGGCTACAGCCAGCGCATCACGGTCGATCAGGCCTTCGTGTTGCGCGTGCCCGAGGCCCTGCCGCTGGACCGCGCCGCACCGCTGCTGTGCGCAGGCATCACCACCTACTCGCCGCTGAAGCGCTTCGGCTGCGGCCCCGGCAGGAAGGTGGCGGTGATGGGCCTGGGCGGGCTGGGCCATGTCGGCGTGCGCATCGCGCGCGCCATGGGCGCCGAGGTGACGGTGATCTCGACCTCCGAGCGCAAGCGTGCGGATGCCGCCGAACTCGGTGCGCACGATTTCCTGGTCAGCACCGATGCAAAAGCGATGAAGGCTGCCGCGGGGCGCTTCGATCTCATCCTCGACACGGTGTCGGCGGTGCACGATCTGAACAGCGCCCTGAACCTGCTGCGTACCGACGGCACCCTGGTCCTGGTCGGCGTGCCCGAGGACGCCCTGCCGGTGCAGCCGTTCGCCATCATCGGCCGCCGTCGCCGCTTGGCCGGCTCGCTGATCGGCGGCATCGCCGAGACGCAGGAGATGCTGGACTTCTGCGCCCAGCACGGGGTGCTGGCCGACATCGAGACCGTGGCCATGGCCGACATCAACCAGGCCTGGGAGCGCCTGCTGAAGAACGACGTGCGCTACCGCTTCGTGATCGACATGGCAACGCTCAAGGCAGCCTGATGCGCCCGGGCCGCGTGCGCGCCTTGACGCGACGCGCACGCGGCCTGCACGTTCGCTTACGTTGACCTGCCCAACCATGGCCGCATGATCCAGCCGCCTTCCGCCCTCCCTGCCCTGCTGCGCCCCGCCCTGTTGGCGCTGGGCCTGCTTTCTTCGCTGTCTTCCACCCACGCCACCGTGCCCGAGCCGGGCGAGGGTGCGCGTCTGCTCGGCTACTCCGGCGAAGCCCGGTCGCCCGACAGCGGTGCGTTGATTTACGTTGAAGAGCACCTGCTGCGCGAGCAGGCCGGTCAAGCCGTCGAACGCCTGGTGCTGTACCGCTGCGCCGACGGCACGCCGTTCGCGCGCAAGCAGGTCGAGTACGGCGCACAGCCCTTCGCGCCGACCTTCGAGCTGGTCGATGCGCGGCTCGACTACCGCGAGGGCCTGCGCCGCGAGGGCGAGTCCTGGATCGTGTTCGGCGGCGCCGGCGAGCGTGCCCACCAGACCCCGCTGGACGAGGTCGAGTCGATCGTCGCCGACGCCGGCTTCGAGCCCTTCGTGCGTCAGCACTGGACCCAGCTGCAGGCCGGCGAGAGCGTGCCCATCGACTTCCTGGTGCCCTCGCGAGCGCGCAGCTACGGCTTCCGGCTCAGCAAGGTCGAGGCGCTTGTGATCGAGGGCGAGGCCGCCAGCCGGATGCGCCTGGCCCTGAGCGGCGTGTTCGGGCTGTTCGCGCCGGCCATCGACGTCATCTACCGGGATTCCGACCAGTGGCTGCTGCGCTTCGAGGGCATGACCAATATCCGCGAGAGCGCGCGCGAGAACGTGGTCGCGCATATCGCGTTTCCGCAGACGCCGCAGCCGGTGGCGGCCGAAGCTTGGGCGCAGGCGAGCGCGGAGACTTTGCAGAGCTGCGCGCTGCCGGCGACCGGTTGAGGGTCGGGGCTGCGGTCTCTGCAGAGGTCCAAGCGCCGCACGTGATCCGGGGAGTGCCCCGCGGCCCGGGCGATCCGCCGATCGGTGCTTCGAAGACAGCGATCGCACATAGGGTGGGCCCTGGCCCACCATGAGCCCCACGCTCGCGCCGGTCATCCTGATCGACGCGGCGCAAGGCGCGATGCACGGAAACAGATGCGGACGCACCGAGGCGAGCGCACATGCCACGGTGGGCCAGGGCCCACCCTATGCGGGTTTCGTGTCCGGCGTTCGCTTCATGCCCGGCGTTCGCGATGCCGCGGCGCCAGTCACTCGCCGTAGCCGGTCAGCTCCAGATAGCCCTCGGCCCGCACCTCACGCCCGCCGAGCTTGCCGCGCGCGTCGATCGCGCCTTCCCAGTAGCGCACCGTGGTGTCCAGCTCCTGCGCGTCCTGCACGCTGTCGACTTCGAGATCAAAGTCGAAGCGCGTCGAGCGCAGACGCCAGCCCAGCGGATAGGGCACGCCGGTCTTGGGGCTGATCCACTGGCGCTGCGTGCTCGCTTCCACCGCGCCGTCAGCGAAGGGCTCGACCCGGCCGTCGGCGTGGATGAAGCTGCCGCGGCTGGAGACGATGGCGCCCGCGGCATCGCGAATGTGGAACAGCATCAGCGCCTCGCCGGACTCGAAGCGCAGCGAGAACCAGTCCCAGCCGACCTGGTCGTCGCCCAGCAGGCTGGAGGTCCACTCGTGATCGTACCAGGCGCCGCCCTGCACCGCATGCGTCGCGCCGTCGATCTCGATCTCGCCGCGCGCATCGAGAAACGGATAGGCGTAGTAGTACGAGGCCGCACCCGGCAGCTCCGACTTCGCGCTGAGTCCGCCCTCGCCGTGCAGCACACGCGGGCCGACCTCGGACAGTTCCAGCCGGTAACGGAAGTCCTCGCCGCCGCATTCGAGCCTGAGCGGGAACAGCTGCGACGGGCCGGACGACTCGCCCACGCAGTCGCCGAGCCAACCGCGCCAGGGCGAGGTCTCAACACCGGCCAGTCCCGCAGCGCCACGAGCGAAGCGCTCGACATGGCGAAAGCCGCCGCGGTCGAGATCGCTGACCGCGGCATGCAGCATGTAGACCTGCCCGCCTTCGAAATCGGCGCGCGCGGCTGCGTCTTCCGGCCGCAGCGCGAAGCGGAACAGCGCCCACTGCGCGCCGAAGCGTCGGCCCTGGGCGTCCTGCAGCCGCGCGGTGAGATACCACCACTCGATGCGATGCCGCGGATGCGCGCCGTGGTCGGCGGGGAAGCTGAGTGCGCGCGGCGTGACCGTGTCGAAGCCGGCGCCGTCCTCGCCCAGCTGCAGGGTGCGGGCGAGGGGGGCGGGGCTTGCGTCGCCGTGCCGGCGCGACGCATCGGCTGCCGCTTCGTCGCGGCCACAGGCGACCAGCAGAATCAGGGCCAAGCCCACCATCCATGTACGCACCCACGCTGCATAGCGCAGGCATCCAAGAATCGAATGCACCGCGCGGGAGGGCCGCCCCGTCTCAGATCCAAGCACCGTCGCCCCCGCGCAGGCGGGGGCCCGGCCGCTCTGCGATTCGCTAGTCCGCATCGATGTGCTGCCAGCCCGCTGCTGCGTTACATCGACTGGATCCCCGCCTGCGCGGGGATGGCGAAGCGAAGAGTAGGCAGGGGCAGCTGTGCTGCCCTTCGACATCGAGACCTTCCGAGCACTCATGCCCCCGCCCCCCGCAGCTGACGGCTCAGATCCGCGCCCGCGCTGCGCCGCGCCGGCCACCACGCCGCGAGCACCGCGGCCAGGGTCGAGATCGCAATCGCGCTGGCGATCTGCGCCCAGGGCAGATCGAGCTGCATGCTCCAGCCGAAGCTGCGCCGGTTGATCACTTCGATCAGCAGCACGGCGAGGCCCAGGCCCAGCGGCAGCGCGGCCAGCCCCGCGATCAGGCCGAGCACGCCGCCCTGCACGCGCTGCAGACGCGAGAGCTGGACCGGCGTCAGGCCAATCGCGCGCAGCAGGGCGAACTCGCGGCTGCGCTCGATGGCCAGCGCCGACAGCGCGCCCAGCACCGCGACTACTGCGATCAGGCCCGCCAGCAGACGCAGCACGTCGGTGATGGCGAAGGTGCGGGCAAACACCTCAAGGCTGATCGCGCGGATCTCGCCGGCGGTGACCACCTGCAGGCCGGCGTGCTCGGCAAAGCGCGCCTTGATGAGAGCTTCAAGCTCGGCCTTGAGGCGCGCGGCCTCACTGGCCGGCGCGTACAGGGCCAGCGCGCCGACCGCGCGGTCACCGAACAGCAGCCGGTAGCGCGAAAGGTCCAGGGTCAGCACGCCCTGCGGGCTGCTGTAGTCGCGGTAGATCGCGGCCACCCGCAAGTCGACCTCACCCTGCGGCGTGGGCATCGCGAAGACATCGCCGACAGCCAGCTTCAGGCGCTGCGACAGCGGCTCGCTGATCAGGGCCTCGCCGGCGGCGAAGCGCGTCCAGAGACTCGAGTCGTCGCCACCGGCGATCAGCTCGAAGCCGCTGCGGCCCTGCGCCGGCAGCTGCAGGCCAACGACCTCCACCGGGCCGGAGGCGGGCAGACGCTGGCTGCGGCGGTTGAGACCGATGCCTTCGACGCCCTCCAGCGCTTGCGCCGCTTCGACCAGGCCCTCGGGCAAAGCGCTGCGGCCACCCGCCGAGAGATAGACCTGCGCCTGCAGGCTGCGGTCGATCCACACGCTCAGCGCCTCGCGGAAGCTGTGGATCATGCTGCTCATGCCGATCACGGTGGCGATGGCCAGCGACAGCGCGGCCAGCGCGATGCCGGTGCGGCCCAGCGTGCGGCGCGTGCCGGCGATCAGCCAGCGCCAGCGCACGGGTGCCGCGCGCAGAGCGTGCTCGATGAGGCGAAGGCCGTGGCCGGCGGCCCAGGGAATCAGACCAAGCGCGGCGATCAGGCAGGCGAACAGGCCCGCGAAGCCCCAGAACAATCCCTGCGGCCCGTACAGGATCAGCGCGAGTCCCGCAGCGAACAGCGTGACTGCCGGCAGCAGCAGCGCGCGCAGGCGCTGCTCGGGCGCGCGCAGGCCCGCGTGGTCACGGCCCAGCGCGTCCAGCACCGGCACGCCCAGCGCATCGCGCAGCGGCAGCAGTACGGCGACGAGGGCACCGGCGATCGCCAGCAGCGCGGCCTTGCCGAGCAGCAGCGGCGACAGGCTGAGCGCGCTCACTTCGACGCGGTAGAACAGCTCGCCATAGCTGCGCGCCAGGCCCTGCAGCAGCACGCTGCCCAAGGCGATGCCGAGCGCGATGCCGAGGGCGGCTGCGAGCACGCCGACCAGCGCCGCTTCGACGAGCATCAGCACACCCAGCTCACGGTTCGATACGCCGAGCGCGCGCAGCAGGCCGATCAGGCGACGCCGCTGCAGGGCCAGAAAACTCAAGGTCTGGAACACCACGAACACGCCGACCAAGAGCGCCAGCAGGCTGAGTGCCTTCAGGTTGATCTCGAAGGCGCCGCTCATCGCCGCGAGCTGGCTGTCCTGTTCGGTGGTGGCGACGAGACGCAGGCCCAGCGGCAGCGACTTTGCGATCTCGGCGGCGTGGGCTTCATCGGCGACCAGGTCGATGCGGGTGAAGCCTTGGAGGCCGCTGATGGCCTGGGCCGCAGCGATGTCTGCCAGCAGCCAGTCGCCGCTGCCGGCGGGCAGGCTGTCGTCGGGCAGCAGGGCGAGCACGCGCAGCGCCTCGCTGCGACCCTCGACGCTGAGCGCAAGCGTGTCGCCGGGCGCGAGCTTCAAGCGTGTTGCCAGCCGCTGCGAGAGCAGCACGACATCGCTGCGACCGATCAGCGCGCCCGGGTCGATGGGGGCTGCGTCGGGCGACTCCGTCGTCGCATTACCACGGCCACCCACGCCGCCCGCCAGCCAGGGCCGCAGCGCGGCTTCGCTCAAGGGCTCGATGCCGAGCAGGCGCAGGCGCGCGCCGCTGCTGGCGTACAGCACCTCACGCTCGATCAGCGGTGCCGAGCGCCACAGCCCCTGCGCGCGCAGCTCGGCCAACAGACGCATCGGCACCTCGCCGCCATCGGCGGTGATCTGGTGCGTGGCCGAGCCCGACAGCGCGCGCCGCGATTCGAGAAAGGCGCCGCGCGCGGAGTCGACCGCGAGATCGATCGCCACCACCACCGCCACGCTCAGCGCCAAGCCCAGCAGCATCAGCAGGGCCTGCCCTGGCGCGCGCCGGTGCGCGTTCCACAGCGTGGTGAGGAGACGCGATGGCATGGCTCAGGCCGGCACCAGCCGGCCGTCCTGCATGCGCAGCAGGCGATCGGCCTGGCCCATGACCTCGGCGGCGTGGGTGACCAACAGCAGGCTGGCGCCGGCTTCGCGGCAGGCGCCGATCAACAGGCGCATCACGGCGGCCGCGCTGTCGGCATCGAGGCTGCCGGTGGGCTCGTCGGCCAGCAGTACCGAGGGCCCATGCACCAGCGCGCGCGCCACCGCGACGCGCTGCTGCTGGCCGCCGGAGAGTTCATCGGGAAAGCGTTTCGCCAGCTCACCGAGCCCCAACTGATCGAGCAGAGCCTGCGCGCGCCGCTTGGCCTCGCTACCGCCGACGCCGAGCAGCTCCAGCGGCAGACAGAGGTTGTCCAGCGCGCACAGGCTGGGCACCAGGTTCCAGCTCTGGAACACCAGGCCCAGATGCTGGCGCCGGAAGCGCGTGCGCGCGGCCTCATCCAGCGTGTCCAATCGCGTCTCATCGAAGCGGATCTCGCCGCCGTCGGCGCGGTCGATGCCGGCCACCAGATGCAGCAAGGTCGACTTGCCCGCCCCGCTGCGCCCGACCAGGGCCACGCACTCGCCGGGGGCGAGGTCGAGATCCAGCCCGTCGAGAACGAGGGTGTCGCCGAAACGGCGCTGCAGCTGGCGGACTGTGAGGTGCATGGGCGGGAGTGTGCGGGCTTGCGGGTGAAATGAGGGTTGCGCAAAGACCCGACCTGCTCTCGGGCAGCGCACAAAACGAAGATGGAGCGTGGCCAGCACGAATAGACGCGCTGAGCTGGCGTCAGGGATCGATCCGGCCTGCGCTCCGCGCGTGGCGCGCGTGGATCGCTCAGGCACGCCAGAACCTCATCCTGCCCGGCGAGGCTGCGCTACCAGACGATGCCCTGTCCGCGGGCAATGGCGCCGCGCAGGCCCCGCGCGAAATGGGCGAACTCGTCGACGAAGGGCTGGCACGCGTATTCGTCGAGATCCTCCCAGGGCTGCCCCTGGCTCTTGCACCAATCTCCGAAGGCCTTGAGCACCGAGGAGACGGTCACGGCCTCGGCAAGCGCTGCGAGAGCCGGCAGCTGCTCAGGCGGAAAGGCGAAGCGTTCGTTGTAGGGATCCAGCGACAGCGCGGAATGCTGGTCCGGCAGATACCAGGTCTGGAAGATCGAGCCCGCACCGGTCACCGGCTCGGCACTGCCGTTGAGGATCCAGTGGTACAGGTCGACATTGCGATGGTTGATGCCCCAGCCGCCGAGGAACTCCGGTGGAGCCTCCGGCCAGTCCGCCGGCAGGGCGTCCTGGGCCAGGTTTGCGGGCTTGCCGGCCTCCAGATAGTCATGGACAGCACCGGGATGCGCTGCGAGAAAGGCGATATGGGCGGCGGGAACGACAAAGGCGCCGAATGGATGCGACATGAGGGTCTCCGTTGGGAAGAAGCGCCCGCTCCAACGCCACCCTTCGAGCAGCGGGCGATGGAGCGCAGCATCGCGGAGTGTTCACATCGCGAGCAGTTCGCGCAATGGTGGTGGCGCACTGGACTTGCGTCGTCAGGGGACGCGGCTTGAGCTTGCGGCCTCAGTGCGGCCCCGCAGGCTCAACAAGCGACAAGGCGCGCTCTGGAGTCCTCCTGCGCCGCGCCCTGGGGCCGCGCTGCGCGTGGCCCAACCTACACACACCCGCCGCCTGCCCTCACGCTCGATCGGTCAGGCGATTCAACTCCGACTCCAACGCGACACACGCGCTGGGCGTCTGGGCCTGCGAGCTCTGTGGGTTGGGGTAAGCCGCAGGCGCGCCCCAACGTCGCCGACTTCAATCACGCGCAAGCGAATCGATCGACCCGCAGGAGCCTGCGCAACCGAACTCACCGCGCCGTCGAACGCGCCACTGCGGCATTGGCGCACTGCGGTCGAGCCGAGACGCTGGCGGAATCAGTGTTACGGCGCGCGCGCAGGCCGCGACGTTGGGCCGCGCTGCGCTTGGCCCAACCTACCTTGAGCGTCCCGGAGGCTTTGGAGCCGCGCTCTGACCAATCCCGAATCCCTAATCCCCAATCCCGAAGGCGACACCGGCCCCACAGCGCACGCCCTACACTCCAATCCCCTCAGGCGTACGACGGAGCACCCAAGCCATGTCCCTCAAAGGCCAGACCCTGTTCATCACCGGCGCCTCCCGCGGCATAGGGCTTGCGATCGCGCTGCGCGCCGCGCGCGATGGCGCCAACGTGGTGATCGCGGCCAAGTCTTCGGTGCCGAATCCGAAGCTACCGGGCACCATCCACAGCGCGGCGGAGGCGGTGGTCGCGGCCGGTGGGCAGGCGCTGGCGGTCAAGTGCGACATCCGCGAGGAGGATGAGGTCAGGACGGCCGTGGCCGCAGCCGTCGAGCGCTTCGGCGGTATCGATATCCTGGTGAACAACGCCAGCGCGATCTGGCTGCGCGGTGCGCTGGACACGCCGATGAAGCGCTACGACCTGATGCACGGGGTGAACGCGCGCGGCACCTTCCTGTGCAGCCAGGCCTGCCTGCCGCATCTGCTGAAGTCCTCGAACCCGCACATCCTGACCCTGGCGCCGCCGCCCAACCTCGACCCACGCTGGTTTGCGCCGCATACCGCCTACACCATGGCCAAGTACGGCATGAGCCTGGCCACGATGGGCCTGGCCGCCGAGTTCGGCCCGCAGGGCGTGGCGGTGAATGCGCTGTGGCCGAAGACGGTGATCCTCACCGACGCGCTCAACATGATCCCCGGCGTCGACCACGAGGGCTGCCGCCGGCCCGAGATCGTGGCGGATGCCGCGCACGCGGTGCTGTGCACGCCGGCCACGCGCTTGAACGGCCAGTTCCTGATCGACGAAGACGTGCTGCGCCAGCACGGCGTCACCGACTTCGAGGGCTATGCGGTAAAGCCGGGGCATCCGCTGATGGCGGATTTGTTTCTGTGAGGCCGGGAATCGGGAATCGAGAATGGGGAATCGGACGAGCGGGATGCGCGCGGCCTCGCCTGCTCTTACGATTCCCGATTCCCCATTCCCGATTCCCGGATCAACATGAAGTATCTGCACGCCATGGTCCGCGTCCGTGATCTGGACGCTTCCCTCAAGTTCTGGTGCGACGGCCTCGGGCTGATCGAAACGCGTCGCCGCGACTATCCGCAGGGGCGCTTCACCCTGGTCTATCTGGCCGCGCCGGAGAATCCCGAGGCCGAGATCGAGCTGACGTACAACTACGATGACGAGGACTACGGCAGCGCCCGCAACTTCGGCCATCTCGCCTTCGCCGTCGACGACATCCACGCCACCTGCGCGCATCTGCAGGCGCAGGGCATCACCATCAACCGTCCGCCGCGCGATGGGCGCATGGCCTTCGTGCGCAGCCCCGACCTGATCTCGGTCGAGCTGCTGCAGAAGGGCGAGGCGCTGGCGCCGGTCGAACCCTGGGTGTCGATGCCCAACGTCGGCAGCTGGTGATCGGCGCGTCGCAATGAAGAAGGGCAGGCCCTGCGGCCTGCCCTTCCTGCTTGCAGCATGCGCCCAGGCTTACTCGAAGCCGTCGGCGAAGACGTCGTCGATGCCGACCTCGCTGCGCAGGCTGTCGGTGTTGTTGCCAGCCTCGGGGTCCGTGTACGGCGCTGCCAGGCTGACCGCGGCGCTGCTGGTGAAGCGCGTGCCGGGCGCAGTGCCGGCCAGCACCGTCGCATCGACCTGCACGCGGGCGCTGCCGCCGACCGCGAGGGCCAGCGTCGGCAGCGCGCCGCTGCCGCTGGCGCTGGAGCAGCTGGACCCGGGCGAGGCCGTGCAGGTCCAGGCCAGCCCCTGCAGCTGCGCCGCCGGGGTGAAGGCGAGGTTGGCCTGCGGCACGGCGAGCACGCTGCTGCGGTTCTCGACGTCGACCACATAGCTGATCGGCTGGCCCGCAGCGACCACGCCGGGCAGGCGCGACAGGCGCAGCGCCAGGTCGGCTATGAAGTCGTCGTTGACGATCTCACCGATCGCAGAGACCGGGCTGAGCACCAGGCCGCCCTGGCTGCTGGACAGATCGAGGAAGAAGCGCTCATCGGCTTCGGCGACGGTGTCGCCAATCACCTGCACGGTCACCGTGCGGCTGGGGTTCACGCTGGCGTCGAAGCTCACGCTGCCGCTGGCGGCGACGAAGTCATCGCCCGCCGTCGCGGTGTCGGCACGGGTGCTGTAGGCGACGCTGAACCCACCCGCGACCTGTCCGTTCAGCTGCAGGGTGAAGGTGAGCGGGCGGGTGCCGCTGTCGCCTTCGGCCACCAGCGCAGGCGCGGTGCTGAGGGTGGCGCTGTCGTTGTCGGTGATGCCCACGGTGATCGGCGGCACGCTGACGCCGCTGTAGCCGCCGCCGCTGACCGCGTGCGTGATCATGCCGCTGTGCGGGCCTTCGACCACGCTGTCGTTGACCGCGCTGACGGTAACGGTCTGCGGCGTGGCCCAGTTCGTGGTGGTGAACTGCAGCGTCGACGGGCTCAGCTGCAGCTGGCCATCCGGCGTGGCGGTGAAGCTGACGTTGGCGGTCGGCGCCTGACTCAAGGCCACCGTGTAGCTGTCGCTGCCGCCCGCTTCCGTCACCGCAGTGCTGCCGCCGCTCTGCACCAGCAGCACTTCCGGCAGCACGCCATCGACCACCAGGTTGAAGCTGCGGCGCTCGACGGCACCGCAGCTGTCGGCCGCCTCGACCTCGATCGGATAGGTGGCGAAGGGCGTGCTGGCGCCGACGTTGATCGTCACCTGGCCGTTTGCGGCGACGCTGAGGCTGCCGCCGCCCGGCAGTGTCGTCGGGTTGACGCTCAGGCCCAGCAGGTTGTTGTTGCCGTCGGCGGGTGCCGCCGAAGGCAGGACCGTGGTGGAAGCATTGCGCGCCAGGGTCTGGTTGGCATAGGTGCCCAGCGTCGGCATCAGGTTGCGAGAGACGTTGACCACCACCTGGGCGACGGTGCTGGCGCCGGCGCTGTCGGTCACGCTGAGCTGCAGCGGGTAGGCGCGGTTGCCGCCGGGCGCCACCAGCTCACAGCTGGCGGTGGCGGACAAGGCCACCGTGCCGGCGTTGTTCTGCACGCTGGCCGCGAGCCCCGGCGGTGCGCCACTGACGGCGAGGGCGAGGCTGCCGGCGGCATCCTGCGTGTCGCTGACCGTGGCGACGTTGCCGGTCGCCGTCGGGCTGCCCTGGCGGGTGCTCAGCGCTGCGGTGACGGTGACGCCCGGCGGGGTGTTCGCGCCGGTGATGCTGAAGTTGGCGTCGCTGACGTCGAAGAAGATGTTGCCGAGCGCCTGCACGCGCAGACGTGCCTGCGTGCTGGCCGGCGTGTTGGCGGGAAGGCTGATGCTCTCGCTGCCGTCGTTGGGCGTCGATGCGGCCAGCTCGATCGGCCAGCTTGCGCCGCCGTCCAGCGACAGGCTGATGCGCACGTTGGCGGCGTTGATACCGTTGGCCGTCGTGCCGGCGACATCCCAGGTGACGTTCTGGGTGCTTCCAGCCGCCCAGCTCACCGCGGTGTTGGGCGCGGTCACCACAAACGGGCCGGCTGCGGCCACCACGGTCACCGCCGTGCTGGCCTCATTGGTGCCGCCGCCGCCGGCGCGGTTGTCGCGGGCGGTGACGCGGAAGTTCAGGGTGCGGCTGGTGCTGGGCAGCACCTCGGCGGTCAGCAGGCTCGGTGAGCTCGTGCCCGGCAGCGGTGCCGTGGTGGGCGCGACATTGGCGTTGTTGAGGATGTAGCGCCAGCTCGGGAACACGCGGCTGGGCAAGGGCGTCGGCGCGAACGAGCGGAACAGCGGGCCGGAGCCGGTGTCGGTGATCGAGCCCGCGCTGTTGGCTGCGCCGAGGTCGAACTGCTCCCACAGCCAGGTCAGGCTGTCGCCGTTGGCGTCGCTGCCGCTGGCGGTCAGCTCGAAGGGCGTGCGCGCGGGAATGGTGAAGGCAGCCGGCGCACTCACGACCGGCGGGGTGTTGCCGGTGGCGTTGGTGGTGCCGCAGTTCGCGCCTCCACCGGTGGTGGTGAAGAGCAGCATCTCGTCCAGGCTGACCCGGTGGAAGTAGTCTTCGCTGTTCGGCTGCAGGTTGTCGGCGCCGCAGATGCCGGCGTAGGCCTGGATGGTGATGCCGCTGCCGGGTTCGTAGGCGGTGCCGCCATTGCGGTTGCCGCCGGAACAGCTGCCGCCGGAGCCGTTGAACGTGTGGTTGCCGCGGAACTGGTGGCCGATCTCATGGGCGACATAGTCGACGTCGAAGGGGTCACCCACCGGCGAGCCGGACCCCGTGACGCCGCGCGCCTTGCCACTGCCGCAGACCACGCCAAGCCCGGCGACGCCACCGCCACCGGTGCTGACCACATGGCCGATATCGAAGTTGGCCGCGCCGATCACAGTGTTCAGCGTGGTGACGTTCTGGCCGAGCATGGTCGAGCCACTGTTGTTGGTGTACGGATCGGTGTTGCCATCGGTGTAGATGACCAGATCGTTGTTCGCCACCAACACCATCCGCACCGATAGCTCGCGCTCGTAGATGCCGTTGACGCGGTTCATCGTGGTAACGATCGCGGCCAGGCCGTCGGCGACGGTGCCGCCGTTGAAGGCGGTGTACTCGCCGGTCGCCGCCATCGCCAGCCGATAGGTGCGACGCACCGTGCCGGAGCTGACTTTCGCCGCGCGGCTCTTCTGCTGGAAGTTGGGCAGGTCCTTGGGCAGCGCTTCGCCGGTGACCCCGCAGCGCAGGACTTCGCCATCGTCCGGCGCGTCCGCCTTGGCATAGACCACGTAGTTGTCGGTGTCGCGCGGCTGGTAGGGGTCGATGTAGTAGCTGCCGCGCCAGCCTATGACCTGGGCGCGGAAGCCCTGCTTGCTCACATCGAAGCGCAGGCTGGCGCTGGGGTCGTCGATGCCCTGGCCGAGGTAGGTGCGGATCTCCGGGTACTTCGCCGCCAGCGCGGCCTCCATGATCGGCGACTCGACGATGCGGAAGCGCTCGAAGCTACCGTCAGGACGCGGCAGGCTGAGCTCGCGCGCGCTGCTCTCCACCTGGACCTGGTCCTCGTGCGGGGCATCGGCCAGCAGCGCCGACAGCGACTGCAGCTCGAGCGCGGCCGTGCGGTAACGCTGGGGAACGATGCGGCGCGGCTCGCTGCTGCGCTGGATCCCGGCTTCCTCACTCCAGCGCCACAGCCCATCGGCGGACTCGGCGCCGGTCTGGGCGGCGGCCGGCAGGGCGGCGAACAGCAGCAGCAGGACCAGCGCCAGGCTAAGGCGGCGCGCAAACAGCGTACGGATCATGCGGGTTCCCGGTTTGGACGCCCGGCTCCCCCCGGGCAAGTCGCCGAGAATCGCCCAGCCAGCCGTGGTGGACAAGTGACGGGAGGGCGATGGCTGAGGTCGCCTACGCTGTGCCCGCTGTTGTCGCCGCTGTTTGTCAGCTGCGCTGAGAGCGCATCTGTGGAAGCTCTGTCCCTAGTCCGCTTCCGGCGCGCTGCCGTCGGCCAGCAGGGGCACGCCCATGGTGCTGCGCCGCTCGATCGCTTCGCTGCCGGCAGACGTCAGGCTGCGCGGCCGCGGCGCCAGTGCCGACACCGGCTGGCCGCGCTGCGCAGCCAGCGCGTTCTGCAGGGCCTGGCGCGCGCGCGCCTCCTCGCCCTGTGCGACCAGGGCCAGGGCCAGTTCTTCCCAGGCCTCCGCCGCGAAGCGGCCCTGGCTGGCGCGCAGCAGATGCGCCTCGGCCTTGCCCCACAGACCATCGATGCGGCACAGCCGGCCCAGCGCCAGCTGCAGGGCGGCGCTGTCGGGATGCGCCTGCAGCCAGTCCTCGGCGCTGCGGATGCGCTCGCGCTGGTTGCCCTGCGCAGCACGCCCGTAGTCGGCGACCAGCGCCTCATCCCAGTGCTTGCGCAGGGCCTGCTCGACGGCGTCGTCGGCGAGGGCCGCGGCGTCGAAGCTGCGCGCGCGCGCGCTGAAAGCCGCTGCGATCGGAACCTGGCTGCGCTGCGCGCGCGGGAGTTCGGCCAGGCGCAGCTGCAGGGCCTGCAGATCCGGCGAATAGCGCAGCAGCGCGCAGTGCACCTCGACTTCGAGCGCATCCGGCAGGCTGACGCCCGCGGCCTTGAGTGCGCGCAGGTCGGCCAAAGCGGCGCTGGGCTCGGCTTCGGCCAGGGCGGCGCGAATGCGCAACAGGCGCAGGGCCGGCGCGGGCGGCTCGGCTGCGGCCTGCAGCAGGGCCAGGGCGGCGCCGCTGTTGCCCTGCTCCAGAAGCGCTTCAGCGCGCGCCTGGCGCGCGGCCTCGGCATCCTCGGTGTCGAGACTGGCCAGGGCGCGCTGCTCGGCGGCCTCGTCGCCCAGGGCACGGGCGCTGGCGATCGCAGTCACCAGCGCGGGGACGCGGAAGCGCGCGCGACGGGCGGCGCGGTTCAGCAGCTTCAGTGCAGTCGCATGCTCACCGCGCTGGGCCGCGCGCAGGCCGTCGGCAAGACGCCGCCGCGCCGAGCGCTCGCCGTGGCGGCGCCAGGCCCGCAGCGGCCACAGCAGCACCGCCATCAGCACGCGCAGCAGCAGCCAGCCGGCGAGCACAAGCGCGAGCGCGGCGACCGCGGTCGACTCGATGCTGTAGCTGCGCCACTCCAGAAGCAGGTAGCCGGGATCCTCGGCGAGCACGCCGTAGAGCAGCGCGCCCAGCGCCGCGAGCGCCAGGCTCCACAGCAGCAGGCGATAGCCCCTCATGCGCGCGACCCTTCATCGCGGGCGCGTTCCAGCTCGGGCAGCTCGACTTCGGGCTCGGCTTCTAGCCGCGGAGAGGGGCCGGATGCTGGTGCCGCCTCCGGCTGCGGCAGCGGTGCGTCCGTCGCGGCGTCGGCGGCGGGTGATTCGGATTCGAGGCGCGATGGCTGCAGGCGCTGGCGACTGCCGCGCAGCGCGCGCAGCTCAGCCAGGCTGGCGCCCAGCGTGGGCAGCTCGGGCGCCAGTGCTGCGGCATCGATGCCCGCCAAGCCTTGCGCGATCGCTGCGACCCGCGCATCGGCTGGATCGAAGAGGCGCTCGAACAGCGGCTGCACGCGCGCCAGCGCCGAATCCAGGCCTTGCGCATCGCGGGCTTCGGCGGCGAGCAGGGCCGAGCGCAGGTCGAGCTGCAGGGCTTCGAGTGCAGCCTCGCGCGCGCTGCCCGACAGGGTCTGTTCGGCATCGCCGCGGCGACGCACGGTGATCAGCTCGGACAGGGCCTGCTGCAGACGTCCGCCGACCGCAGAGGCCGTCGTGTCGGCATCCTGCGCCAGCGGCCGGCGCGGCAGCGCGGGCGCTGCCGCCAGCGCCGCACCGAGACGGTCGCGCAGTTCGGGCAGCGGATCCGCCGGCAGCTGCTGCAGCAGCTGCAGCTCGGCCCGCAGCGGCAGGGCCAGGCCGGCGTAGAGGGGGTCTTCGAGCGTGTCCAGGGCGGAAGCAGCCAGGCGCAGGGCGGTGCGCGCGCCTTCGGGATCGCGGGCCAGCTGCAGGCGCTGCTCGGCCAGCACCAGCAGACCTTCGATTTCATTCAGCTTCAGCGCGGCCTCGCCGCGCAGACGCTGGTCCGACAGGCGCGCCACCGCGTCCTCGATGGTCGCCGCGCGCTCGCCCATGCCGAGCAGTTCCTGGCGGATCACGCGCTGGTTGCTGGCGACTTCGGCGATGCGCTCATCCAGACCACGGCGGCCACCATCGAGTGCGGCGAGCTGGCGATCGAGGGCGACCAGCCGGGCGTTGAGGGCTTCCGCCTCGCTGCGCCAGCCCTCGCCCTCGGCGGCCAGACCGCGCGCGCGCTGCAGCTCGAGGTAGAGGTAGCCGCCGGCCGCAGCCACCGCCGCCAGCACGAGCAGGACGACCACCCACACGCCGCGCCCGCGCCTGCGCACGGGCGCAGCACCGGCGGATTCGAGGTCGGGTCTGGTCTGCACTTCGCTCACGCGGATCTCCGGGGCTGGGGCCTGCGTGCCTTGGCGCGCGGATCGCGGCGCATGCAGGCGGTCACACCAGTGTAGCGGCTGCGCCGAGTCCGGCGCCCTTGCCCGGCCCCGGCAGTCCCTGAAACGCACAAGGCCCGCACGGGGAAGGCCGGAAGGGTTGCAAGGGACAAGGCCCGCGAAAGCGGGCCGGGCGACCTTAACGGACAAGGCCCGCTTTCGCGGGCCTTGTCGTCGATCAGCAGCGGTCGAGCCGGGGCTCGATGGGCTTACTTGATCTTGCCTTCCTTGTACATCACGTGCTTGCGGACCACGGGATCGTACTTCTTGATCTCCATCTTGGTCGGCATGTTCTTCTTGTTCTTGTCGGTCGTGTAGAAGTGACCGGTGCCGGCCGAAGAGATCAGGCGGATCTTGTCGCGCTTGGATGCCATGACTTGTCGCTCCTTAGATCTTTTCGCCGCGGGCGCGCAGCTCGGCGATCACGGCTTCGATGCCGTTCTTGTCGATGGTGCGCAGGGCGTGGGTGGAAACGCGCAGCTTGACCCAGCGCTTCTCGCTGGGGACCCAGAACCGGCGCTCGTGCAGGTTCGGCAGCCAGCGGCGGCGGGTTCGGTTGTTGGCGTGGGAAACATTGTTGCCGCTCTGAACGGCCTTTCCGGACACTTGGCAAACACGTGCCATGGCGCACCTCGATCGTAGCTGTGGGGCCGCCCTTGGCCAGGGCGGCAGCGGCCCCGCGCGTCGACACGGAGGTGCCGGGCGCGCGCAGTCGGGAGACAACGACGCTGGCCAACGGAGCTTTCGGGGCGACTGCGCAAGCCCGGAAACACCGGCCGACGGATCGGCGGGACACAGCGAGCCGCGCATTATGCCCACGCTTGACAGCCGCGGCAAGTTGGGGTGCGGACGGCCATGGCATGCTTGCCGACCATGAGCATCGGCACCGAACTCGCGCCCGGCGATGTGCACCTGCTGTGGCGCCCCGCACCGGAGCCCCGCCCGGGCGGCCGTCGGGCCTGGCTGGACGCGCATCTTCGCGCCCAGCTCGCGCCCTATGCCGGCCTGCCGCCGGCGGCCCTGCGCTTCGGCCGCGAGCCGCGCGGGCGGCCCTTCGTGCTGGACGCGCGCCCGCCCGACCTGCAGTTCAACCTGAGCGACACGCTGGGCGGCTGCCTGCTGGCGGTGGCGCGCGGCCTGCGCGTGGGCATCGACGTGGAGCGCAGCGATCGGGCGATGCCCGCGCTGCGCCTCGCCCGCCGCTACTTCGCAGCGGGCGAGTACGCAGCGCTGGCCGCGCTGCCCGCGCACCTGCAGCAGCGCGCGTTCCTGCACGCATGGACGGCCAAGGAGGCTGCCTGCAAGGCCACCGGCAGCGGCCTGCGCGATCGCCTGCATGTCTGGGTGTTCGAGGTCGACACGGACGGCGCCGAGCCGCGCCTGCGGGAGGCGCCGGAAGAGGCCGGCGATCCGGCCGTGTGGACCTTCCGACGCCTGCAGCCCGCACCGGGCTATACCGCGGTGCTGGCAGCGCCGGCTGCGATCCGGCGCCTGTCGTGGCCGGCCTGAGCGCGGGCGCTCCCGGAGCCGGGCAATGCCTCGCCCCGGGAACGCTACCCTCGCCTCAGCGCGGGTAGCCGAGCGCCTCGGCGGTCGGTGCGAGGATCTCGAAGGCGTCTGCCAGCGAAGTGCCGGCGTAGCGGCGCCAGCGTTCGCCGGCAAGCTCGAAGATCTCCGGGGCGGCGCCGCGGGCCTGGGCGTAGTCGCCGGGCTCACCCACAAGGCCAAGGAACTCGGCGGCCGCGCCCAGCGCGGACTGCGGATCCGTCCGCAGCGCCTCGATCCGCAGAAGATGGGTGCGCTCCGGCGCGGACTGCAGGCGCTGCTGCAGCACGGCCAGCGCTTCCACCAGCCAGCTCGCCAGGGTTTCCGGTGTCTGCACCGCGTAGTTCTGCATCGAGCCGAACGCGACCCAGTTGAGCAGCAACTCGCGCGGATCGCCCACCACCACCAGCAGGCGGGCCTCGGGCAAGGCGGCGAGGATTTCGGCATCGACATGCGGCAGCACGTCGACCACCTGGGCGGGCGTGGCACCGCGCGCGCTCAGCAGCTCACGCCACAGGCCCTCGGCGCCCTGCGGGCCGTGGTGACCGCCCTGCGGGCGCAGGGGGCCGAGGCCGTCCGCGCGCTCCTGGCTGAAGAAGCGATCCACCATGAAGGGCGCCAGCGCGCCCAGGCTGTTGAGCACGGCACCCACGGGCGTGCCGGGCAGGGGCCACAGCAGACGCGCCTCGGCACCGCGGGGGGCGTCGTCCGCGAGCGCCGGGCCCGCCGGCAGGAAGCCCGGCAGCGGCAGGCTGGGCAGCTGCTGCTCGGCTTCACGCACATGCACGCCGAGCCACACGGACAGCGCTTCATCGACCCGATCAAGACCATCACAGATCAGGCCGCGCAGGCTGTCGACGGAGCGCAGCAGGCCAAGGTTCAAGGGCCGTGCGGCCAGCCCAGCGAGGCGTTCGAGTGCGGCTTCCGGCGCCTTCTGACGCTCACAGCGCACCAGCGCAAGGCTGGCACCGACGCGCAGTGGATCCTTGTCCAGCACCGCCCTCGCCAAGGCTTCGGCCCGCTCCAGATCGCCCAGGCCCGCGGCGCGCGTGGCCTCGGCTTCATGCATTTCCAGGCTGTCCGGCCGGGCGTCGCGCCAGCGCTGCAGAACCGCCTCACCCTGAGGGCTCAAAGCATCCAGACTCAGGCGCGCGCTCCACAGGGCGTCAACCTGCGGGTGGTGCTGCAGCATGCCGTCCAGCGCGGCGCGGCCGCGATCCGTCGCCTTGGCACGCGTCCACAGCTCCAGCAGCCGGCTGATCAGGGCGGGCTGCTCGGGCTCGATCGCAAGGCTCTGCATCGTCGCCTGCTCGCAGCCCTGGGCGTTGCCGAGGCCCAGCGCGATGCCGCCCAGCAGGCCCCAGCCGCCTGCGTCGCCGGGCTCCTTCTTCAGGATCTCCAGCAGCTGCTCCTCGGCGGCCTTGGGCTCATTGGCGTCAAGCAGGACGCTGACCAGCAGGCGCTCGACGGCGCGCTGTCCCGGCGCCAGTCGCAGCGTATTGCGCAGGGCCTGGGCGGCCACCGCGGGCATGCCGCGACGCTGGAACACCTGGGCGAGATCGAAGTGCAGGTCGGGGTTGTTCGGCTGCTTCTTGACCGCGCGGTCCAGAGCCGACAGCGCGGCATCGAGATCGCCGCGCGCCATCGCGACTTCACCCTCGACCCGCAGCAGGCCCGGATGCTCGGGATCGATGCGGCGGCCGTACTTGATGCGCCCTTCGGCCGCATCCAGTTCGCCCTGCATCAATTCGATCCGGGCCAGTCCCACATAGCCGGCCAGCAGGTTCGGATCCTGTTCGATGGCGGCCTTCAGGTCCCGGTGGGCGGCGTCATTCTGGCCGCGCGCGAACGCCAGTTCGGCGCGGGTCACCAGGAACGCGCCACGATGCGGCGCCAGCGCGATCGCCTGCGCCAGCGCGTCCTCGCCTTCCTCCTGCTTCCCCTTGCTCAGCAGGGCCAGCGCCAGCAGGTGCAGCAGGTCCGGGCTGCTCGGCATCGCCGCCAAGGCCTCGCGGGCGAGGCGGATAGCGGAGTCGTGGTCGTTGCGGATCAGGGCATCCTGGATCGGCTGCAGCATGGGGGTCGGCCTGGAAGACGAAAGCCGCCGAGTCTACCAGTGCGCCGGACGGCGCCGAAGTCCGCCTTCGAGGGCCGCTTTCAGGCCTCGTCGGCAAGCGCGTGCTGCAGACGATCCGCCACCCAGCGGCTGGCGTGGCTGCGCGCGCCGAAGCCATCGAAGAAGCCGCAGTGGCCACCGTGGCGTGCGATCTGCAGGCGAACCTGCGCCGGCAGCTGCAGCCGATGGAAATCCTCGATGGGAATCACCGGGTCATCGGCCGCGGTCAGGATGCTGGCCGGAACCTGCAGCGCCGCCAGGCGATCGTCGGCGATCGAATAGCTGTCGAGGTAGGCCTCAAGGCTGCCCAGGGGGGTGTGGCGCTCGACCAGGATGCGGGTGAGCTCACGCATGCTGCTGCGCAGCTCGGCCGGAGTGAAGCGATAGCGGTCCGGATACAGCTGCTGCTTGCGCTTCAGCGAGCCGGTCCACTTCAGCATGAAGTAGTGCTCATAGAACCAGGGCGCGCGCTCGATGGCGCTCAAGCCCGCTTCGGGGCTGATGACCGGGCAGACCGCCGCCGCATGGTCGAGGCGGATGCCAGCGGCAGGTGCGCGCAGCGCCACCCGCAGGGCGAAGTTGCCGCCCAGCGAGAAACCGGCGACCGCCAGCCGTAGCGGCGCGTACTGCTGCTGGACCAGGGCCACGGCCTCGACCACCTCCTCGATGCGGTTCGAGCTGAACAGCTCGGGATTGAGGTGATGGGTGTCGCCGTGGTCGCGGAAGTTGAGGCGGAACACGTCGAAACCGCGCAGCAGCAGTTCGCCGCCCGTATCGAGGATGTAGTTGGAGCGGGCGCTGCCTTCCCAGCCGTGCAGCAGCACGACCAGGCCACAGCTCTGCGGCAGGGCCTGCTGGCGGGTCATGAAGCCCTGCAGGCGCGCACCGCCGGGGCAGTGAAGCTCGCGCACCTCGGCGTCGTGTTCCAGCCGCGAGCGGCTGCGCAGGGCGTAGCGGCGCAGCCGGCTGCTGGCCAGCACCGACTGCAGGTGCGGGTTGCGCAGCAGGCGCGGCGGCTGGAACTCCACCGGCATCAGCTGTCCATCGCCTCGGCGATCCGTGCGCGCGCGGTCTCGGCCATGCGCCGGCGGCCGTCTTCACTGGGCTCGATCGGCGCCAGGAAATGCACTTCGGCGACGCGCGGCGGGTCGCCCAGCACGCGCAGGAAGTTCTGCAGGAAATTCTCGCCCGGCTGGAACGCGACCAGGGCCTGGGCGCTGCCGCGCTCGCCATAGCGCAGCGCCACCGGCTGCACGGTCACGTTGGCCGCCAGCGCCGGCTGGAAGATCCGCGCGTGGAAGGTGTGGACCTTGAGGCCGTCGGTGGTGCGGCCCTCGGGAAACACGCCCACCGGCAGACCCGACTGCAGGCGGCTGACCATCTGGTGCATCACGCCATGCAGCGATTCATTGCTGCCGCGGTGGTGGTAGATGGTGCCGGCGCGGCCAGCGAGCCAGCCGATCAGCGGCCAGCGACTGATCTCGGCCTTGGCGACGAAGCCGACCACGTGGCGGCTGTGCATCAGGGTGATGTCGAGCCAGGCGACATGGTTGGCGACGAACAGTACGCCGCCCGGCAGCGGCTCTCCGATCTGGCGCACGCGGAAACCGAAGATCCGCAGCAGGCCGGTGGACCACAGCCGGATCACGCGGAAGTCCAGGCGATCGCGGCCGCGGCCGATACGGCGGGTGAGCGGATTGATCAGCAGCACGGTCAGCGGCAGGCACAGCAGCAGATGCAGCAGCAGCACCGGCACGCGCAGCGCATAGCGCAGCGCGCGCCAGGGGTCGCGCTGCCGCGCGCGCACTGGCGAGTCCGAGGCATAGTTCATGCGCCGGCACGATACCGGAGGGGGCGGTCCGCGGCCAGATGCTGCGCTGCATCGGGCCGCGCCGTCGCAGCGGCTCAGCGGAAGCGGATGTGCTCCAGCCGTTCCACCGCCTCGCGGTACTCGGCCTGCATCTGCAGCACCAGCTCGCGCACCGGCTGCACCGCGTGGATGCCGCCCACGCCCTGGCCCGCGCCCCAGATGTCCTTCCAGGCCTTGGCGTCGGAATTGCCGCCGGAACCGAAGTCCATCTTCGACTTGTCGGCCTCGGGCAGGTTGTCGGCGTCAAAGCCGGCGCGGGTGATGCTGGGCTTCAGGTAGTTGCCCTTGACCCCGGTGAACAGCGAGCTGTAAACGATGTCCTCGGCGCGGCAGTCGACCAGCATCTGCTTGTAGTCGTCGACCGCGCGCGCCTCCGGCGTGGCGATGAAGCGCGTGCCGAGGTAGGCGAGATCGGCGCCGATCGCCTGCGCCGCCAGCACGTCCGCGCCCGAGGCCATCGCCCCCGACAGCAGGATCGTGCCTGGATAGAACTGGCGGATCTCGCGCACCAGGGCGAAGGGGCTCAGCGGTCCGGCATGGCCGCCGGCGCCGGCGCAGACCGCGATCAGGCCATCCACGCCCTGCGCCGCAGCCTTCTCGGCGTGGCGCCGGCTGATCACGTCATGGAAGACCACGCCGCCGTATCCGTGGACCGCTGCAACGACTTCCGACGGCGGCGACAGGCTGGTGATCACCACCGGCACCCGGTACTTCTCGACCAGCTTGAGGTCGTCGGCGAGGCGATTGTTGCTGGCGTGCACGATCAGGTTGACCGCGAACGGCGCCACCGGATCGGTCGGCGTCGACGCCGCATGCGCCGCTCCGATGTCCTCGCTGAGCTGGGCCAGCCATTCGTCCAGCTGCGACAGCGGCCGCGCGTTGAGCGAAGGAAAGCTGCCGACGATGCCGGCCTTGCACTGCGCGGCCACCAGTTCGGGCCCGGAGACGATGAACATCGGCGAGCCGACCAGGGGCAGGCGCAGGCGGCTTTCGAGCAGGGCGGGAAGGGGCATGGGGGGCTCCGGTGGCGTGGGGAGGGAGTGGCTGGACGTGGTTTATGGGCGGGCGCAGCGGACAGCCGCTTGGGCTTGGGCTTGGGCTTGGGCTTGGGCTTGGGCTTGGGCTTGGGCTTGGGCTCCAGCTGTGGCGCGACGACCTACGTAAGCACGCGCTGTGGCTTCTGCGGGCAGGAGCCCGCGCTCTTCACGGGGCCCCTGGGGAGCGGCGAGGCTTGGACGATCAGCCCGCAGGGGCGCCGGCAGGGATGCCGGCGATGTTCGTGACAGTGCAGGGATGCACTGTCCACGAACACCGGCCGAGACTCGCGAACCCTCTGCGCAGGGATGCGCGGAGGGCGCGGACGAGGGGTGGCCTTTCTTTTGGTTCCTTTTCTTTGGCCACGCAAAGTGAGGGACTCGGGCAGCCCGAAGGGCTGACCGAAAGCTCTGGCTCTTCGCTTCGAGCAACGCAGCGAACCAGCAAAACCGGGGCGAGCGTGGAGCTCATGGTGGGCCAGGGCCCACCCTATGGCGATCGCAGCGTGCGGCAGGCCGAAGGGCTGCCCGAAAGCTCTTGCTCCTCGCTTCGAGCAACGCAGCGAACCAGCAAAACCGGGGCGAGCGTCGAGCTCATGGTGGGCCAGGGCCCACCCTATGCGAACCGCGGGGCGCGGCCAGCCGATGGGCTGACCGAGTTTCGCGGCGCGCGCCGGGCCAACGGATGCCCTCACGGCAGCCTCGCCAGAAACCCTTCCACCGCCACGTTGAAGGCGTCGTTGTCGTCGCCGGCGACCATGTGGCCGGCCTCGCGCACGTCAACGAACTCGGCAGCGGGAATCAGGCGCAGGAAATCCTGCACGCCGGCCTCGGTGACCATCTCGCTGCGCGCGCCGCGCACCAGCAGGGTCGGCACCCGCACGCGCCGGCAGGCCGCCTCGAAGCGGGCGATCGCCGGTTCGGGGTCGGGCACGCGCTTGCCCAGCAGCAGCTTCGGATCCCAGTGCCAGCGCAGGCGGCCGTCGGCGCCTTCGCGCAGGTTCTTGCGCAGGCCCTCGGTGCTCTCCGGGCGCGGTCGATGCGGCAGGTAGGCAGCGACCGCATCGGCCGCCTCGTCGAGGCTGGCAAAGCCATCGGCATGCGCCAGCATGAAGCGCACGATCTGCATCACGCCCTCGCGCTCCAGCCGCGGCACCACGTCGACCAGCACCAGCGCGCGCAGCTCGAGCGGCGGTTCTTCGCCCGCCACCAGCAGCGAGGTCAGCCCGCCGAGCGAGGCGCCGACCAGAGCCGGGGGCTCGTCCAGCGTCGCCAGCACCGCGCGCAGGTCGGCGGCGAAAGCGTCGAAGCTGTAGTCGGCCTCGGGCGACCATTCGCTGTCGCCATGGCCACGCAGGTCGAGGCTGATGACGCGGCGGCCGGCGCGGGCGAGATCGGCGGCCGCATGCCGCCAGGCGTGGCGGGTCTGGCCGCCGCCGTGCAGCAGCACGATCGGCTGACCTTCGATCGGTCCGCCAACGCTGGCGGCAAGGCGCAGGCCGGAGGCGCCGGCATAGGTATGGCTGTGCATTCGGGGGCTGGCTCCAGCGGCAATACGCTGGAGTATGGGTCAGCCTGCCCGCATGGCGGAAGGGTCGAAAGGCCCACCGCACGGTTCGCTGGACCTCCCATAGCGTGGCCCGCCGATGCCCCGTGCCGTCACCGGCGGGGATCAGACCTGGCGCCGGAATCGCTGCGACCCGAGCCCGCGCAAGCATGAGAAACGTACGCGCCAGCGTGTTCTCAAAGCACCTGACCCACCAAGCGGGGCTCCGAAGCTCTCAGAACCCCAGCCAGGCGCTGGCGGCGGTCTTGACCAGCAGCTCGCGATGCGGACGCAGCAATTCGGCGTTGTGCTGCAACGCGGTGCCGGCAAGCGCGGCTGTCGACGCGTCCTGCGCCGCCAGGCCCAGCGCGGTGAAAGCCTGGCCGCGGATCCAGCGGTATTCGTCCAGCGACAGGCCCTGCACATTTAGCGCCTCCACCTGGGCGCGCTTGGCCTCGACGAGCAGGCCCGAGAGGTCGGCATAGGCAACGAACATGTCCTGCACGCCGGGCTCGCGACCATCGCGCTGCTGGCTGGCCTTGAGCTCGGCGTACTTGGCCTCGAGCTGCTGCCAGCGATCGCCAAGCTGAGCGGCCATGGCCTGCTGCACGGCGACGAAGGCCGCGACTTGCGCCGGCGCGAGGCGCGCCTCCGCCGGCTCGCGGAAGGGTTCGCGCTTGCTGACCTGCTGCTCCAGCTGGGCGACCTGCTGCCACTGCTGCGCGGTGTCAACCAGCGCGCTGGCGCCCTGCCACAGCGGCCGCAGCACGACCCAGTACACCGCGCCCGCGCCGACCACCAGCACCAGCAGGGCCACCACCAGACAGCCGCCCAGGAGCTTTCCGTTCTTCATCGCAGGTCGTTCCATGGAATCGAGACGCCCCTGCTACGTCGCAGGGGCGCCTGTTCCGACATCAGGGCGTCGACTCGAAGCCGTTCGAGAACAGCCGATCGTCGTAGAAGGCGGGGCCGCCCATGAACAGGATGGCGTCGGTTGCAGGGCGGTAGCTGCCAAAGGCGCCAGCGGCGAGCTGCACCCGCCAGGTTCGGGCGTCGATCCGCGTCGCCAGCGTGGACAGATCGTGCCAGCCCACGCTGCTCTCATCGCCCGGCACGGAGGGCCCGAACATGCGCAGGCTCCAGCCATAGGCGCTGAAGTCGATGCCCGGCGCATGGAAGCGCAGATCCACCGTCGCCGCACTGCAGTCGCGCAGCTCGAAGCGCACGAGATCCTGCGGATAGGCATGGAAGCGGCCCGCCGCTTCGCCACCCGGCACCCAATCGCGACCGTTGCGCGCGGCCACCACGCCCTGCACATCGGAAAGGCGCTCACAGCCCGGGCCCGTGCCGTCGACCACGCGCGCGGTGAACGAACCGGCCACCGCACGCTCGACGCCATCGGGGCCACGCAGCAGCACGATCGATGAGCCGACGTCGGCCTGCAGGGCATCGGCCGCGCCGTCGCCATCGCCATCGCCGCCGTTGGGGGCATTGCCCTCCACCTGGTCGGGCGCACCGTCACCGTCAGCGTCAGGGACCTGCTCGATCTGCCAGAGCGAAGCATTGGTGCCCGCGTACAGCAGGGTCGGGTTGAACGGGTCCAGATGCAGCGTCAGGGCCGAATCGGCGGGCAGGCCCACGCTGATCGAGCGCCAGCTGGCGCCGCCGTCGTCGCTGCGATAGATCAGCCCGGGGTTCGCAAGCGAGCCGGCACCGGAGGCGTAGAGCGTATCCGGATTGCCGCTGTCGACCAGCAGGGCGCGGATGTCGACATCGGTGTTGATGCCCGCCGACGCGTTGGTCCAGGTCGCGCCGCCGTCGATGGTCTTGTAGACGAAGCCCTGGCGCGCATTGGTGAAGTCCTGCAGGTTCACGGCAGAGGCCCAGACGATGTCGGGATTGGTCGGATGGATCGCCATCGCCAGCACATCGAAGGCGGTGTCGGTGGAGCCGGGATACCGCGGCAGACCATTACTCGCATGCGTCCAGGTGGCGCCGCCGTCAACGCTCTTGAAGACCCCGTTGGGAATGGTGGGCGGGGTGCTGCCCGAGTCCTGGAGATGGTTCAGGAAGGTCCCCGCATACAGCACGCTGGTGTTTGCCGCATTCATCACGATCGGCACCGGCACCACGTATTCAAGCAGCGGCGCGAACAGGTTGGGCGAGGTGCCCTCCACCGGCCCGTAAACGGGTGCCGGCAGGCCGGTGTCCGAGGCCACCCAGAGCGCTCCGGCGTTGCCCGAGCGAACGATGCGATGACTGAACGTCTGGCGGCGTACGCCGTCGTCACCGACGATGGACTCGGTGTGCCCATTGCTGGTGGCAAACACGGTCTGCAGGGGTCCGCTCAGGCAGGCGCCACTGGCGGGCGGACTGGCACAGCTGCGCGGATCCAGCAGGACCTGGCGCACGGTGCCGAGGAAGCTGACCGGCGGCGCGCCGGTCACCGGCAGCCCGGCACCGAGGGAGGACCAGCTGGCGCCACCGTCGGAGCTCTTGTAGATGCCCGCACGGCGTTGGTCCACAGGACCCGTGAGCGAGCGCCCGCCGGCATAGATCACGGTCGACGCGAGGCCGCCGGGCGTCGTGCCGACCGTGGTCGGATCGATCACCAGGCTGCGCAGGTGCAACGCCTGCAGGCCGTTCGTCGCCGTGCTGAAGCTCAGCCCGGCGTTGGTGCTGGCGAACAGCGCCGGCGAGGCCGTGAAGGCATCGCTCTGGCCGACGTACAGCCTGCGGTTGGTGAGCCCGCTGAACGCTGGATTCGGCAGCACCGCCAGCGCTCGCACGTTGACCGCTGCGATGCCCTCGTGTGCCGTCGCGAAGCTGGCGCCGCCATCGATACTCAGATACAGGCCCGCGTCCTGGGTCGCCACGTACATGCGCGGTACCGTGGGGAACGCGGGATGCAGGGTCAGCGCCGCGACGGTGGCGCTCCCGCCATAGCTCGAATTGGGCGCCAGGCCGGTCGTCATCGGTGAGGCGCTGGCGCCACCGTCGGTGCTGCGCGAGAGGCTGGGGAGGCTGCTCCCGACAATCCGGGAAATCAGGAACACGGTGTCGGCCACCGTCGGATGCGCCACCACGCTGTCGGCAAAAGCACCGGTCAGCACCCAGCTGGCGCCATCGTCGTCGCTGCGCCACACGTTGCGATCGACCGTCGCGTAGCGGCGCATGCCGGGGCCGGCGTCATAAGTGATTCCGAACGAGCTGCCGGTCGCGCCGCGATTGAGCAGCGGCGCCCAGCTGCTGCCGTCGTCGGCGCTGCGCCAGAGCACGATTGCGCTTGCAGGGTCGGGCACGGCCCCTGCCCGATGCTCGATGCCTGCCACCACCTGGGCGGGGCGGCCGATGTCGGTCCACAGATGCGAGACGCTTGCGCCCGCGGGCAAGGCGAGTGGCAGGGGCACGAAACTGCTGCCGCTGTCCGTGCTGCGCAGCAGCTGCCCATCGCTGAGCGAGACGAGCAGCCCGCCGCTGCTGCCCGCGATGTCGGCCATCGCGACCACGCGTGTGCCTGAGGGCGCGATCCAACCTGTTGGCGTCCAGTTGTCGCCGTCGTCGGCGCTGCGGAACAGACGCGAACCGAAGTTCACCGTCCACAGCTGGCTTGGCGATTCGCGATCCAGCACCAGCAAGGTGTTGGTGGAGCCGCCGACGCCGATGCCGTTCTCGATCCGCTGCCAGGTGGCGGCGCTGTCGACACTGCGGTGGAGGCCACCGCGGGTCGCGGCATAGACGATCGACGGCGTGACCGGATGGACCTCGACGGCATACACCGGCCCACCGAAGGGCCCCGTACCCGACCAGTAGCCGGGGCCCGCCTGGACCTGCACCCCCGGAGCGGCGATCAGGACGGCCAACACCGACGCAACGAGAATCGGACGGGAGCTGCGCATTGCGTTTTCCTTTGACAGGCGGTTTGCCAGCCTAATACGGAGAACGAGCCGGAAAACTGACATTCGCGACGGCAGATTCCGCACGCGCCGGTCCACCCGAAGCAGCGCCGCGCCGATGAACGGACCCGCAGCGCGGTGGTCTGCGCACTACACTTCCGCCTTCAGCGATCAGCCAGCGCCGTGCCGCGGCGCAGCACCGCTGCCCCTTCTGATCCCTCACGCAGGAGCCTCATCATGGCGTGGAAACCCTGGGCCCTGTACGGCCTGTCCCTGCTCTGCTTCGCCGTGGTGCTGAAGAGCCAGTCCGCCGGGCTCGCCCTGCTGCTGCTGGCAATCGCCCTGGTCACCATGGTCTGGGGCACCCTGCTGCTCATCCAGTCGCGCATCGAAGGCAGCTCGCAGAGCGCCGGCCCGATGATCGACCCGGTCGAGGTGGCGCGACTGCGCGCCCAGGCCGAAGCGCGCAAGCGCGCCCAGGAAAGCGCACCCAGCGAAGACTCCGCTTCAGCCTGAGGCTGAAGCCGGGATTGGGGATTGGGGATTCGGGATTTGTAGAGCGGGCGGAGCGACTGTCGGGCGCAGTGGCTGCTTCGTGTGGGAGCGCTGGCCGCTGCTAACGCCCTGCATCGACGCCGCGGGCGACACTGCCCCACCCCGCCTTCGCAAAGACAGGCGCTGCGCGGCGACTTCGATGCATGACGTCGTACGCATGGTGCTTCTTGAGACGTCCCTGCCCCGCCTGTCGCTGGAAACCGGGTCGCAGCGGCCCGCCGCAGCCGCTTTGGCCTGCCCGGACTAGGCTGCCGGGTCTTCCCAGCAGGCCGCTGCCAGCAGCGGGTCGTCCTCGGGCAGGTCTATCCAGCGCGCATCGACCAGATCACCCGCCTCGTCGAAGCGGACACCGTCCAGCAGGTCGGCGCGGCGACGCGCCTGGCAGTCGAACAGCGCGCCGAAGCGCCGCGTCGGCTCCCAGCGGCCCATCAGGATCACCCCGCCCAACACCTTGCCCGGCTGCGCCGGATTGCGCTTGAGTTCGGCGCGGTCCAGCGCGATCAGGCGATTGACCTGCGGCCGAACATAGGTCCAGGGCCGATACCAGACCTGCACCTCATTGGTCGACACTACTTCCACGCTGGGCGGCAGGGTGCCGCTGGCGCGATCGAGCCAGGTGTATTCCGACCACACCGCATACGACAGCATGCCCAGCCCCGCCGCCAGCGGGACCGTCCAGGCCGGCAGCCCGCGCCCGCGCAGCAGCCAGCGCAGGGCCATGACGAGACCTGCGAGGCAGAAGCCGGCGGCGAAGGTGGCGATCAGTTCAAACAGCATTCGAGACTTCCTGTGAGGACGGGCGTCGACAGCCGCCCATCAATAGTGCGCGGCCGCAGCCTACGCAAGCCCGGGCGGTCGCCCCCCAGCAGCGATTGTCCAAGCCGGAAACGCAGCGGCCCGCCCCCGCGAGGGGACGGGCCGCCACATCCTGCCGGTCTTGCGCCGGCTGCAGGGCAGAGCCTCAGTGGTGGGTGGCACCACCCGCGCCGCGCGGCACGCGGATGCTTTCCACCAGCTCCTGGATGTGCGCCGGGGCCGGCTGGGTCATCGCCAGCACCGCATAGGCGGCGACGAAGTTCAGCAGCGCACCGACCGCGCCGAAGGACAGCGGCGAGATGCCGAACAGCCAGTTGGCGGGCACGTTCTCGAGCATGTTGGTGCCCGGAATGAAGAACCAGCCGAGGTAGGTGAAGATGTAGAGCACGGTCGAGCCCAGGCCGACCAGCATGCCCGTGATGGCACCGGCCGAGTTCATCTTCTTCGAGAAGATGCCCATCATGATCGCCGGGAACAGCGAGGCCGCGGCCAGGCCGAAGGCGAGCGCCACCACCTGCGCGGCGAAGCCCGGTGGGTTCATGCCGAGCCAGGTCGCCACCACGATCGCCACGCCCATCGACACGCGCGCCCACAGCAGCTCGCCCTTTTCCGTGATGTCCGGCTTGAAGGTGGACTTCACGAGGTCATGGCTGATTGCCGACGAAATCGCCAGCAGCAAGCCCGCTGCGGTCGACAGCGCCGCCGCCAGACCACCCGCCGCGATCAGGCCCAGCACCCAGCCGGGCAGCTGCGCGATCTCGGGGTTGGCGAGCACGAGGATGTCCTGGTTGAAGGTCACCATCTCGTTGCCCTTCCAGCCGCGGGCCTCGGCCTCTTCCTTGAACGTGGCGCTGGCCTCGTTGTAGTACTGGATGCGGCCGTCCTGGTTCTTGTCCTCGAACTTCAGCAGGCCGGTCTTCTCCCAGTTGCGCATCCAGTCCGGACGCTCGTCATAGGAGACCGACTGCGCGGTGGTGCCTTCCGGGTAGATGGTGTCGATGATGTTCAGACGCGCCATCGAACCCACCGCCGGCGCCACCGTGTACAGCAGGGCGATGAAGACCAGGGCCCAGCCGGCCGACTTGCGGGCATCGGAGACTTTCGGAACGGTGAAGAAGCGGATGATCACGTGCGGCAGGCCGGCGGTACCGACCATCAGCGACAGGGTGAACAGCACCATGTTGAGGGTCGAGCCGTGGTTGCCGGTGTAGTCGTTGAAGCCCAGCTCCTTCAGCACGGTATCGAGCTTGGCCAGCAGCGGCATGCCCGAGGCGGTGTGCTCGGAGAACAGGCCCAGCTGCGGGATCGGATTGCCGGTCAGCTGCAGAGAGATGAACACCGCCGGGATGGTGTAGGCGATGATCAGCACGATGTACTGGGCCACCTGGGTGTAGGTGATCCCCTTCATGCCGCCGAGCACCGCATACACGAACACCACTGCCGCCGCGATCAGCAGACCGGTGTTGGTGTCGACTTCGAGGAAGCGCGAGAAGGCCACGCCGGCGCCGGTCATCTGGCCGATGACGTAGGTGATCGACATGATCAGCAAGGCTGCCACGGCCACCAGACGCGCACTGCGGCTGTAGAAGCGATCACCGATGAAGTCCGGCACCGTGAAGCGGCCGAACTTTCTCAGGTAGGGCGCCAGCAGCAGGGCCAGCAGCACGTAGCCGCCGGTCCAACCCATGAGGTAGCTGGAGTTGCCGTAGCCGACGAAGGCGATCAGGCCGGCCATCGAGATGAAGCTGGCCGCGGACATCCAGTCGGCCGCGGTGGCCATGCCGTTCATGACCGGGTGCACGCCTCGGCCAGCCGCGTAGAACTCGGAGGTGGAGCCGGCGCGTGCCCAGATCGCGATCGCGATGTAGAGCGCGAACGATCCGCCGACGAAGAGAAGGTTGATGGTGAACTGGTCCATGGGTCGTACTCCTTACTGCTCGTCGACGCCGAAGTCGCGGTCGAGGCGGTTCATGTACCAGGTGTAGAAGAAGATCAGCGCGATGAAGCTCAGGATCGAGCCCTGCTGCGCGAACCAGAAGCCGAGATCGGTGCCGCCGAACTGGATGCCCGAGATCAGCGGGCGCAGCACGATGCCGAAACCGAACGAGACGAGCGCCCAGAGGGCCATGCAGATGCTGATGATCCGCACGTTGGCCTTCCAGTACTCAGCGGGTGACTTGTTGCCTGACATGGGTGTCTCCCTGGATTCCGTTGTTGCCCGGCGCGCAGGCTGCGCGCCGGGCTCCCTGAGGTCTTAGAACGAGTAGCGGGCCATGAAGTCGATGCGGTTCTGGGTGCCGCTGGTGCCGCGTTCGAGTTCGCGCTTGGCGGTGGAGAGCTCGATGCCGAGATCGAGCTTGGGTGCCGGCGTCCAGAACAGGTTGACGCGCGCGCTGCTGGCTTCGGCATTGGCGTTCAGGCCGGTGAGCGCACGGTCGTTGTCGGCCGAGGTGTAGCCGAGCACGAAGTTCGAGCGCCAGCCGCCGCCCCAGACCTGGCGCCAGGCCGCGTAGGCCGCGACCACATCGAGGCTGTCGATGTCGCCGTTGGCTTCCAGCACGCCGTCTTCGAAGAAGTTCAGGCCGACATAGCGACCGATGCCCGAACCCGCCGTCGCCATCAGGCGCAGGTCGTTCTCGCCGAACATGATCTTGCTGGACACGCTGACGCCGAAGCCGGTGTCGGTGGTCGAGCGCAGACCAGTGTCGTTACGCAGCTGGCGCAGCAGGCCGGCCACCGAGACGAAGCCCCAGGCGCCGCGGTTGGCGTAGCGCGCGGTGAAGTCCGGCACCGTGTTGTCGTCAGTGACAAGGCGCGCGCCGCCGCCGAAGGGCGTCAGGGTGGTCTCCGGGTTCTCGATCGACACCGACCACGCCCCGCTGGTGTAGCGGATCTGCGGCTGGCGCACGAACACCATGCCTTCGGTCGGACCGACGAAATCGGTGGTCTCCGGCAGGGCGCCCAGCTCCATGAAGTTCGACCATTCCTGGCCGAACAGCCAGTTGTCGTAGGTCAGGAAGGCGCGGCGCAGCACCGGGTTGTAGGTGTTGGTATTGCGCTCATCGCCGCCGGTCGGCACGGCGAAATCCAGCTCGAAGCGCGAGCCGAGCTTGCTGCCGTTCTCCAGCACCGTGTCGGTGGTGAACCAGAAGCGCGACTGTTTGGCGTGGGCGTCGTAGACCGCGGACTCACCCACGCCGCCGACCGGAATCGCGCCGGGCAGGTAGAAATCGCGGGCGACGTTGCCGGCAGCGGGATTGCCATCACTGTAGTCGGACCAGCTGCTGTTGGCCTTGATGAAGCCACCGAAGCCGAAGCGGGTGCCCGGGTTCGCGCCCGGCACCACGCTGGTGGCCTGGATGGGCTGCGTGCCGGCCGGCAGCGCAGGGGCTGCGGGGGCCGCGGGCGCGGCCGCCTGCTGCTTGACCAGCTCGCCGACCATGCGCTCAAGCTCGGCGATGCGGGCTTCGAGCTGCGCTTCGCGGTCGGTTTGTGCGAGTGCCGGCCCCATCGCCAGGACGCCCGCGATTGCCAGGGCCAGCGGCCCTCGTTTGACTGTTTTCGACGTGAACATGAGGCACTCCCTCCCAAGGATGCGAGCCGAGCATGTTCGCGCCGCACTGCAGCATTCCATTCCACATTGGTCTAACCGGCTGAGGCACCCCTACGACCTCGGTGCGGCAGCTTCGACCATGGTCGACGCGCCTGCGCCAGCGTCGATTTGCGGGACTAGACTCGACGCGAACGATCTCGAATGGCGCGCGCGGCGATGTCCGTTTCCGCGTCCCGCGCGCGCCGGCCACGACCAGGGAGGAAATCCATGTCCAATGCAGCCAGCAGCGGCCCGATCTACGCCGCATCCGACGAGTTCAGCGCCAAGGCCCGCTATCGCCGCGAGGACTACGAGCGCCTCTACCGCGAGTCGGTCGAAGACAACGAGGGCTTCTGGGGCCGCATGGCCGAGCGCCTCGACTGGTTCAAGAAGCCGACCAAAGTCAAGGACGTCAGCTTCGCCGCCGATGACCTGCACATCCGCTGGTTCGAGGACGGCGAGCTCAACCTCAGCGTCAACTGCCTCGATCGCCACCTTGCCACCCGCGGCGACAAGACCGCGATCCTGTGGGAGGGCGACAGCCCCGACGAGTCCGCCCACGTCAGCTACCGCGACCTGCACGCGCGCGTCTGCAGGCTGGCGAATGCCCTGCGCAACCTGGGCGTGAAGCGCGGCGACCGCGTCACCCTCTACCTGCCGATGATTCCCGAAGCCGCCGTCGCCATGCTGGCCTGCGCGCGCATCGGTGCGGTGCATTCGATCGTGTTCGGCGGCTTCTCGCCGGACGCGCTGTCCGGGCGCATCGCCGACTGCGGCAGCAAGATCGTGATCACCTCGGACGAGAGCATGCGCGGCGGCAAGCACGTGCCGCTCAAGGCCAACGTCGATGCCGCGCTCAAACACCCCGAGACCAGCTGCGTCGAAACCGTCATCGTGGTCCGCCGCACCGGTGGCGCGATCGACATGCAGAGCCCGCGCGACCGCTGGTACGACGTGCTGGTCGAGGGCCAGCCCGACACCTGCGAGCCCGAGCGCATGAACGCGGAAGACCCGCTGTTCATCCTCTACACCTCGGGCAGCACCGGCAAACCCAAGGGCGTGCTGCACACCACCGGCGGCTATCTGCTCTACGCCAGCCTGACCCATGAGGCCATCTTCGACGTGCGCGAGGACGACGTGTTCTGGTGCACTGCCGACGTCGGCTGGGTCACTGGCCACAGCTATGTCGTCTATGGCCCGCTGGCCAATGGCGCCACCAGCCTGATGTTCGAGGGCGTGCCCAATTACCCCAGCGTCAGCCGCTTCTGGGACGTCTGCGACAAGCACAAGGTCACCTTGTTCTACACCGCGCCCACCGCCATCCGCGCGCTGATGCGCGAGGGCGAAGAGCCGGTCAAGCGCACCTCGCGGTCGAGCATCCGCCTGCTCGGTTCAGTCGGTGAACCGATCAACCCCGAGGCCTGGGAGTGGTACTACCGGGTGGTCGGCGACAGCCGCTGCCCGATCGTCGACACCTGGTGGCAGACCGAGACCGGCGGCATCCTGATCAGCCCGCTGCCCGGCGCGATCGCGCAGAAGCCCGGCTCGGCCACCCTGCCCTTCTTCGGCGTGCGCCCGGCGATTGTCGATGGCGAGGGCAAGCTGCTGGAGGGCGCCACCGAGGGCAACCTGGTGCTGCTGGATTCCTGGCCCGGCCAGATGCGCACGGTCTACGGCGACCACCAGCGCTTTATCGACACCTACTTCAAGACCTTCGCCGGCACTTACTTCACCGGTGACGGCGCGCGCCGCGATGCCGACGGCTACTACTGGATCACCGGCCGCGTCGACGACGTCATCAACGTCTCCGGCCACCGCATGGGCACGGCCGAGGTCGAAAGCGCGCTGGTCGCGCATCCCAAGGTCGCCGAAGCCGCCGTGGTCGGCTGCCCGCACGACATCAAGGGCCAGGGCATCTATGCCTACGTCACCTTGAACGCCGGCGAGCAGCCCAGCGAGGAGCTGCGCAAGGAACTGGCGCAGTGGGTGCGCAAGGAGATCGGCCCGATCGCCACGCCGGATTTCATCCAGTGGGCGCCGGGCCTGCCGAAGACGCGCTCGGGCAAGATCATGCGTCGCATCCTGCGCAAGATCGCCGAGAACCAGCCCGACCAGCTGGGCGACACCTCGACCCTGGCGGACCCGAGCGTGGTCGAGAACCTGGTGCGCGAGCGCTTCCTGAAATAGGCAAAGCAGCCCGGGCGGGGCCGGCCCGCCCGGGCGTGCAGGTAGCGCAGAGGCTCCTGCGCCACCTGCACGCGGACCCACCGGCCGTTGCCGCGCCGCGCGCGGCAGCCCACACGGAGAACACCGCCATGGCCCGATTCGGCTGTGATGGCAGCGGCATGGACGAACGCGACGGCTTGGGGCAGGCTTGGCCGGACGCCGATCCGGCGCACGCTGCCAGCGAAGACATGCGCGACATCCTGATCGCCGACGACCACCCCCTGTTCCGCGATGCCCTGCGCCGCACGGTCGCGCAAATCCTGCCGGATGCCCGCCTGCTCGAAGCCGATTCGGTCGATAGCCTGAGCGAGCTGGCCGCGCGCCATCCGCGCGCCGAACTGCTGCTGCTGGATCTCAACATGCCCGGTGCGCACGGCTTCTCGGCCCTGGTGCACCTGCGCGCGGCGTTTCCGACCCTGCCGATCCTGATCGTCTCGGCGCGCGAAGATCCCGCGCTGATGCGCCGCGCGCTCGGACACGGTGCCTCGGGCTTCATCCCGAAATCGGCGGATGTCGAACAGATCGGCCGGGCCATCCACGCCGTGCTCGACGGCGACACCTGGCTGCCGCCGGGCATCGGCGGTTCGGGCGTGTCGCTGGATCCGGAAGAAGAAGCCCTGGCCGCCCGCGTGGCCGAACTCACGCCGCAGCAGTACCGCGTGCTGACCATGGTCTGCAACGGCCTGCTCAACAAGCAGATCGCCTACGAGTTGAACGTCAGCGAGGCCACCATCAAGGCCCACATGACCGCGATCCTGCGCAAGCTCGGCGCCCACTCGCGCACCCAGGCCGTGCTGCTGGCGGCAAAGCTCACCGTCGACGGTCGCGCCACCGCGGTGCCGGCGGACGACGACGAGTAAGCACATGCAGCGGCGCCCATCGCGCCAGGGATGACGGCGGCCGGCGTAGTGATGAGCGATGACCGGGGCCAGCGTGGAGCCCATGGTGGGCCAGGGCCCACCCTATGCGACGAGGCCGTCGCTTGGCCGCTCTCCTCCACACGCCCACCGCGTCACCGCACCACCGCACCACCGAAACCCATAGGGTGGGCCCTGGCCCACCATAGGCTTCGCTCCACCGCAGCATCGAACGTCATGCGTTGGGCATGACGCGCCCCAAGCTTCGCCCCACCTCACCCCCGAAACTCATGGGGTGGGCCCTGGCCCACCATAAGCTCCACACCGCCGCCATCCTTTCGCTCCGCACACCCCGTAGCGCCACACGACCGCACCCACAGCGGATCCGCCGCCTCGATCGGAACCCCACGATGAGCCGCGTCACCCCCGCCACCCGCATGCTCGACACCGCGAAGGTGACGTATCGCCTGCACACCTACGACTACGACCCCGAGGCCCCCAATATCGGCCTGCAGGCCGCCGCCGCCCTGGGCATCGAACCCGCGCGCATGCTGAAAACCCTGATGGTCGAACTCGACGGCAAACCCGCCTGCGCCATCCTGCCGGTTGACCACGAGCTCAGCCTCAAGAAACTCGCCGCCGCGCTGGGCGGCAAGCACGCCGCGATGCTGCCGGTGCCCACCGCAGAACGCATCACCGGCTACCACGTCGGCGGCATCAGCCCCTTCGGCCAGAAGAAGCGCGTGCCCGTGGTGATCGAGCAATCCGCACTCGCCCACGGCACCGTCTACTGCAACGGCGGCCAGCGCGGCCTGCAGCTCGAACTCGATCCGCGGGTGTTCGCAGAGGTGCTGGGCGCCAAAGTTGCGGAGATCGTGGCGGCGGGGTGACAGCCCCGCGCGCGGCGGGTAGCGTGGCGGCATTCGGCCTGTTCCTGTCCTGAGCCCTGCCATGAGCCTCTTGATCGTTCGCCGTTCGCGCTCCCGAGTAACAGAACTCTCGCCCCGGCATCTGCCGCCGGCGCCCGCGCGAAGGCCGGCTGTGTGCAGGAGCGAGCTTGCTCGCGACCCGCAGCGTGAGCGCACGACGCAGGCTGCGGTCGCCTGCAAGCAGGCTCCTACAACGAGCGCGATCGGACCCATCCAGTTTCTTGAAGAACACCTCACCCGTCGCGCAGGACTGAGAAGCTCCACGCTGCTCGGCTTGGCGCTGGCTCTGTTCGCCTCTGCATCGACAGCCGCGGACCTCTGCACGCCCGAGGCGCAGGCAGTGCTCGCGGAGCTCGAAGTCTCCATGGCCCTCGATGCAGACGCCGTGGCCACCGCGGATTCCGCGCCAGATCCTGGGCAAGCGGGTGATGCAAGCAACGCGCGCAACGGCGCACCCACCGAGGCAAATGCCCTGCTCGGCCCGGGCTGCCTCGACGACGTGCTCGATCGTGTCGTCGCGGGTGAAGCCGCGGCCCTCGAACTGATCGCCTACTTCGAGCCCAAGGCCGCAGCGCGGCGTACGCTTCAGCGCTTCCTTGATGAGTCTGACGTTCAGCAGCGTCCCGCACTGCTGCCCGTGCTGACCCGATTGGGATCGAGCACCGTCGATGCGATTCTGAACGCGGCCGAATGCATCGATGACTGCCATCCGTTCGATAACTTCCTCCTCACTTCGGTGATCGAGTCACTGGGAAGCGAACGGCGTCGTTTAGCAGTGCCCTTGGCTCAGAAGCTGGGCCAGCAGAGAGGGACTCCCGAGGAAGAGTTGGGGCTGGTGCGCATGCTGGAGGCACTGGGCGAGGACATTGCGCCTGCCGAGGCTGAGCTGCTGACGCTCTTTCACTCGGCGCCAGAACGCCAGGACCGACTCCTTGGGCTTCTGGTGCAGGCGGGTAGCCCAGAGGCCATCGCTCTCCTCGAAGGAGAGCTTCGCGCCCCTTTGTCAGGAACCGTCGAGTTCGCCCATGCGGCGATCGCCGGCCGGCGCGCGCGGGCACTCACGCCAGTGCTGCTGGAAGTCGCCGCCTCCAGCACCCCTGAAGTAAACCGAGCCGCGCTGCTTGCGCTTGGCCATGTCGCAGGCCCCGAGGACGCAGCGATGGTTCAAGCCGTTCTCCATCCCTGGATGCGGGACGGCTCGCATCCGATCAGGGCGCTGTTCACTGCCATAGCGCTTGGAGAGATGGCGAACCCTGCGTCCGAGGCCGTGTTGCTCGAAGCTGCTGACGCCTACTGGTATCCGCCGGTTCGCATTGCCGCACAGGAGGCACTCGACCGCATCCGCACCGCAAGCGATCCAGGCGCGCGTATCGACGTTCAGCGCTTCTTCGATCGTGTATCGGCCGCACCCGGGCCCGTCGAGTGTGAGACAACTGCGCTTCGTAGTGTCGAGCAACCCCAGGGTGAGAAGCTCTACAGGAGGACGCATGCAGCCCAGCTGCAGAAGCTTTCCTACCGCGCCGATCTCGTCGAGGAGTATCCGCCTCCACCGCCGCTGCCTCCCGGGGCGAATTCGGACTGGCGCCCCAGCCCGCAGCAGTTCGAGGTCCCGCAGCACACGCCCGATCTCGCTCTGCGTGTTGCTGGCGGCTGGCTGCTGGGCGCGAACCGCGGCGAGTGGGGTGGCGAGCTGATCTTCGCCGGCGACGATGGCCGCCGGCAGGGCGTGCTCGGCCGCAATGTCGAAGACATCTATCGCCTCGGCCCGCAAATCATCGCGCTAGTCGGTCTTGCGCACATGGGATCCAACGGAGGCGTCGTGTACCGCCTGCGCCAGGCCGGCAGCGGCGAGTGGACCGCCGAGCCCTGGCTGCAGCTTCCCGGGGCACCCTACAGCTCCTGGCCGGTCGAAACGGGCGAGATCCTGGTCAACACGCACGGCGGCGGCACGATCCTGATCGCCGCGGACGGCCGAATGCGGATGGCGCCCTGCCTCGACCCACCGCCCCTCGACGAAACCCGCCAGCCATAACGGCCGAAAGCACTTGATCGGCGCGTTGGGGCCGCCCAGCATCGACGCTTTCCACCCGCTGGAGCGCACGTGATGCTTCGACACCTGACCTGCCTGGGCCTGCTGGCCGCCGCCCTGCCCGCCTTCGCGGACACTGCGACCAAGCAGCCTTTCACCATCGAGCGCAGCTGGGAAATCCAGCGCCTCGGCACGCCGACCATTTCGCCCGACGGCAGCCGCATCATCGCGCCGGTGACGCGCTTCGTGATGGCCGAGGACCGCGGCTACACCGACCTGTGGATCTGGAACGCCGACGGCAGCGGCGAGCGTCGCTTCACCACCCACACCAGCAACGAGGGCGGCGCCGTGTTCAGCCCCAACGGCAAGCACATCGCCTTCGTCGCCCAGCGCGAGGACGACAAGGCCCCGCAGCTCTACGTGATGCCGATCGACGGCGGCGAGGCCACGCGCCTGACCACGCTGGCCACCGGCGTGCAGAGCCCGAAGTGGATCGGCGACGGCAGCCGGCTGGCCTTCGTCTCGCGCGTGTTCACCGACCTGCCGCTGGCCGAGCAGGGCAAGCGTCTGGAAGAGCGCAGCACAAGCAAGATGACCGCGCGCGTGTTCGAGGGCTCGGTCACCGCCTGGGACCAGTACCTCGACGAGCGCGAGTTCCACATCTTCGCCGTGCCCGCCGGCGGCGGCGAGGTGCAGGCCCTGACCCAGCCGACGGGCCTGAGCCTGCCGCGCGGCGCGGTGATGGGCACTGACGGCCTGTTCGCGCTGTCACCCGACGGCGCCGAGCTGGCCTTCGTGGCCGATTCCGACACCGCCCCGAACCGCAGCAACAACGATGTGTTCACCGTCGCGATCGGCGGCGCGGAGGCCAGCAACCTCACCGCCGACAACCCGGCCAACGACGGCAGCCCCGCCTACAGCCCGGACGGCCGTTATCTCAGCTACAGCCAGCAGCGCATCAAGGGCTTCTACGCCGACCGCATGCGCCTGATGCTGCGCGAGCGCCGCAGCGGCGACACCCGCGAGCTGTACCCGGACTTCGACCGCAGCATCAGCGGCGCGCTGTGGGCCGACAACAGCAAGCGCCTGTACGCCTCGATCGACGACGCCGGCACCGAGCGCGTCTACGAGCTGCCGCTCGACGGCGCACCGCGCGCACTGACCGGCGTGGAATCCGTCGGCTCGCTGGCGCTGTCGAAGTCCGGCCGCCTGGTCGGCCTGCGCCAGACCTTCATCGAACCGCCGACGCTCGTTTCCATCGACCCGCGCCGCGGTAGCACCACCAAGCTGTCGACCATCAACGACGCCCTGCTGGCCGCCACCGACTTCGGCACCTACGAGTCGATCACCTACACCGGCGCCAACGGCGCCGAGATCCAGATGTGGGTGAACTACCCGCCGGGCTTCGACAAGACGAAGAAGTACCCCTTCTTCATGCTGATCCACGGCGGCCCGCACAACGCCATCACCAACGGCATGGCCTTCCGCTGGAACGCCCAGGTGTTCGGCAGCTGGGGCTATGTCACCGCCTGGCCGAACTTCCACGGCAGCTCCGGCTTCGGCCAGGACTTCGCCGACTCGATCAACCCCAACTGGGCCGACAAGCCCTACGAGGACGTGATCAAGGCCGCCCAGTGGTTCGCCCAGCAGCCGTGGATCGACTCAGAGCGCATGGTCGCCGGCGGCGGCAGCTACGGCGGCTACCTCACCAGCCTGATCCTCGGCCGCGAACACCCCTTCCGCGCCCTGGTCGCCCACGCCGCGGTCTACAACCTCTACACCCAGTACGCCGCCGACTTCGCGGTTGAGATGCCGCGCTTCGGTGGGTTCTGGGAAGAGGGCAACCGCGAAATGATCCAGAAGACCTCACCGCACTACCACGCGGCGAACTTCAAGACCCCGACCCTGGTGGTGCACGGGCAGAATGATCTGCGCGTGCCGGTGAATCACGGGGTCGAGCTGTATCAGACGCTGTTGATGAAGGGCGTGCCGACGCGCTATGTGTACTACCCCAATGAGAACCACTGGATCTTGAAGCCGCAGAACTCGGTGTTCTGGTACCAGCAGGTGAAGCGCTGGTTTGAGGAGCATGGGGGGTTGGGGGAGTAGGGCTGGGGTGGCCCCGCCGGCTGGGTTTGGACTGGTCGGCGGGGTGAATCTAGTGGCGCGATGGGTCGTTCAGGAGCTCCATTGAACTTGGCAGATCCTGAACGAGAGAAAGAATGGCGCCCCGGTCAATCCCGACCATGCGCCGAATCACTTCACTTTTGTGGTCTCCCACCGATGTACGAACTATTCTTCATTTTATCCGACCCGAATACCGCATCCCTCCGACTATTGGAGCAAGCGATCGTGGCCGAATATGCATCACACAACGACAGTATCGCACCGAGGATTATTAACTCTGGCGAGCGTCTAGCCGTAGAGTTCGAGGGCTTCAGCTTCTTGATCGACCTGAACTGTGGAAGCAGTGTCCAGCAGGAGTGCGATGACGCCGCCAACAATTTCGCCGCGGAACATCCTCAAAAAGCACTTATCGCCGGCTCCAGATGCCGCTTCGAACTGAGCTCCGATGACGATTTCGAGATGGATTACTTCAACGATCTGATGTTCTTGAGCACCGCGGCGGAATCGCTGGGCGGTGTCTTTACCTTTGACGCACGACAGGGTGAGTTTCAGTAGATAGGGCAGATTCTCAAGCGGGCAGCGCGCTTGTATGGCTTCGCGAGACGTCAATCCAATGTGAAGCGCCAAATTCCGGAAATCCTTATCAAGGGATCTGCAAGTGGCAACTACTCAATTGAAATCAAATCCGGGGCTAGGTTCAGGCTCCTCCTCAGTTAGTCAACCTGACCCCATTCCTTAGAGCAGGCGCGTGGCGCCAACGACGACAGCGCAAGCAGTGAGGATGCGGACACGGCCCGCATCGACAGCAGCGACCTGCAGGCCCTGCGCGCACTGCTGCAGAACAGCCCGCACCCGCTGCCCCCCGAACTGGCAACCAGCGCCGACGGCCTGCAGATCCAGTTCTTCCACACCGACCACCTCGGCACCCCGCTGCGCATGACCGACACCCACGGCCGCGAGCTCTGGCGCGCCCGCAATGACGACTGGGGCGCCGTGCGTGAGGAACAGGGCGAAACCGACCAGCCGATTCGGTTTCAGGGGCAGTGGGAGGATGGGGAGACTGGGCTTTACTACAACCGCCATCGCTACTACAAAACAACCACAGCGAGTTACGCGCAGCAAGATCCACTGCAGTTCGAAGCACACCATCATTTCAATGCATTCGCAGACCGCAGTCCGACCTCGCGAGTCGATCCGCTGGGTCTAAGCACCTGCGGATACGCACCCCAATCCACCCAAGTTAAGTCGCTCCCCACCCAGCCTCAAGCGCCGACCCGAGGCGCTGTTGGCGCTACCTCGATTCTTGCAGATTTCGCTTGACACCCCTCGCGCTTCGTGAGGCCGCCGCGCTGCTTGCGCCCTACGTGTCAACCTGCAACCCAACAGTTCTCCTCGGCTTTTATCGATAACAATTGCCGGGCGGTTCGAGGAGGTTTGAGTGAGCAGGACAGGTGTGGAAGTCGAGGCAGATGCGCAGCTTGAGCGCCGTACAAGGCGCCGTTTCAGTGCGGCGGAGAAGCAGCGCCCGGAAAGGGGGTCCCCGGAAAGGGGGTCAGGTTCAGTTTTCCCTCATAGATCACCATAATGTGCCCACTTCACGTCGCCGTCGGACCATGATCGCGACATCACAGAAGACGCGTCAGATCGATCTAGTCAGGAGTTCTATAAGCATGAAGCGTTCCTTGCTCTTCCTCTTCCTTCTCGCGGCTCTGGCCGTGTCGAAAATGGCTCACGCTGAAGCTCCAGAGGAGATTCTCGGGCGAGTGAAAGCTGTGGCCGTTCAGGCATTCCCATCGGGAACACAAGGCTACGAGCTTTTCTGGGTTCCGAGCACCCATTCAGCTGAAATCGTCAAGACATTGGCGGACGTGCTGAAAGCTGCAAAGCGTGAGAAGGCGAGATGGGTCGTTGCGTCTGATAGTCCTTCAGTCCTCAAATTCAGTTTGCTTGCCGCTTTCGAGGCATCGAGCACTAGCAGGCGTGTTCGCACGGAAATCGTAGTCGTCAGCCCGCTTTCGGAAGACTCTGAGCTGGTCGATGCGGCGAAGCGTGTCGGCGCCTCACTGGAGTTTCTCGTTCTCCCGGCACCGGCAGCGGAAGAAGGGTCTGGCTCACTTCCTCCAGCTGTGGAGAGGGGGTCAGGTGCATTTTCCAACGCAGCAAATCAACCTGACTCCCATTCCCGATTTTGTGGCTGACGCCTAGGTGTTCTAGCACAAGAATTTTGGATCGGCTTGCTCAATTGGAGGGATCGCGTGGGAATTCTGGATTTTTGGAAGCGCAGGAAAGAGGAAGTAGTCGCGCCATCTGCAGCTTCAGCTGCGGCTTCTGTGACTCAGGATCAGCCGTGGGGTGACTCCGCGCGCGACGATCTTGAGCAGGCGCTGCGAGACGCGATATGGGGCGAGGTTCGCCTGAATCGGCATGGGCCTGATGCCATTCTGGAAATGTGTCGCGAGGCTCACATCGAGGATCAGGCGCCCGAGATTGAGTGGCAGGCGCTTCTGAGCTTCGCGGAATCGCAAATCGAGTCCGCCGCCGCGGCGCATGCGAAGGAAAAGGCGCAATGGCCGAGCGAAACGGACTGTGATCGCTTGGATCAGGCGCAGGAGGCCTTGAGCGAGCGCGGGATTCTGTTCTGGCAGGCTTCTCCCTGCTGCGACACCTGCAGCGGCTCCGAACTTCCCGAGCGTATAGCCTTGATCGAGCAACACCACCCCGGTTTCAGTGAATCCCTGCGAGGGTACGCTTTCTTCATTGACCAGAGTCTGCCCGAGATGCTCTCGGAGTCCTCGCAGATTTCGGTCTACTTGGCATATGGATGGTTTGTGCCGCAGGGAACCACAGTCAGTGACGATGGCTACAGGGCGCAGGCCTTGCAGATAGCTGCGGAGGTGTGCGATTGCATACGGCAGCGGGGTCTGGACGTACATTGGAACGGAGAGTTTTCGCAAAAGATCCGAGTCTCTCTCAACTGGCAGCGAAGAACCCCCCTGCAGTAGTAACGGCCTCAGCATGAACAACCCGCCGTAGCCATAAGGGGGGGGCAGATCTCATCGCAGCGCCCGCTGCCGCAGGCCGCTGAGGCCGGGTTGGGGATACAGTCCGTTTGCGCTACAGAACGATAGAACGCCTTACAACCCGCGGAGTGCGCCGTGCTCGAACTGCCGATGTATCCCACCGTCCTCACCCTTGCGGCGGCGCTTGCGACGGCGGCCAGTGCCTTCGCTGGCGTGCCGTTCCCGGTTGCGCTGGTGCTGATCGTGTCCGGCGTGGTGCTCGCCTGGTTCTGCGCCTACCGGCCGCCGGCGACGCGTGAGTCGGGCAGCGCGATCCAGTCCGGTATCCGTCGCCACATCGCGCGGATCTTTCGGCTGGCGATCGGCGCGACGGTGATTGGCGCAGCGACGGTCGGCGCGCTGCTGTTTGTGCGGTAGGGGCATCAACCGCGGAGGCGGGGGCCGGGCTGCAGGTCGCGAAGTCGCCGGGCGTGATCGATGGGCGAAGGCGCAAGCTGCTGTTGGACAGGCTTGTCGCACTGCACGTCAGTGGGCACCATTGCGGGCCATTCGCCTCGCGCGCGAAGCCGCGGAAACCGTTCCCCATGCAAACCACAGGCAGCCTCGCGCTCACCATCCCGGTGGGCGCGGGCGAACTGATCGACAAGATCACGATCCTTCGGATCAAGCAGGCCCGTATCCGCGATGCGGCCAAGCGTCGCAACGTGGAACATGAGCTGTTGGTGCTCGACGCTGCGCGGTGCAAGCACCTGGAGCCTTCGATGACGCTCTCGGCGCTCGAGGCCGAGTTGCAGTCGGTCAATGAAGCGCTCTGGGTGGTCGAGGATGACATCCGCGACTGCGAAGCACGCGCAGACTTCGGCAGCAATTTCATCGCGTTGGCACGCTCGGTCTATCGCCTGAACGATCAGCGCGCCGCGCTCAAGAGATCGATCAACGAGCACTGTCGCTCGGAGATCATTGAAGAGAAATCCTACGCGGGCAGCCCCTGAGCGCTGGAGCCCCGGTGCAAGGGCGCCCTTGCCTCAAGCGCGCCCGGCAGCCCGCTCGAGTCCGGCCAACACTTCGCGCAGCACGCACTCGACGTCGAGGTTGGCAAGATTCTCCGCGGCGAGCGCGTCGAAGCCCCCGCGCCGGATGCCTGTCCGCTCTATCGAGCTATGCGGTCCGAACAAAGCCAGCCCGGGCCGCCCCAGGCAGGCCGCCAGATGGCTGGGGCCGGTGTCATTGCCGATCACGAAGTCCGCGCCGCGCAGCACGCCGGCAAGTTCAAACCAGTTGAGATAGCCGCTCGGGCCCTGCAGGCACTTGCCGGGAATGGCGCGAGCGAGTTCCAGCTCGTCCGGCCCCGGAGCGGTAACCACGGTGTGGCCGGCTTCGATCAAGCGCTCGGCAAGCTGGGCGTAGTGGGGCCAGCGACGATAGGCGTGCCGAGCCGAGCAGCCCGGAACCAGCACGATGTAGGGGCCGGTCACGCCCTGCTCCAGAAGCAGACCGGACACATCGTCCGCCATCCAGGACACATCTGGCGCCTGACTGTGTCGTGGCGACAGGCCAGCGGCCGCGAGCTGTGGGGCAAAACCCTCGATCATCGAGCGCGGTTTCGGTCCCGGCTGGCGCCCGCACCAAGGCAGGCCACGCAGGACCCACCGCCTGTAGCGCTCGGTGCGGCCGGACTTCTGCAGATCGAACACGAAGTCGAACCCTTCCCGTCGCAAGGTACGCGCGAGGCGAAGGTTCTCGTGGAGCTTCCAAAGGGGCGCGCGGCGATCGATCAGCAGCCGATCCACATGGGGACAGCGCGTCATCAGCTTCTGGTAAGGCGGAGTCGTCAGCAGGACGATCTCCGAACCCGGGTGCGCGGCGCGTATGTCGCGCAGCGCGCCGTCAGCCTGAATGAGGTCACCAAAGGCACCGTGCTTGATGACCAGAAGGCGTCGGCGTGGGGCGGAAGCATCGGCGACAGCTGGCGTCATGAGGGGAGGACAGGGTGGACTTGGCACGCAAGAGTGCCCGAATCAGCTTCTCTTCGTCCGCTGCAGCAGCGCAAGCGAGCGAGCGCCAGCTCCACGCGCAGGGGCACGCAGGCTATAGGCGAGACAGCACAGGGCTGCTGAACTTGTGTGGCTTGCCACAATGGACACAGGCCGCTTCATCCGCATGAAGCGGCCTGTGTCTGTTGAACCGAAGACGACGGCTTTGCGCCGCGGCCCAAGCGGTTAGCGGATTACGGCGCCGTGTAGGTGCCGGTGAGCAGCGAGCCGTGGGTGTCGTGGTTCTCCGACACCTGGAACAGCAGCAGTTCGACGGCATTGCTCGCGGTGCTCAGGGTGAAGGGCACTTGGCCCGAACCGACCTTGTGCTTCTGCAGCGCCGCAACGATGAGCTTTGCGCTGTCTGTAACGGCGCCAATGGGGTCTTCGGTCACGATGTCGACCACATAGCCCAGGGTCGCTTCTACGACGGCGGTCGCGTAGTCGAGGGTGACATCGCTGTGGGTGATGGCGGCCATCTGTGCCGAACCCAGCCACCAGTTGTTGCCGCCGGTCGGGGTGCTGCCCTGCGCCAGTACGAAGTTCTGCGCGGTGTAGGTGACGTTGTTGATGACCAGGGTCAGCGTGCCGCGCACAGCGAAGTTCAGTTCTTCGGGCGAGGTGTCGGAATAGGTCAGCGCGATGCCGCCACCGCCTTGAACCGCCTGCTTGAACCAGTGCGCCACCTCCGACGTCTTGTGCCGCCCGGCTTTGACCGTCACGGTGGTGCTGTTCTTGATGCTGACGCCGCCATACGGCTGGCCGCTGCTGATGGCGTGGTCGCGCTCCACAAAGCCCACCTGCGTCAGGCCGGGGAAGTTGAAGGTGAAGTCGTTGTCGTGCATGGTCGTCATGTCTGTTGCATCCTCTGTGGTGGCACTGCGAGAAGTCCTGAAATCGCTCTGACACGCGCTATGCGAAGTTGGCGCCGATCACCGTCTGGACATTGCGGTTGTCCAGGTGGCCGGTTTCGTTGTTGTAGAAGTCGAGCATCACGAAGCCCAGACGCGCCGGGCCCGGCGTCTGCACAAACCGGTTCGAGAGGTACGCCTGCAGGGCGGGGTTCATCGCGCCCTTGACCGACCACGCGTACTGGTAAGGCGTGGTCGCCGGAATGAAGGCGTAAGCGATGCTGTTGAAGGTGAGGTACAACACGCCATCCGTCGGACTTGCCGCCGCCTTGTCCAGTGCTGCAGAAACCGCCTGCAACTTCTTGCTGGTGTCGTGCGTGCCGTACTGGTCTTCGATGTGCAGCCTGGTCAGGCCGTCTGGGGTGGTGGTGTTGAAGGTATGGCTGTAGCCGTTGGGCCAACCGACCCCGGCGAAGCTTTTTCCCTGCTGCTGCAGGTTCAAGCCTAGCTCGACACCATCCGGCGCGAAAAAGCGACGCAGCAACACCACCTTGCCGCGCAGTTGCGACAGCGCGAGCTGGGGCGATGTCGAACTCACACACAGCAAATCCTGATAGGCGCTGTTGCCGAGGTAGACCTGGAATCCGTCATAGACCGTGGTATCCGTTGCGCTACCCGAGGCATCGTTGACCAGCATGAAGATCGCTTCGCTGGGATGTGCGCTGAGGAAGGCGACACAATCGTTCAGGACATCGCCGAACGTGATGTCACATGAATAGCTTCCGTGATTGACCTGGAGCGGATCCGCAGGCGCTTTGTCCGTGTTCTTGGCGAGCCGGATGTCGAGGAAGCGAATGCCGTCTGCAAGCTGCTGGGCAATGCCGAAGTTCTGCGTGTGGGCTGGGCCGGGAGAAATCTTCTCTGTGCCTGAGTCGTGCGTGCCCGGCACGGACAGCTGGGCCATCGTCGAGGCATCGTCCAGGCCCGACATCCAGCTGGACAGATCACCGCTGTAGGCATTTTGTGTTTGGCTCGACATGACCATCTCTCCGGGTGGGTAAGCGTTCCTGCCGGGCCACTTGCATGAGTGTCCCTCGCGAGCCAGCCATGGACCGCATGGGAAGTCGAGGCAGGCCCCGATCGTGCAGTAGGTGCTCTGTTTTGTCGCCTGTCAGATTTGACAGTTCGCCTCACCCACCCTCCCTTGACGGGAGATCGACCAGCCCTTCGGAAAACGCCGACCCGCTTCTGATGGCGCGATGGATGGATGCTTCGAGAGTGCTTCAAACCCTGTCAGGCTCAGGCCTAGGCGTCAGATCACCATGCCCACGGCGCCACCACGCCGCGCTTCAGGCCACCGTTGGAGTCCCCGATGAACACAGAGGCAGATCAGGAAATCAGTGAGGACATGAGCCTCCCGGCTCGGCTGCTCCTCGGCGGCAGCACGCTGCTGATGGGCGGGCTGATGGTGCTCATCGCGTCTCCCGAGGAGGGCGACAGGCGGCTCTTCTTCTACGCGTTCGCCGGCTTCTGCTTTCTGATCGCCTTCGCCTGCGTTGCGCGCGGGCGGCCCCGCCAGTTCGTCGGCAGTGTCATCGGGGCCGTCGTGTTCGCTTCGGGCCTGTGGTATCTCGCGACCACGCTTTCCGCGGGCCCGCTTGCGTCCGCATCGCGTGGCGAACCGTCGATGGTGAATGCCCTGCTGTTTCTGGCCTTCTTCGGGCTACCCGGGGCGGCGTACGCCTGGAGAACACGCTTCGGCTTTCGCAGGTCGGGTTAGGGCTGCAGGCCCAGAGCGCGACTGCTCTCCGTATGCCGGCCGATGGGGCGTGGGGCGCAGTCGACGCACTGGGAGCGCGCCTGCCTGCCGTCCTGCGAGCGGTGAATCACGCATCCACACCCGGACTGCAGTCACCGCATGAAGACGGCACGGACTCGGGTCCGGCCTGCCGCTGTCGCTGCCGCGCACCCTGCTCGACGTGGTGGCTGTCGAGCTGAGAGCATGTGAAAAAACCATCCGCCTACTGCGGCCGCCTCTGGCCGCCCGTGACGGCAGCGCGCTCCGCGAATTCCGCGGTCATTTGGCTCGCCAAACTCCCTTGAATTCGCGTACCGCGCTTTGCCACGAACGCCCAGAGACGCCCTCGCTACGGCGTCTGGATTTTTTCACACGCTCTGAGCGCGGGGTTGATGCAGGCGGATCCGTTCAGCACCCCCGCTGCCAGGCGCCGGGCTGCCCCGGTGCCTGGCCTTCCGCGACATGCGGTCAGTCCACGCGCGTAGGCAGGTTGCCTTCGAAACCATCGACGAACAGCGGCGGCACCTCGGTGCTGATGAAGGCGCCCAGTGGCTGCGAGGGCTCAAGCCTGCGGGCGCTGGCGAACACCTTCTGGCCCAACACATCGAGCCGCACAAACACCTCGGGCTGCAGTCCAGGCGCAGGCCAATCCGGATCAAGGCTGGCGCTGTCGAGCTGGATTCGGGCGATGGTGGGGATGTACGGAGGCAATCCGTCCTCGGGCAGCCGAGCGGCAGCGAAGTACACATGGCCCTTCGCTTCGTCCAGTGCGATGGCGCCGGCGGGCTGCAGGGGGCCGAGGTCGGCGCTGAAGCCGGCATCCAGGCTACCGTCAGCCGCAAGGCGGCGCAGGCCGGAGGGCGCGCCGCTGTTCAGTTCCATCAGCAGCAGACGGCCATCGGCCAGAAGAGCGACATCCGAGACAAGTGCGCCTGAGGCGAACAAGGGCCCGAAAGGCAGTGCCTGGACAAAGGAACCGTCACGCACGAAACGCGCGAATCGCGGCGCCGGGACAGTGGGCGGCGGCGGGTTGAAGATCACGCCGGTGCCAATGGGCGGAAGCAGCATCAGCACACTGCCGTCGGGCAAGGCGATCAGCTTTGTCGCTGCGCCGTTCACCTCCACCTGGGTCGACCAGGTCGGGTCGACCACAGCCTGCTCGCCCAGGCTGACCCGCAGCAAGCGCGATCGGGTTCCCGTGGCACCGTCCACGTAGCCGGCCCACAGGTGGCCGGCGTCGATCATCAGCGCGGTTGGGTTGATCGATCCCAGCGATAGCTGCCAATCGGGATCGACGGTGGCGTCGCCGAGAGCCAGGCGACGCAGGCTGTGCTGCCAGGTCAACGGTGTGGCGCCGCTGCGCAGGACGACATAGATGAACCCGTCGGGGCCAGCGATCAAGGCAGAGACCACGCCAGGCAGGGTGGGCACCCAGCCGCTGACGGGCTCGCCCGCGGCATCGACCTTGAGCAGGCCCGGCAGCACCTGGCCGGCGGTATGGCTGAACGCGCCTGCGAACACCGCTCCGCCGTCCGCAGTGGGTGTGGCGAGCAGGGCGGGGGTGTTGCTCGGGACGACACCGAGCCGTGCGGGCGCAGCCTGCGCTGCGGGGCGGCCATCGAGACGGTTGAGCGTGATCAGGCCCGCGGCTTGCGCCTGCTGTGAGCTCAGCGGCCCCACGGCGATGAGGCGCTCGCCCTGCAGGGCGATGTCGCGCACGCTGCCGGTGATCGCAGGGGCTTCCCACAGCGAATCGACGGCGCCAGCAGCGGACACTCGCGCGACGCGGGCGCGCGCCAGCCCTGCGAGCGTGCTGAAGCTGCCGCCCGCGAAGACTCCGGCGGTGCCGTCGGGCTGGAGCGCCGTGATGCTGCCGTTGGCCAGCACGGCTGGGGCACCGCTGCTGCTGCCATCGAGGTTCAATCGCTGCAGCAGCGTGCCGCTGGCCACCCAAAGACCGCTGCCATCTACAGCCGCCGCGGTGACTTCGCTGCTGCCCGAGTAGCTGAAGCTGCTATCGAGCGCGAGCGTGTCCGCCTGCAGGCGCACCAGCGGCGGCACTTTGGTGTCGCCCAGCTGCAGCAGGCTGCCGCCGAAAAGCACGCTGCCGTCCGGCAGCGCCTGCAACACGCGGATACCGCCAGTGATTTCATGCACGCAGCGGTACACCGCTGCACCGGCATCGGCATGGCACAGGCGCGGAACGCTGCCCCAGGGTTGATCGACGAAGACGACATCGCCGCTGGCGAGGGCCAGGATCCGGTTCACTTGGGTCAAGGGTGATTCGCCGCTGTCCGGCGCGATCGACCAGGGCAGCAGCGTGCCGTCGGAGGTGAAGCGGGCAATTCGCGCGCGCATTTCCGTGCCGCCCGAGGTGTTGATGGTGCTGAACGTCCCGCCCACAAGCACGCTGCCATCCAGCGGGTCTTGCGCCACTGACAGTACGGAAGAGAGGGACTGGCTCCAGACAGGCTGCACGCTGCCGTCAGCGGCGAAGCCGATCACACCCGAAGCGTTGTTGAGTGGCGCGCCGTTGAGAAAGCCGGCCGGCGAAAGTACGAGAGCACCACCGTCAGGCTTGGCGATGACCTGCGATGCATTGGCGGTATCGAACAGTTCCGGCTGGATAAGCTGCGCCCCAGCCTGAGGGCTGGCCAGGACAAGCGCTGAGAGCAACAGGCTTAACCTCAGCGGAGGGGTCATCGCGGTGATCATTGAGGCAGGTCTCACAGATTCAGGGATAGCGCTCAGGGCTTCATGTCGTGCACAGGCACGGCGCCGCTGCCAGTGGCGGCTGCGAACTGGAGCCGGGCGCCTGCGGATTGGACACGTTGGCCATCTGCACGGCAAGCCGGCTGTTTCTTTTCCCGTATCAGGCGGGACGGCAGGGATCGCGCTTGCGCGCGCCTGTGCCACCCGACAAGCGCTACGCCCCAAGGAAATGCGGACTCGGAATGCGCACGAACGGATAAACACACTGGCGCACAGCGCTGCGGAAACAGCGACGCCAGGGGTGAGAAATCGATCCGGCCATAGGCGGGTGCATGCACGGGCCGGGATCTCCCGGGATTCAAGGAGAGGTAATGGGGTCTGACTTCCAATCCCATTGCCGTGTCGGTTGGCGGCCGCCGGACACAGTACGGCGCGCGGCGCTTCGAGCGCGGTGCGCTACCGGAAGTCGTATTGCATAGTCTGTCCCGCAGGCTCTTGAGCCAGGTTGCGGATACATTTCCGCCGTTCACCGGGAAGACCGACGGAACGCCATACGACTCGCGGAGTGCGCCATGCTCGAACTGCCGATCTATCCCACCGTCCTTTCGCTTGCGGTCGTGCTTGCGGCTGTGGCCAGCGCCTTTGGCGGCGTACCTTTCCCCATTGCGCTCGTGCTGATCGTGTCGGGCGTGGTGCTGGCTTGGTTCTGCGCCTACCGGCCGCAGGCCTCGGGTGAGCCGGGCAAGCCGATCCAGGCAGGCATTCAGCGCTATGTCGCGCGGACCTTTCGGCTTGCCATCGGCGCGGCGCTGATTGGCCTGGCGACCGAGGGAGCCCTGCTCGCCGTTCGCTAGTGGGTCTGGACTCCGCGGGGTTGCCCGACGTCGGTCCAGTCGCCGCCCTGGCGCGCCGGAGAGGGGCCGATGGATCCACAACGTGCAGGCAGGTCTGCCCAGCCGCTCATTCAACCCAACGCAAGGTTCATGACCGCATGAAAGTCTTCCGCAGCCGCAGCTTCAAGGCCGATCGAGCGTGGGGCGCCGCCGACATAGCGAACATGGACGGCATCACCACGCGCCTGCACTGGACAGATCAACCCTACAGGTGGCATGTCAACGACGGGGAAGAGGTGTTCGCGGTCCTCGATGGTCGGGTCGAGATGCGATATCGCGAAGCGGGCCAGGAGCACAGCACCCTCCTTGAGACGGGTGACGTGTTCTACGCCACCGTGGGCACGGAACATGTCGCCCATCCGATCGGAGAGGCGCGCATCCTCGTGATCGAGCGCGAGGGGAGCGTCTAGTGCGTTCCCGGCCTGCGGTGCGCGCGCGGACGCTGCGCTTGCCGGGCTTGAAGGAACTGCTGCGGCGAGCTGTGCAGCCCCCATTGCTGGGACCTCGGCGCGTTGTTGTGGGGTATGGGCTGCGCCTGGCCCTGTCGATGGCGCTCTCGCGCCGGCGTCTCGCGTGGCCCGATCTCGGCGGGCCGCTGGACTGCTTCGCGCCCTCCTGTTCGACTCGCGTTCCGTCAGCCTGCGCTAGTGCTGTCCGCCCCACCTGAACTCCGGCCCCCATGCAGCCCCTGCCCAGCTTCGATGTGGTGATGAACGCCGGCTCCGGCCGTACCGAGGCGCAGGCGCGGCGCGACTGCGTGGAGCGGGTGCTGCGCGAGGGCGGGCGCGAGGTGCAGGTGCGGCTGGTGCGGCATCCCCGCGAGCTGGCGCAGCAGATCGCTGCGGCGATTGCGTCGGCGCGGACATCGGGCGGCGCGGTGGTGGCGGCCGGTGGCGACGGCACCATCAATGCGGTGGTGCAGGAGGTGCTGGGCACGGGCCTGCCCTTCGGCGCGCTGCCGCAGGGCACCTTCAACTTCTTCGGCCGCAACCAGGGCCTGTCGGAAGACATCGAGACCGCCGCGCGCGACCTGCTGGATGCTGAACTGCGTGAGGTGCCGGTGGGGCGGGTCAACGATCGGGTGTTCCTGATCAACGCCAGCATCGGCCTGTACCGGCGGCTGCTGCAGGATCGCGAGCGCTTCAAGCGCCGGCTTGGGCGTTCGCGTCTGGTCGCGCTGTGGGCGGGCTTCAACACCCTGCTGCGGCCACATCCGCGTCTGCAGCTGTGCCTGCGCGACGACAGCGGCGAACGCCGCGAGGAGGTGCTGAGCTTTGTCGCCGGCATCAACCGGCTGCAGCTGGAGCAGCTGGGCCTGCCCGAAGCGGAGGCTGTGGCCGGCGGCCGGCTGCTCGGCTTCACCCTGCGGCCGCAGGCGCGGCTGCAGCTGCTCGGTCTGGCCCTGCGCGGCCTGAGCGGCCAGTGGCAGAACGATGCGCGCGCGCAGGCCTTCGTGTTCGACGAGCTGCTGGTGCAGCCGACGCGCAGCCGCCGCAGCCTGCGCGTGGCGCTCGACGGCGAGGTGGTGCGCATGCGCCCGCCCCTGCGCTTCGAGGTGTGCGAGACGCGCCTGCCGCTGCTGGTACCGAGGCGGCGCGAGAACGAGCGGGAGGACGGATGACGCGCATCCTGCATCTGTCGGACACGCACTTCGGCACCGAGCAGCCGGCGCTGGTGTCGGCACTGGTGCAGCTGGCGCATGCGCTGGATCCGCAGGCGATCGTGGTCTCGGGCGACATCACCCAGCGGGCGACGCGCGCGCAGTTCGCGGCGGCGCGGGCCTTTCTTGAGGCGCTGCCAGCGGTGCCGCGGCTGGTGCTGGCCGGCAATCACGATGTGCCGCTGTTCGCGCTCTGGCAGCGTCTTTTCACGCCCTATGCGCGCTATCGCGATGGCCTGGGCATCGAGGCGCTGGAGCCGCGCCTGCAGCTGCCGGGGCTGTGCGTGATCGGCGTCAAGAGCACGCGGCGACGGCGGCATATCGATGGTGAGGTCTCGCCGCAGCAGGTCGAGGCGGTGGCGCGCGAGCTGCGGGCGCAGGCGGCGGAAGCGTTGAAGGTCGTGGTGACGCATCAGCCGCTGTGGGCGGCGCGCCCGCAGGATCTGCACAACCGCTGCCACGGGGCGGAGGCCGCGCTGGCGTCCTGGGTCGAGGCCGGCGCCGATCTGTTCCTCGCCGGACACATCCATTGGCCCTTCGCCGCGGCGCTGCCGCCGTCGGGGCGGGCCTGGGCGGTGAATGCGGGTACGGCGGTGTCGAGCCGGGTGCGGCCGGGTGCGCCGAATTCGGTGAACGTGATCGACTACCTGCCGCAGGCGGGGGATCGGGTGTGTGTGCTGCGGCGCTATCTGTGGAATGGGGTGGATCGGTTCGAGGCGGGGCCCGAGGAGGCCTTGGGTTTGGGCTGAAGTCGGCCTGCGGCCGAGGTGTTTCACTGGGCCCCCGCATTCGCGGGGGCGACGGGGTTGGGCGCACGCGGTGGCTTTGCTGCGGGCGCTGACTTCGTTGTGCGCTTGGCTTCCTTCGGACGCTGCGGCGCTATCTGTGGAATGGCGTGGATCAGTTCGAGGCGGGGCCCGAGGAGGCCTTGGGTTTGGGCTGAAGTCGGCCTGCGGCCGAGGTGTTTCACTGGGCCCCCGCATTCGCGGGGGCGACGGGGTTGGGGCGACGGGATTGGGGCGACGGGGTTGGGCGCGCGCGGTGGGTTTGCTGCGGCCGCTGGCTTCGTTGTGCGCTTGGCTTCCTTCGGACGCGCTGGCGGATGCGCTGCGTTTATCCGCCCTACGAATTCGCTTGACGCCGCTGCTCGACCGAAGCCCACGCGGTCAGCCCGTGCTTTCCCAGAGCCCGCGCGCTAAGCCCGTGCCCTTCAGCTCGATTGCCAACGCCTTTCAACACTGCCTCGCAGCGACTGCCCGATGGCGCCTACTGCTGCGAATGACGCCGTACGACTGTGAGGGCGCAGGTCACTGCGCGCGTAGGGTAGATAAGCGCAGCGCATCTACCGTCTCTTCGTCGATCACCCTCAAGGCCAACGCGCTCATGGCGGGCAGCGCTGAAGCGCCGATGGTCTGCGCACCCGGCCTTGCTCCGCGATCGGGCCCCACGCGGGCGACCCTCGCACCCGTGGCTCACGCCACCCGACCCTTCGCGGCGATCGCGTCCTTCCCGATCGCCGCGCCCAGCCAAGCGCTTACTCGAAGCCGTTGCGGAAGACCTGGTTGGGGTCCGGCACGTCGAGCCGGCGGCTGATCAGCAGGCTGCCGAAGCTGCTGGTGTTGACGCGCACCAGCAGCTGGCCGTCGGCGCCGACCCAGCCGTCGCGGCCGGTTTCGGGCAGGCTGTCGCCGGGCAGGCTGAAGCTGGTGACGCTGGTGCTGGCGGGGCCGCTGGCGGTGGGCACCGACAGGGTCTGGCCGCTGGACAGCAGGCGCTGCGGGCTCTGGCCGGGCGCAAGCCGCCACAGATCGCGGACGGCGTCCGGGTTGCTGGTGGCGTTCAGCACGATGTCGCCGTTGGCGAGCACCGCGAAGGCGTCGAAGCTGCGCCAGGTGCGGCCGGGCTCGGGGATGTAGCCGCCCGAGGTCAGGCTGAGCAGGGCGACCAGCTCCGGCGCGTGGCCGACGCGCTGCCGCCACAGGCCGGTGGCGCTGCCGCCTTCGCTGGTGCGCACGTTGGCCGTATAGGCCAGCCAATCGCGGGCCACGCTGAGCGCGGTGAACGCGGTCCAGGTCGAGTTCTGCCAGTTCGGGCCGAGCTGGCCGCCCGCATCGTTGTAGGCGATCGGCAGGTTGCGGCCGTTGAGGTGCTGGAACAGGCCGACCCGGGTACTGCCGCCGCTGACTCGCCAGTCCGCAGAGAAGACCAGGCCCTGGGTGGGCGAGGGGCGCAGGCGCGAGAAGCCGAGGAACAGGGTGTTGGCTTCGCCGCTGTCCGGGCCCAGCGCGTCGGTCCGGCTGGTGACGGCGAGCGCGGCGGGGGCGCCGCCGCAGACCGCGAACAGGCCTTCGCCGCCGCCGCTGATCGGCAGCAGGCCATACACCTGCCCGGTGGCGGTGCTGACGAAGCGGTCCAGGCCCTGGGTGAAGTTGGCGAAGCTGTCGCCAGGGCTCAGGCCTGGCGACAGGCCGGGCTCCTGCGCGGTGGTGCGCAGGCAAGGCTGGTTGCCCTGCCCCGGCACGTGCCGCGCCACCAGCCGGCTCTCGACCGCGCCGGGGCTGACCACGGTGCCGACCAGCAGCAGCCGGCCCTGGTCGAGCATCCGGGCGTCGGCGAAGCTGGCGATGTTGGTACGGAACACCCAGTCGGTGCCCAGCCCCGGGCCCAGCGGGCCGTCGGTGCCGCCACGCGCGATCTCGATGTTGCCTTGTCCGTTCCAGCGCCAGATGCCGAAGCTGGCGCCAGCGGTGTTGGCGGGGTCGCCGGCGCGGGCACGCAGCAGGCGCTGGCCGTCGCTGCCGGCATCGCCGGAATCGCTGCCGAAGCTCAAGAACTGGTGCGCGGACTCAGCCCCCGTGCGGCCGGGGCCGCCGGCACCGGCGCTGCCGAACTGCGCCCAGCGCTGGTAGCGGCCACCCTGGAACGCCCAGTAGCCGACCTGGGCAGTCGGCGTGGCGACGCGGAAGCCGATCTGCTCCGCGCCGCGGTCGCCAAGCAGCACGTCCTGCAGGTCGCGGCTGCTGCCGGCGGGCAGGTCGGGCGCGAGCACCTGGGCGTTCTCGCCGGCGACGACGCGCCAGGCGGCGGTCTGGGCAAGGGCGGCACAGGGCGAGAAGGCAAGCAGCAGGCACAGGGAAAGCGGACGCATCGACATGGAAACCTCGGAACAGGGGAAGGAGCGGCGTGCGGCCCGATGCCCGCGCCGAGCGCGGTCGATGGCGTGGACAGCAGTCGGCGCGGCAGCGACAGCGGGCTGGCGGGTCGGGGCGGCAGTGTGGCGAAGCCGGTCGGCGCTGTCCGCACGCCGCGGCCCCGCGGCGGTAACGTTTCGGTAACGTCGCTGTTGACGGCCACAACAGGCCCACAAAGCGACAACGGACGCCGCGCTCGGACGCGTGCTAGCGTGCCCCGCCCTGGATCTGCCCGGTTGCCGCCCCGATGGAACGAGGCCTGTACTGCTACCGCTTCGGCACCGCCGAGTTCGACGAATCCCGCTACGAGCTGAAGGTCGCCGGCCTGCCGGTCGAGGTCGAGCGGCGCGCGCTGGAGGTGCTGCTCTACCTGCTGCGCCACGCCGGCGAGGTGGTCACAAAGGAGGAGCTGCTGGCCGAGGTCTGGGCCGGGCGCATCACCGTCGACAAGGTGCTGCCCAACGCGGTGACCAAGCTGCGGCGCGCGCTGGGCGAGACCAATGCCGAGCACATCACCACCCAGGCGCGGATCGGCTACCGGCTGGACGGCCCGGTGTCGCGCACGGCGGTGGGCCGGCAGGCGTCGGTGCAGCTGGAACTGCAGGCCGGCCACGCCGTGCCCGGGCGCGGCAACTTCGTGCTGCGCGAGGCGCTGGCGGCGCGTCGCGGCAGCGAGGTCTGGCTGGCCGAACACGGCAAGACCCGCGAGAAGCGCGTCTACAAGTTCGCCCTCGACGGCGAGCGCCTGCGCAGCCTGAAGCGCGAGGCCACCCTGCTGCGCGTGCTGCAGGAGGGCGCGGGCGACGACGGCGCCTTCGTCGGCCTGATCGACTGGAACTTCGAGCAGCCGCCGTACTTCCTCGAATGCCAGTACGCCGGCCTCGATCTCGACGCCTGGTGCGCCGAGCATCTGAGTGCACTCGACGAGTCGGCGCGGATCGCGCTGTTCCTGCAGATCGCCGACGCCGTCGCCGCAGCGCATGCGCTGGGCGTGCTGCACAAGGACCTGAAGCCGGCCAATGTGCTGGTCGAAGGCGCGCCGCCGCAGCCGCGCGCGCGCCTGACCGACTTCGGCAGCGGGCGCATGCTCGACCCCGATCGCCTGGAGCAGCTCGGCATCACCCGGATGGGGCTGACGGTGACCGAGAACCTGGCGGCGGATTCGCACTCCGGCACGCCGCTCTACCTCGCGCCGGAGATCTTCGGCGGGCAGACGCCGACCGTGCAGAGCGACGTGTATGCGCTGGGCGTCCTGCTCTATCAGCTGCTGAGCGGACGCCTGCGCCAACCGATGGCGCCGGGCTGGGAGCAGTCGATCGCCGATCCGCTGCTGCGCGAGGACCTGCAGCGCGCCACCGACGGCAACCCGGCGCTGCGCCTGGCCAGCGCCGCCGAGCTGGCGGCGCGCCTGCGATCACTGACAGAACGACGCGAAGCCCGCGCGCAGCAGGCGCGCAGCGATGCCGAAGCGCGCGATGCACAGGCCGCGCTGGCGCGCAGCCGCGCGCGCCGGCCCTTCGTGTGGGCGGTGCTGGGCCTGCTGGTGCTGGGGCTGGCGGGTTCGCTGTGGCTGCAGCAGCGCACCGACGAAGCCCGCGCCCGCGCCGAAGCCGAGCTGGCGCGCGCCAATGCAGTCACGCGCTTCCTCACCGAAGACCTGATCAGCCGCGCCAACCCGCTGGTGCTGGCCCGTGGCGCCGAGGCGCCGCTGCGCGATGTGCTGCTGGCGGCGCGCGAACGCCTGCCGCTGCGCTTCGCCGCGCAGCAGGAGACCGAGGCCAGCGTGCGCGCCAGCCTGGCCAGTCTGTTCGCGACCCTCGACCTGTGGGCCGAAGCGGAGCAGGAGATCACGCGCGCGCTGGAACTGTTCGACGCCCAGCTCGGTGCCGCCAGCACCGACAGCGTGCGCGCCCGCGCCCTGCGCGTGCATCTGCTGGCGCGGCTGTCGCGCTTCGAGGACGCCGAAGCCGAGCTGGCGCGGCTTGAGGCGGCAGCGCTGCCCGCCGATGCCCGCCACCGGCATGCGCTGGCCAAGGCGCGCGCCAGCCTGCACTTCAACCGCGGCGGTTTCGGAGAGGCGGTGCCGGCGCTGCGCGAGGCGCTGGCCACGGTGGCGCTCGCCGAACCGGGCAACGAAGCCCTGCGGGACAGCCTGCAGGTCGATCTGATCGTGGCCCTGGGCCAGGCCGGCGAGCATGCGCAGGCCCGCGACGAGGCCGATGCACTGATCGCCGAGGCCGCATCGCGGCCGGGCGATCCAGCCCTGCTGGTGGCCCTGGTGCAGATCGCGGTCGCGCGCAGCCACAGCTATCTCGGCGACGACGCCCGGGCCGAGGCCCTGCTGCTGGCGGCGCGGCCGGTGGTGATCGAGCGCCTCGGCGAAGCGCATACCCGCCACCTCGGCCTGCTCAACGAGCTGATGGCGGTGTACTTCCGGCGCAGCGACTGGGAGCGCGCCCTGCCCTATGCCGAGCAGGTCTACCAGCGCATTCGCGCGCGGCTGGGCGACGACCACAACATGAGCCAGGTCAGCCGCGGCAACTGGGGACGGCTGCTGTACGAGATGGGCCGCGACGAGGACGCTGCGGCGCAGCTGCGTCCAGCCCACGAAAGCTTGACCCGGAGCCTGGGCGCACGCGCGCCGCAGACCCAGGACGTCGGCGTACTGCGCGCCGCGGTCGAGCTCGAACTTGGCGATCTCGAAACCGCCGGGCGCGTGCTCCAGGAACTTGATGCCGAGGTGCTGGAAAGCGCGCGCGGCACCGGCCTGTGGCAGCACCAGCTCGATGCCCTGCGCGGCCTGCTGCTGGCGCGGGCGGGCGAGGCAGACGCAGCGCAAGCACTGCTTGCCACAAGCGTATCGGCGCTGCAGGACGATCCGCGCAGCGCCTCCAGCCGACTGTTCCGCGACGCCCGCGCGGCGCTGGCGCGGCTTGGGCCGGGTAGATCTTGAGCGCGCTCCAGCGCGGCGCAGCGGCGCAGGCGGTCTCGAAGAAGCATCGGTTCGTCATCCCCGCGAAGGCGGGGATCCAGCGATCGTGCGACTGGGTCAAGCCGGGGCTGGGTCCCTGTCCCCGCGTTCGCGAGGGCAGGTACTTCGCGGGGGCGACGATTCATGGGGTCGCGAGCGTTCTGCTTCTATCGAACTTCTCAGCCCCACGCCGCGACGCAGGTGCTGTTGAAGTCATCCGGGTTCGTTCGCCCACGCTCCGTGTGGGAGCCTGCGCACGCGACCGCAGCGTGGGTCCTGCCCCGCCCTCCACGTCGCGAGCAAGTTCGCCCCTTCAGGAGCCGGAACCTGGGATGCGGAGTTCGCGGAGCAGCCGATCGCGACCGCCACGCGCGGAGCCTACCGCCGCCGCCCGCTTCAGGACTCAGAGCGTGTGAAGAATCCAGACGCCGTAGCGAGGGCGTCGCTGGGCGTTCGTGGCAAAGCGCGGCAGGTGAATTCAATGGAGTTTGGCGAGCCAAATGACTGCAGAATTCGCGTAGCGCGCTGCCGCCACGGGCGCCCAGCGGCGGCCGCAGTAGGCGGATGGTTTTTTCACATGCTCTCAGTGGTGCGCAGCGCCTCACGCATCCACGTGCCGCCGCGCACGCAGCTGCCGCCGGCGGCCTTGGCGCGATACATCGCGCGGTCGGCTTCGCGGATCAGCTGGGTGGCTTCGTCGGCATCGTCGGGGTACAAGGCAAGCCCGACGCTGGGGCCAGGCACGATGTGCTGGGCGTCGACCGCGAGCGGCGCGGCCAGCTGCCGACACAGGGCTTGCGCGAGATCACAGGCCTGCGCCTGCGAAGCGATGTCGGGCAGTAGCACCAGGAACTCGTCGCCGCCGAGCCGACCGACGCGCTGCGCCGGCTGCAGCAGCGCGCGCAGACGCTCGCCGAAGGCCTGCAGCACGCGGTCGCCGAAGGGATGGCCGTGGCGGTCGTTGATGTCCTTGAAGCGGTCGAGCTCCAGGTAGAGCAAGGCCAGTCGCTGCCCGCGCGCGGCCGCATCGACCAGCGCCTGCTGCAGCCACTCGTGTATCTGCAGCCGGTTGGCGAGGCCAGTCAGAGGATCCGTGCGCGCCATCGCAACGAGGCGCGCTTCCGCTTGTTTGAGCTCGGTGACATCGCGAGCGACGGCGATGCGCAGCTGTTCGTCTTCGAACCAGCGCGCCGACCAGGACAGGTCGACCACGCTGCCGTCGGCGCGCAGGTAGCGGTTGTGGAAGTTGCGCAGCGGCTCGCCGCGCATCACCCCGGCCGCCGCGGCGAGGGTGCGGGCGTGGTCCTCGGGATGCAGGTAGTCGAGCATGCGCGTGCCCAGCATCGACTCGGGCTCGCGACCGAAGACCTCGCGACCACCCGGGCTGATGTACTGGAAGCGCCCCTCGCGATCGACCACGCAGACGGCGTCACCGATCATCTCGATGAAGCGGGCCAGCAGTCCGGGCGTGTTTTGGGGCATGGGCGCGGTTGTGCAGGCTCTGTGCCAGAGGCGGTGACGGCCCAGCGTTGGTGGCGATGGCCCGCCGCATCGCCGCCGCAATCAGGCCGGCTTGGTGCCGAACAGGATGCGTTTCTGCTCTTCGCTCATCGGGCCGCTGCGCTCCCAGGGCTTGCCCTTGGCGTAAGCGGCGATCGTTGCCGGCCTGGCCGCGATCGCGTGGAACCAGCGCTGCAGGTTCGGATAGTCGGCCAGGCGCATGCCCTGGCGCTCGTGCGGCACGATCCACGGATAGCAGGCCATGTCGGCGATGCTGTAGTCGCTGGCGATGAATTCGCGATCTTCGAGGCGACGGTCGAGCACGCCGTACAGGCGCGCGGTCTCGCGCGCATAGCGGTCGATCGCATAGGGAATCTTCTCCGGCGCGTAGACGTTGAAGTGGTGGTTCTGGCCGAGCATCGGGCCTAAGCCCGCCATCTGCCAGAACAGCCACTGCAGAACATCAAAGCGGCCGTGCAGGTCGGCGGGCAGGAAACGCCCGGTCTTCTCGGCCAGGTACAGCAGGATCGCGCCGGACTCGAACAGACTGAGCGGCGCGCCGCCGCCCGCGGGCGCGTGGTCGACCAGCGCCGGCATGCGGTTGTTCGGCGCGATCTTGAGGAAGTCCGGCTCGAACTGCGCGCCGCTGCCGATGTCGACCGGCACGATGCGGTAGTCGAGACCGCATTCCTCCAGCATCAGGGTGATCTTGTGCCCGTTCGGAGTGGGCCAGTAGTGGAGGTCGAGCATGCGGGCGGCGCCTGGGGAGGGGAAGCACGCAGTCTGACAGCGTTGCGGCCAAGGCGCCGTGCAGGCCCGCCGGCCGCCACGAGACACTGAAACGAGGGCGCCACGCGCCCCCGACTTCGGGTGGCGCGCGGGGCGCATGGCCCGTACAGCAGTCAGCGCAGGCTACGGATCTCGATCGGTGCCGCCAGCACCGGCTGGCCATCGGCACCCAGCTGACTGAACTGCAGACGTGCCGCTGCACCGTCGACGAAGTCGATGGCGAACTCGCCGGCCTCGTCGGCCTCTTCGCGCGCCACCGCCGCCAGCTCACAGTCCGGGTTGGGGTACTGCAAGGTGCAGGCGTAGGGCTGGCCGGTCAGGCGATAGACCACACCCTCGACCCGCGTCGGCGTGATCCAGACGCTGTTGGCCAGCAGATACCAGCGCGGCGCACCGGCGCTGTCGAAGTTCATCCACATGCCGACCAGGCTGTCGGCCTCGCCCGCGCGCGACTGCACCAGGGTCAGGCCAGATCCGCTGTGGCGCGGCGAGTACCAGGCGCCTTCGACGTTGAAGGCACTGAAGGCAGGGGCGTCCTGCCCGCTGCCCTGCACGGTCAGATCAAAGGTCGACAGCCATTCCGTTCCGCCGGCGACCAGTGCGATCTCGACGATGCCGGCGAAGTCGGCAGGAAAGCTGAGGTTTTCGATGCGCTGCTCGAAGGGGGTCAGCACCGCGGCGCAGGCCTGGGTGATCGGCCTCGCCTCCAGCACCAGCACGCGCCGATGCCCTTCGCCCTCGAAGCCGAGGAGACGCGGCACGCAGCTGTCGAGCCAGACGCCGCTGAACACCAGGGTGAAGGCCTCGCCGGCGCGCACGACGCGCGGTGCCGCCTGGTCGGCCTGCACCGCGCGCAGCTCGAAATCGGGCTTGGCCTCGGCGCGGACTTCGCCCGCTGCGGCGAGCGCCAGCAGGCTCGACAGCACGATCAGGAGGGAACAGGTGAACGCAGGCATCCGGTTCATGGCAAGGGCTCCTCGGGTCAATGCAGGGCGGCAGCTGGACGCGTCGCGCGCCTGCCAAGGGCGGCCGCGGCAACGTCAGTTCTCCTTGATACCATCACCCGGCCAGCCTGTCCGTTGCGGAATTGTCGGCCGACCGTAGACACACGCCGCCAAGCGCGTCGAATCACGCCTCCGCGCCGGGCTGCGAGCGGGGCCTATCCAGCCGCAGGCGTTCGCTCGCGTCGCTTGGACAGGGCCGCGATCAGCGCGCGCAGGGCCGCCGGCCGTACCGGCTTGTTGAGCAGCGGATAGCCGGACTCGCGGCAACGTCGCTGCAGCGCGTCACCGCTTTCCGCGGTGATCAGGGCGCCGGGCGGCGGCGTTGGCGCCAGCTCGCGCCGCAGGATATCGAGCACCGCCAGGCCGTCGAGACTCTCGCCCAGGTGCAGGTCGATCAGCAGCATGTCCGGCGGCTGCTGGCGCACATGCTGCAGCGCCGGCTCCAGCCCGGTCACGGTGTCGACCTGCAGGCCCCAGCGCTCGAGCAGGGCACGCATGCCTTCCAGGATGCTCGGGTCGTTGTCGACGCACAGCACGCGCAGGCCGGCGACCGGACCCGGGCTGCTTTCGACCACGCGCGGCGCGACGATGTCGGCCAGCGCCGCGCGCGGCGCGCGCACGCTGAACACGCTGCCGCGGCCGGGCAGCGAGCGCAGCGCGATCGGGTGATCCAGCATGCGGGCGATGCGCTCGCAGATCGAGAGGCCAAGCCCCAGGCCCTTCTCGCCCCAGGGCGAAGGCTGGTCCAGCCGGTGGAACTCCTGGAAGATCGCGGCGCTGTGCTCGGAGGAAATGCCCGGGCCGGTGTCCCAGACCTGGAATTCGACGCTGTCGCCGCGCGCGCGGGCGGCCAGCAGCACCCCGCCGTGCTGGGTGTAGCGCAGTGCGTTGGCGACGAAGTTCTGCAGGATGCGCCGCAGCAGGCCGCGGTCGCTGCGCAGGGCCAGCGGCGGCGCGTGTACGCGCAGCTCCAGCCCGCGCTGCTCGGCCATGGGCGCGAACTGTTCCTGCAGCGAATGACAGAGCTCGGCGGCCGCGAACACGGTGGGCTCGGGCTTCAGCGAGCCGGAGTCGAGGCGGGAGATGTCGAGCAGGCCGTCGAGCAGGTCTTCGGCGGCGCGCAGCGCGCTGTCGATGCGCGAGGACAGCAGGCGTGAATCGGCATCGGCATGCGGTTTGGCGGCGAGTGCCGCAGTGAACAGGCGGGCCGCGTTCATCGGCTGCAGCAGGTCGTGGCTGGCAGCGGCGAGGAAGCGGGTCTTGGACTGGTTGGCGGCTTCGGCCTCTTGCTTGGCGGCGCGCTGGGCCTCCAGCGCATGGGTGAGTTCGCCGGTGCGCTGGGCGACGCGCTGCTCCAGGGTTTCGTTGGCATCGATCAGCGCGTGCTCGACGCGCTTGTAGGCGGTGACATCGGTGAAGGTGGTGACGAAGCCGCCGCCGGGCATGGGCCGCCCGCGCATCTCGATCACGCTGCCGTCGACGCGCACGCGCTCGAACACATGCGGGCTGCCGCGCTGCATGTAGCGCACGCGCTTGATGACATGCTCGTCGACATCGCCCGGCCCGCACTCGCCGCGCTCGGCGTTGAAGCGGATCAGGTCGGCGACCGGGCGGCCGACATAGACCATGCCTTCCGGGTACTCGAACATCTCCAGGTAGCGCCGGTTCCAGGCGACCAGGCACATCTCGGCATCGACCACGCTGATGCCCTGCGAGATGTTCTCCAGCGTCGCCGACAGCAGCTCGCGGTTGAAGCGCAGCTCCTGCGAGGCTTCGTCGAGCAGCGAGACGACTTCGCCCAGATCGAGACCAGAGCCGCGCAGGGCGGTGGTCAGCACGCGGCGCGCCGAGGCGCCGCCGATGGCGCCGGCCAGCAGGCGCTCGGTGTACTGCAGCAGGCCGCGCTCGGCGGCGTCGGCATCGGCCAGCTCACGGCCGGTTTCGCGGGCGTAATCCTCGAAGGCTCGGGCGGTGGCGCGGGCGCCGAGGATGCGCTCGGCGATCAGACGCAGGTCGGCGACGGACAGGCGACCGCGCCACTCGGTCACCGCACCCACGGGGCGCCGGTACCAGGGGTCGAGGAAGGGCAGTGCGCGCAGGCGCTCGTCGATACTGGGGCGATAGCGCAGCGACAGCAGGATCAGCGCGGCGCTGTTGAGCAACAGGGTCCAGAAGGTACCGTGGGTGATCGCATTCCAGCCGGTCAGGCCGAACAGCGCCTGCGGCTTCAGGAAGACGATGCCGAACGGCCCGCTGCGCGTCCACTCGGCGTCCATCCAGCCGGCGTGGGCCAGCGTCGGCAGCAGCAGGGTATAGGTCCAGACCGCGAAGCCGGCGCACAGCCCGCCGATCGCGCCGATGCGGCTGGCACCGCGCCAATACAGGCCGGCGATGATCGCCGGGGCGAACTGGGCGACGGCAACGAAGGACAGCAGGCCGATCTCGGCGAGATTGCTGTGGGTTTCGGCGGCGCGGTGGTAGGCGTAGGCCAACAGGGCGAGCACGATGATGGTGATGCGGCGGATGCGCAGCACCAGCACGGACAGATCGGGCGGCGCCCCCTGCGCATAGCGGCTGGTGCGCAGCAGGGCCGGTACCACCAGGTCGTTGCTGACCATGGTCGCCAGTGCAACGGTCGCGACGATCACCATGCCAGTGGCGGCCGAGAACCCCCCGAGGTAGGCAAACAGCGCCAGCGCGTTCTCGCCGGCCGCGAGCGGCAGCCGCAGGACGTAGGAATCAGGATGCACGCCGCTGCCGGCGAACAGCGAGGTGCCGGCCGCGGCGATCGGCAGCACCAGGGCGCAGATGACCACGAGGTAGAGCGGGAACAGCCAGCGCGCATAGCGCAGGTCGCCGGGGTTCTCGCACTCGACCACGGCGACCTGGAACTGCCGCGGCAGGCAGAACATGGCGAGGAAGGCCAGCACGGTCTGGGCGATGAAGCCGTTCGGCATCGCGTCGAGGCCCTGGGCGGCGAGCGTACGTCCGGACAGCGGGTTCCAGTCCTCGGGCACGTAGTGCAGTGCGAACAGGCCGACCGCGACGAAGGCCAGCAGCTTGACCAGGGATTCCAGCGCCACCGCCAGCATCAGGCCGTGGTGGTGCTCGGTGGCGTCGACCTGGCGGGTGCCGAACAGGATCGCGAACACGGCCAGCAGCACGGCGAGATAGAAGGCCGAATCGGCCAGCACCGCAGAGCCTCCTTCGACGACTTCGGCGCCGCTCAGCACCGCGATGCTCATGGCGCCGGCCTTGAACTGCAGGGCGATGTAGGGAACGGCGGCGATCACCGCGATCACCGTCACCAGGGCGGCCAGGCCCTGCGACTTGCCGAAGCGGCTGCCGATGAAGTCGGCGATCGAGGTGATCGACTGCTCGCGGGCGATGTGGATGAGCCGCCGCATGATCCCACTGAAGAACAGGAACAGCAGGATCGGCCCCAGATAGATCGGCAGGAAGGCCCAACCGTTGGAGACCGCGGTGCCGACCGCCCCGTAGAAGGTCCAGGACGAGCAGTACACCGCCAGCGCCAGGCTGTAGACGATGGGCCGCAGCCAGGTCCGTTCGGGATACAGCGGACGGCGGTCGCCGTAATAGGCGACCGCGAACAGGATCGCGATATAGACCAGCGAAACCAGCAGCAGCACCCACCCGGCGATCATCAGGCCCCTCCCCCGGGGTGATCTGGCTCAACGCCTGCGACGCCCTCGCCGAGTCGTGCGAGACACGAGCGGGCCGCCGTCTAGCGCTTCTTCTTGTGGGCTGGGATGGTAGCAGCCGCAGCCTGGGGCGCCGCTCCGCGCGGCGTACCGCGCCGGCAGGCGTCCGAGCAGTAGACAACCGACTCCCAGCAGCGCTCCCAGCGCTTGCGCCAGCTGAAGGGGCGCCGGCAGACGGGACAGGTCTTTTCCGGCAGGGGCTTCTTCATGCAGCCGAGCCCGCTGCCAGCGAGCCGTGCTGCAGCTGCTGCGCGGGCTGCAGGCGCAGCAGACACAGTGGACGCTCGGGCGGCGTCTGCGCCAGCGCCGCGCAGTGGCCAGGTGCTGCCACCAGGGTGCGCAGCAGGAAGCGGCCGCCGCGGGCGAGTTCGAGTTCGCCTTCGGCGGCCTCGAAACTCGCCGGATCGGTACGCAGGCCGAGCCCACAGGCCTTCAGCGCGGCTTCCTTGCGGGTCCAGGTTTCGGTCAGCAGCTCGACGCGATGGGCCAGCGGCGCGCGCCGCCAGTGCTCCAGCTCCGTCGCAGCCAGAATCTGCCGGGCCAGCACCTCGGTATCGCGCTGGATCAGGGCCTCGATGTCGATGCCCACCGGCGCGCTGTCCAGCGCCAGCAGGGCCTGGCCGCCGCAGTGGCTGAGCGAGAAGTGCAGGTCGGGGTCATCCGCCAGCATCGGCTTGCCGAGCGCGTCTGCGACGATCCGCAGGGACTGCGGGGGCTGCGCCGTGGCCCAGCCGAGCAGGCGGCGCAGGGCCGTGTGCGCGACGATGAAGCGTCGCTGCAGCAGCGGCGTGGCGAAGCGCACGGCGCGCGCGCGCTCCTCGCTGTCGAGCAGCTCGAAGTCGGCTTCGAGGGCGTCGAGATGCAGGGCGATCACGCGCGTGCAGGCAGCGTCCTGCAGCAGGGACCTCGCAGTCACGGGTGCGGCGCTCCAGCGTGGATTCGAAGCGGCAAGTATGCCGGGGCCACCGCTGCGATTCGCGGCCGGAGGCGCTGCGGCGTGGCGGCCCGCGCCCGCGGCGCCACGCGGCGCTCAGTCGCGTCGATACAGGATGCCCAGGAAGTAGCGGTTCTCCTCGAAGTCCTGGCTGGCGAGGTCGCTGCTGCGACGTGCGCGGCTGGCGCCGAACTCCACTTCGAGGTTGCGCAGCCACTGCCAGCGCAGGGCCAGGCCGACCAGGCTGTCCTGGTCCTCGCGGGCGTCGAGGAGGTATTCGCGGCGATCGATGCTGGCATACAGGTTGAGGCTCAGGGTTTCGCGCAGGGGCCGCGACAGGCCGAGGCTGGCGCCGCGCACCTTCTGGTCGAGTGCGTCGCTGCGCGCGTAGTCCTGGTCGCGCCAGTAGGCGTCGATGCGCGAGAACAGACCTGCGCTGCGGCGCGTGTGGCCGATGCCGAAACGGGTGTCGCGGTAGACGTCAGGGTTGAGGAAGGTGCTGCGCAGGCTGGGCAGCCCCACCGGGAGTTCGAAGTCCTCCAGGCGCGGCGCCGCGCCGATCAGGTCGGCGACCGCATCGGAGTACTGGCGGGCTGCGCTCAGTTCGACGCTCTGCGCCTCGTCCGGCAGCCAGCGGGCGTTGAGCCGCAGCAGGCTGCCGTCGCGCGATTCGGCGTCGTCGAAGTCGATCCGGCTGGCGCCGACGTCGACCGACAGCTCGGTGCGGGCGGCGCGGCGGTCCCAGCGCAGGAAGCCGTCGAGGCGCTCGAAGGACTGCACGGTGGCGCTGGCCTGCTCGAAGCGGGTATCGCTGTACTCGAGGTGAGCGGAGCCCGCATGGGTGGTCGAGAACTGGCGCAGGCCGCGCAGGGCGAGGTTCCAGCGATCGCTGTTGAACTCACGCGTGCGCTGGGCCCAGGAATCGATGTAGCGCAGCTCGGCCAGCACGCGGGTGCGCGGGTCCGGGCGCAGGCTGAGCGTGGGGCCGGTCACCAGCACATTGGTGCGCTGCTGGTTGTCCGGGCGGTCGATGGCGAAGGCGTCGATTGGCTGGCGACCGAGGTAGTCCTCGAAGCTCCAGCTCAGGCGCTCGGGCAGGATGCGCCAGGCGGCGCTCAAGCCCATGCGCGTCCGCAGTTCGCTGTCGAAGCTGCCGTCGCGGTAGTCGCGGAATTCGGCGTCCCCCGCCGCCTGCACGCTGAAGCGCTCGCCGTCGCCGGACAGGGCGAAGGCCAGGCTCGGCAGCAGCACGGTCTCGCTGATCGGCTCGACCGGCGTACGCCGGATGTTGTCGCTGTGCTCGATGCCCAGGCCGAGTCGATAGTCCAGCCGCAGCGGGCGCTCGCCGGCGACCTGGGCCTGCAGCGGCAGGCAGGCGAGGGCCAGGGCGGTGGCGAGCGTCGCGGCGGCGGGCACGGCAGGCGTTCTGGTTTGCGATGCCATGAGGGTGCTCCTCGGGTCGGCGCCAGCGGCAGGGCCGCGGCGTGAGGCTCAGTTCGGAACGCGGTTGAAGGCGACGCCGGCGAGGCGGACGCGATCGAGCACGGCGATGGCTTCCTGCACGGCCGTCGGCGTATCGCGGCCGTAACCGGCAACCAGCACCGACAGCTCGGCCATGGTCGAGAGAATCCGCGCATCCGGCGAAGCGGCGACCGCGGGCGCATCGAGGATCACGCTGACCGCATCGCTGGTGCCGCGCAGCGAGTCCAGCAGCAGACGCATCCGCGCCGAGCCCAGCAGGTCGCCGCTGGCTTCGCGGCGCGGGCCGGCCGGCACCAGCAGCAGGCGCGGCACACCCGTGGCGTGCACGACCTGCTCGACGCGATCGACCCGCCCTTCAAGGAAGTCGACCAGGCCATAGGCATCGGCGGCGACATCGACCCGGCGATGCAGCTGCGGTGCGCGCAGGCAGCAGTCCACCAGGATGACCGTTCGGCGCTCATCGAAGGCCATCGCGGAGGCGAGATTCAGCGAGACGAAGCTGCCGCCGCTGCCGTGCGCAACCGGCACCACCAGCAGACTCAGGCTGCCGCCACCGACCCGGGCGAGCAGCTGGGTGCGCAGGTCGCGAAAAGCGTCGGCCGGCCGCGAATCCGCCATGTCGTGGCTGACGATGCGGCGCGCCTGCAGCTGGCTGCCGCTGAACGCGGCGAGGCTGCCGTTGCGCTGGGCCAGGGCTTGGCCCACCTGCTGCGGTTCGACTTCGTGACGCTTGCTCACAGCACGATCACTCCGCGGCTGATGGCCGCCCAGGCATACAGGCACAGCACGCCGGTCACCACCAGCAGCGCCGTGGCCAATTTGATGAGGGTGCGCCGACGATCCGAGCGCGTGCGCAGTTCCGGAATGCTGACCAGCACCGGTACCGGCAGGGTCTGGGCCAGTGCCTGTGCGCTGCGCGCGCGCGGATCGATCTGCAGCAGGGCGAACAGCAGGCCCAGCGGCACCGCCATGCCCAGCCCGAGGCCGGCCGCAGCGAAGTGCATGAGGCGCAGTCCGGTCGGCTGCAGCGGCAGGGCCGCGGACTCCTGGATGCGGAAGGTCAGGCCGCGCTGCTCGGCGTCGAGGCTCATCGAAACCCGCGCGTTCTCGCGGCGGCGCAGCAGGTCCTGGTAGATCTCGCGGTTGACCTCATAGTCGCGGGTCAGTTCGGCCAGCGAGGCCTCGCTGTCGGCGACGCGGCGCCCGCGATCGAGCTCGGACTGCAGCAGGGATTCGTTCTCGCTGATGCGCGCGCGCAGGGCCGCCATGTCGCTGCGGACTCGCGCGAGGTCGGAGCGCAGCTGCTGGTAGAGGGGGTTGCTGGCCGCAGCGACGTCGCTGCCGCGAGCACCCGAAGCCTCGGCCTGTTCCTCGCGGGCAAGCGCCGCCTGGGTGTCTTCCAGCTGATGGCGCAAACGGACGACGTCGGGATAGGAATCGGTGTAGTCCAGCCGCAGGGTATCGAGCTGCGCCTGCAGCTCGGCGATGCGCAGGCGGAACTGGGCCGAGCGCGAGCGCAGGTCGGAGACTTCCGCCTCGCCGCTGATCTGCGCCTGCAGCGCGGCCTCGCGCATCTGCAGTTCCGAGAGGTTGGTGCGGGCGCCTTCGATCTGCGAGCGGATCTCGGCGACACGGGTGCGGACATCGATGTCGGTGCCCGGTCGCGCATCGAGGTTGGAGGCGCGGAACTGCTTGAGGCGCTCTTCGGCATCGGTGAGCTTGCGGTGGTATTCGTCGACGCGGGCGGCAATGAACTCGAAGGCCTCGCGGCTCTCGCGCTCCTTCGCAGCGAGACTTTCGCTGATGAAGAACTCGGCATAGCGCGAGGCCACCCGGAACGCACGCTCGGGATCGGCATCGGTGTAGGTAATGCGGATCAGATTCGCGCCCGGGCTGTCGACGCGGGTGCGCTGCTTGATCTCCTCGACCAGGCGTTCGCGCGCCAGCGGTGCGAGGCCCGCTTCGTCCCAGCCACCCGCTGTGAGGATCTCGGTCATGATCGCGCGGCTGAAGATCACCTCGCGGGCGATGCGCGCGCGATCGGCAACGCCGGTCGGCACGGCGCGCCCTTCCATCAGTGGCGCGATGATATTGGCCTCGCCGACCAGGATGGTGCTGGCGGACTGGTACTTGCGCGGCATCAGGATGCCGGCCGCCAGGAAGGCCAGCGCAATCAGGCCGAAGCCGGCCAGCAGCAGGGCGCCGTGCCGGCGCAACTCGGCCAGCATCATCGGCAGGCGTTCGAACAGCTCGGCGCCCGGCGAGCCCGCCGGGCCCGACAGGGCCTGCGGCTTCACAGGGCGCGCTCCGGGACCGTGATGACGTCGCCTGGCCGCACTTCGATATTGGTTTCAAGATCGCCGCTGCCGAGGATGGCGCCCAGACGGACCGGCAGGGTCTGGGTGGCTTCAGCCTCGCGCCGGTACAGCCGGGTCCGGTTGGCGGCCGCGAATTCATTGACGCCGCCCGCCTGCAGCACCGCATCCAGCACGGTCATGCCCTGGCGATGCGGGATCGAGATTGGCGTGCGCACCGCACCGGTCACCCGCACGCGCGAGATGAACTCGTGGCTGCGCAGCTCGGTGAGGATCACAGCCACCTTGGGGTCACGGATGTAGGCGGCAAGCTGCTCTTCGATGTCGCGGGCGACTTCCTCCGGGCTGCGGCCGCCCGCCAGCACGTCACCGATCAGCGGCACCGAAATGCGACCGTCGGGTCGTACCGGTACGCTCACGCTGAGCTCCGGATTGCGCCACACCGAAACCTGAAGCTGATCATCTACGCCGATCCGGTACAGGTCGGCGCCTTCCTGCGCTGACGCAGGCGCAACACAGGCGAGCAGAACGAGGACGGCGAAGAGCATGTGCAACAGGTGATGTGGGCGGCTCACGCGGGGCGCTCCTGACAGCGATTCATCCAAGCGGCTCTGTGAAGGCTTTCGCAGAACCGCGCACACTGGGATGATAAGAGCTTCTGGGCATAATGAGAAGCCCGTCACACTTGCTCAGCGCATGCCGACCGACGATTACCTCGCCGACTATGCCCTTCTCGGACTGCAGCCCGGTTGCAGCATGGAGACGCTGGAGCGCAGCTGGCGCCTGGCGGTGAGCGAGCTGCATCCGGACCGTGCCCACGACAGCCCGGACGTCGAGGCGCGCAACCGCAGATTGCATGAGCTGACCGGCGCGTATCGTCGGCTGCGTCAGTTCGGCCGCGAACACGGGCGCCTGCCGGGCGGCATGTTGCGGCCGGCCGAATCGGCAGCGGTAGCCGCAGTCGCTACTGCGCAACCCTCCGGCGGCGAAGCCGACGCCAGGTTCGAGTCAGCGGTCGGCGTGGCAACGCCATCGCAGGCCAGCCCATCGATGCGAAGGGGATGGCAGGGTTACGTGCTTGCGGCGGCTGTCGCCATGGGAGTGGTGTGGGCATTCACGCCGAGCCCCGACGAGGCCGCGAGTCCGGACCACGAAGTCGCGCGTGCGCTGGACCTTCCGGCCGCCCTCACGCCCAGCGTCAACGCGGCATCGCCAACCCGTCGCATCCGTGTCGGCAGCACCGAAGCGCAGGTGGAGCGCCTGATCGGCAGCCCGATGGTCAGCGCGCCCGACGTTTGGGAGTACGGTCCGTCGCATGTGCGCTTCGAGCGCGGGCGCGTGGTGGGCTGGTACAGCTCGCCGCTGAAGCCACTGCCCGTTGACGTGGAAAGCCGCTGAGCCTTCATCGGAGCCGCCGAAGTCGCCTGCGTGTGGGCGGGTTGCAGTGTTTGGGCAGGCGATTCCGGCTTCAGGCCCGGCTGCTGCCGCGCAAAGGTGGCGAGTCGGTGCGCACAGGGCGACAAGCAGACCTCTTCAGCCCAGCTCGCGGGCGAAATCCGGAAGCGCCGCGAGCATCCTTGCTCCATAGCGCCGGCTGAGCACTCGATTGTCGAGGATCACGACCCGACCGCTGTCGCTCTCGCCGCGAATCAGACGACCGCAATACTGGATCAGGGTCCGCGTGGCCTGCGGGATGGTGACCTCGACGAAGGCATTGCGACCGCGCGCCTCCAGCCACTCGGCATAGGTGGCACCTACCGGATCGGTTGGCACGGCAAAGGGAAGCTGGGTGATCACCACCGTCTCGCAGAGGCGCCCGGGAAGATCGAGGCCTTCCCCGAAACTGGCCAGACCGAACAGGGTGCTGCCAAGTCCGGCCTGCACGGCGGCGACGTGCGCTGCAATCAGGGCCGATTTGCCGCGCGCGCCCTGCGCCAGTACGCGCATGCGCCGGTGCGGCGGAAGCAGGCCCAGGCTCTGCTCGAGTTTTGCCTTGGAGGTGAACAGCACGAGGTTGCCCTGCCCCCAGTCGAGGTGTTCGTCCAGCCACTGCACCAATTCGGCGACGTGGGCGTCGCGCTGGTCCGGGGACGCCTGCATGCGAGGCACCAGCAGGCGCGCCTGGCTCCGGAGATCGAAGGGTGAAGGCAGTGCCAGGGTTTCCGCGTGATCGGGCAGGCCGACCTGGGCGGCATAGCTGCGGAAATCCCCCCCCAGCGAAAGGGTGGCGGACGCCAGCACGACGCCAGCAGCCTGTGGCCAAAGCACGCGACGCAGGGTGGGCGCCGCCGACACGTCAGAGGCATGGCAGACAATGCTGCCGTCTTCGGCGCGCTGCAGCCAGCGCGCGCGCGGCGGCACCTCGGGCGGTTCTTCCTGTGACCACAGCCACCACAGCGCCGCCTGCCCCTCCAGACGCTCGCGGGCCAGGCCAAGCTCGCGCGCGACGGTTTCACGACGATCGGGTGGGAGCTCGCTTTCTACAACCGCCTTCAGTGCAGACGGCAACCAGCGCAGCAGTTCCTGGCTGCGCGTCGAAAGGGACTGCGCCAGTTGTCTCCATTGCTCCGGCAGCTGGCCAAGGCTCGCCCGCCACTGCGCCTGCTCGCTGGCCGCATCGAGCGGCCAGGCGCGTTCAAGTTCAGTGGCAAGCGTGTCCAGGCCTTCACTCATCTCGTCCAGCAGCGTGTCGACCTGGCTCGCGTCCAGACGCCCAATGCGCTCACGGCCTGCCGCAAGGAACACGGCGCGGAAGGGGGCGCCCAAGCGTTGCATCCGTCTGCGCGCATCGACGAGGGCCACCTCCGCACTGCCGCGATCAATCGCCTTGCTCGGCAGATGATGGGCTTCGTCGAACACATACAGCGTGTCGCGAGGTGCAGGCAGAAGGACGCCGCCGGAGCCGTCCTCGTCGCGGCCGAGTTCGAGATCCGCGAGCACGAGGTCGTGGTTGGCCACCACGAGCTGTGCCCGCTGCAGACGATTGCGGGCGATGACAAACGGACAGCTGACGATGAATGCGCAGCGACGGTTGCTGCAGCCACCTGCGGAAGTTGTGATCAGGCGACGGGTGTCGTCTTCGAGCGCTGCTGGTGCACGATCCAGGTCGCCGTCCCATTGACCGCCTTGCAGCAGCCGGAGGAGCTCGCCAAGCTGTTCGGCCTCCCCGGCCCGAGGTGCGCGAGGCCATGCAGCAGTGACGGGCTCAGCGCCGAAGTCGAAGCCCCCCTGAGGGATGTCTGCGTCCTTCTGGGTCAACTCATGGAGATTGCGAGTACAGGCGTAGCGCTGCCTGCCCTTCGCTAAAACGACATCTGCCTGCAGCCCACTGGCGGCCAGGAAAGCGGGTATGTCCCGCTCGACAAGCTGTTCCTGGAGCGCCACGGTTGCCGTGGCGATGACCAGCTTCCTGTTGCGCGAGAGCGCCAGCGGCAGAGCAGCGAGCAGGTAGGCCATCGACTTGCCGGTGCCCGTTGGGGCTTCGACCGCCAGCACACCGCCCGGCTGCGCGAGCACGCGCGCTACCGCAGCGATCATTTCGCGTTGGCTCTGCCGCTGGACGAAGCCCGTCAGATGAGATCTGACAGCCAGATAGCGCGCGCGGATTTCCTCCTTCAGCGCGGCGTCGAGACCCGCCGGCGGCTCGGCGGCAGTCATACCCGAGTTCGCTTACTTCGGGCCGATTTCGCCGTCCACATAGAACCAGACCCCGTTCTCATGCAGGAAGCGGCTGCGTTCGGCGAGTCGTTGGGCGGGACCGCCGCCGACCTTGACTCGCGCAATGAAACTGACTTCCTGCCGCTGGGGATCCAGCGTCCGATGTGAAATCACCTGTAGTCCGAGCCAGTGGGTGCGCAGTCCCGGACGATCGGCCAGGTCGAGCGTAGGCGGGCGTGTACTGGGGTGCCAGGTCGCAAGGAGGTAGTCGACGTGCTTGCGCACGTATGCGCTGTAGCGTGCACGCATCAGTGCAAGTGCGTCTTTGGCCTGGACAGAGTTCGTGTGCAGTGGGCCACAGCACCGTTCATAGCCCTTGCCGCTACCGCAGGGGCAATGAGCCTGCGCATCACTACTGCTGGAAGGCTGTCCGCCGTTCGCGGTCAGCGTTGAGGCGTCATTGAACATGGGCTTGGGTCATTCCGACGGGACCCAACAGGATGGGGTCAGCTGCCGCTCAGGGCAAGACCGTGAGCACGGGTCTGCCGCCAGAATCTTTGTGTTCGTTCAGTCTATGGGCCTGGCGCCCCCGACCGACGCCGGCTCTGGGTACCAGCACCGCACGAGCAGCCGGGCGCAGAGTCGGAAGCTCGGGGGCGGCAGGCGAGACTCTTGTTTTGGTTCGCTCCAGCGGCGGCATTGCAGCTGAGACACCAAAGTTGCGACTGGCAGCGCAAACGGTCGAATCGTGGACAGCTGAGGGTGTTGCTGAGTCAATGGGACCGGTTGGGCCCCATTTGCTGGACCAGCTATCCCCAAAAGAAAAAGGGCTGTCCCTTTCGGGACAGCCCTTTGGTGTAAGGCCCTGGCGATGACCTACTCTCACATGGCAAATG
>VFQR01000251.1_pt1 | contig 98485 bp, 92 predicted proteins | sample 3512321 | NCBI WGS metagenome assembly VFQR01 (sample SAMN10412374, study PRJNA504923) | tailings metagenome | isolation source: Relicate 3 Philex TSF1 revegetated site | place: Philippines: Tuba, Benguet | collected 2017-08-29 | reverse complement strand
CCGCGCTTCGGCGTGATGCGCTCGCGCGAGTTCCTGATGAAGGACGCCTATTCCTTCGACCTCGACTACGAAGGCGCCCGCGCCGCCTACAACCGCATGTTCGTCTCCTACCTCAGGACCTTCACGCGGATGGGCCTGAAGGCGATCCCGATGCGCGCCGACACTGGCCCGATCGGTGGCGACCTCAGCCATGAGTTCATCATCCTGGCCGACACCGGCGAAAGCCAGGTCTATTGCCATCGCGATTTCCTGGCGCTCGACGTCCCGGGCGAGGGCGTCAATTACCGCGACGACGCCGAGATCGGCTCAATCGTCAGGCGCTGGACGACGCCCTACGCGGCGACGGACGAGATGCACGACGAGAACGCCTGGGCGGGAATCGCGGAAGCGGACCGGCTGTCGGCCCGCGGCATCGAGGTCGGGCACATCTTCCATTTCGGCGAGAAGTATTCGAAGCCGATGGGGGCCAGGGTCCAGGGACCCGACGGCAAGGAGCATTTCGTCTCCATGGGCTCATACGGTATCGGGCCGAGCCGGCTCGTCGCCGCCATCGTCGAGGCGAGCCACGACGAGGCCGGTATCATCTGGCCCGAGGCGATCGCGCCCTTCGACGTCGTCATCATAAACATGAAGTCGGGCGACGCCGAGTGCGACCGGCTCTGCGAGCAACTCTATGCCGCGCATTCGGCGGCCGGGCTCGACGTGCTCTACGACGATACCGATGGCCGCGCGGGTGCGAAATTCGCGACCGCCGATCTGATCGGTGTTCCCTGGCAGGTGATCGTCGGTCCTCGCGGGGCGGCAGCCGGCGAGGTCGAGGTCAAGCGCCGCGCAACCGGCGAACGCGACGTGAAGCCGGTCGAGACCCTGCTCGCCTCGCTCGCCCCCGCTTCGGGATCCGCCGGATGAACGCGGCCGCCGAAGCGCAGGCACCGATGAAGCGGGCGGCGCCGTCGAAGCCGGCCGGCGCCGGGCCGTTCTCCGCCTTCGAGCGCATGGTGGCGTGGCGCTACCTTCGCTCCCGGCGCAAGGAGACCGTCATCTCCGTCATCGCGTCGATCTCCTTCGTCGGCATCATGCTCGGCGTGGCGACGCTCATCATCGTCATGGCTGTCATGAACGGCTTCCGTGCCGAACTGCTCAACCGCATCCTGGGCATCAACGGCCACCTCGTCCTGCAGCCGATCGACCGTCCGCTCGACGACTATGCCCAGGTGGCGGAGCGGATCGCCGGCGTTCCGGGCGTCCGCTACGCGATCCCGCTCATCGAGGGCCAGGCCTTTGTCAGCGGCCGGCTCGGCGCCGGCACCGGGGCGGTCGTGAGGGGCATGCGCGAGAGCGACCTGACGCGCCTCCACTTCATCGCCAACAACATCCGCCAAGGCACGCTCGAGAATTTCGACGGCTCGGAAGGCGTGGCCATCGGCACCCGCCTTGCCAACAACCTGGGCCTCGGCGTCGGCGACGCCATCAATCTCATCTCGCCGGAGGGCGACGTCACCCCCTTCGGCACCATGCCGCGCCAGAAGGCCTATCCCGTCGTTGCCATCTTCGAGATCGGCATGTCGGAATACGATACCGGCATCATCTACATGCCATTGTCGGAATCGCAGCTCTTCTTCAACGCCGACGGCCTCGTCCAGTCGATAGAGATCTTCCTCGACGATCCCGACCGGGTCGACCAGATGCGGCCCGCCATCGAGCAGGCCTCGCAGCGTCAGCTCTTCCTGACCGACTGGCGCCAGCGCAACCAGACCTTCTTCTCCGCCCTCCAGGTCGAGCGCAACGTCATGTTCATGATCCTGACGCTGATCGTGCTGGTGGCGGCGCTCAATATCATCTCCGGCCTCATCATGCTGGTGAAGGACAAGGGCCACGACATCGCCATCCTGCGGACGATGGGCGCCACCAGCGGCGCCGTCATGCGCATCTTCTTCATGACGGGGGCCGCGATCGGCGTCGTCGGCACGCTGGCCGGCGTGGTGCTTGGCGTCATCGTGTGTCTCAACGTCGAATCCATCCGCCAGTTCTTCTCCTGGCTGTCGGGCACGACCCTGTTCAATCCAGAGCTCTATTTCCTCAGTCAGCTCCCTGCGAAGATGGACGCGAGCGAGACGTTCAGCGTGGTGCTGATGGCGCTGGGTCTGTCGTTCCTGGCGACCATCTTTCCCGCCTGGCGGGCCGCGCGCCTCGATCCGGTCGAGGCGTTGAGATACGAATGAGCGACCAGACGCGTCCGGCCGTGCTCGAACTCAGGAGTGTCGAGCGCCACTACGTGCAGGGCGAGCGGCGCCTGACGATCCTCAACGCCGCCGATTTCGCGCTGCATCGCGGCGAGATGGTCGCGCTTGTTGCACCCTCGGGCGCCGGCAAGTCGACGCTTCTGCACACGGCCGGCCTGCTCGAGCGCCCGGATGCAGGCGAGGTCCTCGTGGCGGGCAAGGCGTGTGGCCGGCTTTCCGACGACGACCGCACCGCCATCCGCCGCAACGAGATCGGCTTCGTCTACCAGTTCCACCATCTCCTGCCCGAGTTCTCCGCGCTGGAGAACGTCATGATGCCGCAACTCGTGAAGGGGCTCGGCAACAGGGAGGCGGCGGAACGCGCGGGACAGCTCCTCGACTACATGAAGGTCGGCCCCCGAGCCCGTCACCGTCCCTCGGAGCTTTCGGGCGGCGAGCAGCAGCGCGTCGCGATCGCGCGCGCCGTTGCCAACGCGCCGCTCGTCCTGCTTGCCGACGAGCCGACGGGCAACCTCGATCCCGCCACTGCGAGCTATGTCTTCGACGCGTTGGCGGCGCTGGTGCGCCAGTCGGGCCTGGCCGCGCTGATCGCCACGCACAATCACGAACTCGCCTCGCGCATGGACCGCCGCGTCACGCTCGCCGAGGGCAGGATCGTCCCGCTCCAGCTCTGACCGGCTAGCCGGCTCCGTCCGTTGCCGACTGGAAGACGCGGCTCGCCCGGATGTCCTCGGCCTCGATCGTCACCAGATCGCGCTTGGTGAGGGGAGCGTCACGCCTGGCAAACAGCCTGTTGGCCTGGCGCAGGCGCGCCCGGTCGAGCGCGTTGCGGATCGAGCGTGCGTTCGAGAAATGGCGGAGGTTCATGCGCAGTGGAATGTATTCCTCCAGCGCCGCCTCGGCGCCGGCACTCAGGCTGTAGTTCTGTTCGGCGAGCATCAGCTCTGCGATCTCCTTCAGTTCGCCGGCGCTGTAGTCGGGGAAGTCCAGGTGGTGGGCGATGCGCGAGCGCATGCCGGGATTGCTCTCGAAGAAGCGGTCCATCTTGTTCTTGTAGCCGGCCAGGATGACCACCAGGTCGTCGCGGTTGTTCTCCATGATCTGGAGCAGGATCTCGATCGACTCCTGCCCATAGTCACGCTCGTTTTCCGGCTTGTAGAGATAGTAGGCCTCGTCGATGAAGAGCACGCCGCCCATCGCCTTCTTGATGACCTCGCGGGTCTTGGGCGCGGTGTGGCCGATATACTGGCCGACGAGGTCGTCGCGGGTGACGGCGACCATATGGCCTTCGCGCACATAGCCGAGTCGGTGAAGGATCTCGGCCATGCGCAGCGCGACCGTCGTCTTGCCGGTACCGGGATTGCCGGTGAACGACATGTGAAGGGTCGGGGTCTCGGCAGAAATGCCGAAGCGCCGCCTGAGCCGCTCGACGAGCAGCAGGGCCGCGATCTCGCGGATGCGCGTCTTGACCGGGACGAGCCCGATCAGTTCGCGGTCGAGCTTGTCGATGACCTCCTGGACCTTCGAGGCCTCGAACTCGCGCTCGAGATCGACGGTCGCGTCGTCGTCGAGTTGGTCCGTTGATTTGGCGTCCATTGTCTCAGCTTTGCCTTTGAACCCTACGCCCGCTCGCCTTCCGGCCGGTCGGTGGCATAGGGCAGGATCGAATAGCCCTGGCTGCGGCCGTTGCGCTCCTGGCGCAGCAGACGGAAGCCCGGCTCGCTCGGCGGCCGGTTGACGATGAAGGACATGCGCGGCGCTTCCCAACCCTTGGTCGAATCGAAGGCGGTGACCCGGACGTACATGTCAGGGAAGGTTTTCCGGCACTCCTTGATCTCCATCATGATCCCGGCGGGATCCTTCAGGTCGAAGAGCGGGTTGCCGTACATCTCCCAGTACGTGTTCCGGGGATGCGGGTCGTCGGTGTATTCGACGCTCACGGCCCAGCCGTTCTTCAGCGCGTATTTCACCTGCGCGGCGATCTGGTCGTCGGTGAGATCGGGCAGGAACGAGAACTGGCCCTGCGTGACCCTTTTTCCGGGGTTCGTCATCATGGCATGTAGTCCTTCTCTTGTGCGCGGCCGAAGCGGAAGGCCCGCAGCCTTCCCGCGGCCTGCCTTGCCTAGCTGCTCGCGGTCGCGGTCGGCACGAAGTCGGCCGTGTCGGTCGAGTCGTAGTTGAAGGAGATGTCCTTCCAGGTATCGAGCGCGGCCTTCAGCGGCGAACACCACTTGGCGGCCTCGTCGAGAATCTTCGGCCCCTCGCGCAGGTAGTCGCGGCCTTCGTTGCGGGCCATGATCATGGCTTCCAGCGCGACCCGGTTGGCGGTGGCGCCGGCCTGGATGCCGTCCGGATGGCCGATCGTGCCGCCACCGAACTGCAGCACCACGTCCTCGCCGAGATAGTGCAGGAGCTGGTGCATCTGTCCGGCATGGATGCCGCCCGACGCGACCGGCATGACCTTGTTGAGCGAGGCCCAGTCCTGGTCGAAGAACAGGCCGGTCTCGAGGTTCATCTTCGTGCGCTCCTCGCGCAGCGTGTCGTAGAAGCCCTTGATCATCAGCGGGTCGCCCTCGAGCTTGCCCACCACGGTGCCCGCATGGATGTGGTCGACGCCGGCCATGCGCATCCACTTGCAGATGACGCGGAAGTTCATCCCGTGGTTCTTCTGGCGCGAGTAGGTCGAATTGCCGGCGCGATGCAGGTGCAGGATGACGTCGTTCCTGCGCGCCCATTTGGCCATGGACTGGATGGCGGTGTAGCCGATGACGAGGTCGATCATGATGATCGCCGTGCCGAGTTCCTTGGCGAACTCGGCGCGTTCGTACATGTCCTCCATCGTGCCGGCCGTCACATTGAGATAGTGGCCCTTCACCTCGCCGGTGGCGGCGGAAGCCTTGTTCACCGCCTCCATGCAGTAGAGGTACCGGTCGCGCCAGTGCATGAAGGGCTGGCTGTTGATGTTCTCGTCGTCCTTGACGAAGTCGAGGCCGCCTTTCAGCGCCTCGTATACGACGCGGCCGTAGTTGCGTCCGGACAGGCCGAGCTTCGGCTTGGTCGTGGCCCCGAGCAGCGGACGGCCGAACTTGTCGAGCCGTTCGCGCTCGACGACGATGCCGGTCGCCGGCCCCTGGAAGGTCTTGAGATAGGCGACGGGGATGTGCATGTCTTCCAGCCGCAAGGCCTTGACCGCCTTGAAGCCGAAGACGTTGCCGATGATCGAGGCGGTGAGGTTGGCGATCGATCCCGGTTCGAACAGGTCGATGTCGTAGGCGATGTAGGCGAAGTACTGCTGCTCGGTCTTCGTTCCGGGGCCGGTATTGGGCACGGGTTCGGAGCGGAACGCCTTGGCCCTGTAGAGTTCGCAGGCGGTGAGCCGGTCGGTCCACACGACCGTCCAGGTCGCCGTCGAGCTTTCGCCGGCGACGGCCGCCGCCGCCTCCTCGTGGTCGACGCCCGGCTGCGGCGTGATGCGGAACATGGCGACGAGGTCCGTGGGCTTGGGCTTGTAGTCCGGTTCCCAGTAGCCCATGCGCTTGTAGGGGATGACGCCCGACTTGTAGCGCTCCTTGCCCTCGGCCATCGTCTGCGACTGGATATTCATCTGGGGCGTCTCCTCTATTTTCGTTTGATGCGGCCGGCCCGTGAGTCAGGCGGCCCGGGCGGTTGCAATCTTGGGGTCGTAGAGGCCCATGGCGTAGCGGCGGGCCATCTCGTCCATCGGTACGGGCTTGATCCGGCTGGCATTTCCCGCGCTACCGAAGGCCTCGAACCGGTCGCGGCAGAGATCGCGTAGCGCGTCCATCGCCGGCTTCATGAACTTGCGCGGATCGAACTCGTCGGGCTTTTCGGCCGCAACGCGGCGGATCTGCGCGGCCATCGCCATGCGGCAGTCCGTATCGATGTTGACCTTGCGCACCCCGTGCCGGATGCCGCGCACGATCTCGTCCACCGGCACCCCGAAGGTCTGCGGCATGCGACCGCCATATCTGTTGATCAGGTCCTGCAGTTCCTGCGGCACCGACGACGATCCGTGCATCACCAGATGCGTGCCCGGCAGCTTCTCGTGGATCGCCTCGATGACGTGCATGGCGAGGATGTTGCCGTCGGGCTTGCGCGAGAACTTGTAGGCGCCGTGCGAAGTGCCGCAGGCGATCGCCAGCGCGTCGACACCGGTCCGGGACACGAAATCGACGGCCTGGTCGGGGTCGGTGAGAAGCTGGTCGTGGGAGAGCGCGCCTTCCGCGCCGTGCCCGTCCTCGGCCTCGCCCTGTCCCGTCTCCAGCGATCCGAGCACGCCGAGTTCGCCCTCCACCGACGCGCCGACCGCATGGGCCATCCTCGCGACGCGGGCGGTGATGTCGACATTGTATTCGTAGTGGGCCGGCGTGCTGGCGTCGGCTTCCAGAGAGCCGTCCATCATGACCGAGGTGAAGCCGTGGCGTATCGCGGAGAGACAGGTCGCCTCGTCGTTGCCGTGGTCCTGGTGGACGCAGAGCGGGATGTCGGGATGCATCTCCGCCAGCGCCTCCATCATCTTTTCCAGCATGATGTCATTGGCGTAGGTGCGGGCGCCCCGGCTCGCCTGCATGATGACCGGCGCGTCGCAGGCCTTCGCCGCCTCCATGATCGCCAGGCCCTGTTCCATGTTGTTGATGTTGAAGGCGGGAACGCCGTAGCCGCGCTCGGCGGCGTGATCGAGGAGCTGGCGCAGCGTGATCCGGGCCATGGGTCAGGTCTCCCTTGAAGGATTGGGGTCGCGCCGGCTCAAGTCAGCCTCCGCCGGCGCTCGATGAGCTGCAGGATCAGCGGCGTGAGGATGAGCTGCATGGCTAGGTCGAGCTTGTTGCCCGGCACGACGATTGAGTTTGCCCGGCTCATGAACGAGTCGTGGATCATCGACAGCAGGTAGGGGAAGTCGATGCCGCGCGGATTGGCGAAGCGGATGACGAGCATCGATTCATCGGGCGTCGGTATCCACCGCGCGATGAAGGGATTGGACGTGTCGACGATCGGAACGCGCTGGAAGTTGATGTTGGTCAGCGCGAACTGGGGCACGATGTAGCGCACGTAGTCGGGCATGCGGCGCAGGATGACGTCCATGACGGCTTCGGTGGAGTAGCCGCGGGTCGAGCGGTCGCGGTGGATCTTCTGGATCCATTCGAGGTTGATGACCGGGACGACGCCGATCTTGAGGTCGCCATGGCGGGCGAGATCCACCTTTTCGGTGACGCAGCAGCCGTGCAGCCCTTCGTAGAAGAGGAGGTCGCTGGGTTCGAACTCTCGCCACGGCGAGAAGGTGCCCGGCGGGCATCCGTAGAGCTTCGCCTCCTCTTCGTCATGGACGTAGGTGCGGGTGCGGCCGGTGCCCTTGCGGCCAAACTCGGAGAATATCTCCTCCAGCGTCTCCAGCTCGTTGGCCTCGGCGTTGAAATGCGTGAAGTTCGGGTTGCCGCCCTTTTCCTCTTCGGCGACCTTCAGCTTCATCGCCGCGCGGTTGTAGCGGTGGAACGCGTCGCCCTCGATGAAGGCGGCCTCGACCTTCTCGCGGCGGAATATCTGCTCGAAGATGCGCTTGACGGAGGTCGTGCCCGCGCCGGACGAGCCCGTGATCGATATGATGGGATGCTTCGCCGACATCGCCCTTCACGCCCTGAAGAGACCGCGATTGCCGAACAGCGGCGAACGTTCGGCGATCACGCTCGGCTCGGTGTGGTAGCGGCCGATGCGCGCCACCTCGCGGGCCGAGCCGAAGACGAGCGGCGTGCGCTGGTGGAGCCCGGCCGGCTGCATGTCGAGGATGCGCGTCACGCCGTCGCTCGCCGCCCCGCCGGCCTGCTCGACGATCATGGCGACGGGGTTGGCCTCGTAGACGAGCCGCAGCCGGCCCTGGGCATATCCCTTTCGCGAATCGGAAGGGTAGAGGAACACGCCGCCGCGCATCAGGATTCGGTATGCCTCGGCCACCAGGGACGCGATCCAGCGCATGTTGAAATCCTTCTCGCGCGGGCCGGATGCACCCTTGAGGCAGTCGTCGACATAGAGCCGGACCGCATCGTCCCAGTGGCGGTAGTTGGACGCGTTGACCGCAAATTCCTGCGTGCGCTCGGGAATCTGCGGCCGAGCCGTTTCCACGAAGGTGCCGAGGCGCGACGAATGCACGAAGATGCGCGTGCCGGCGCCGAGCGTCAGGACCAGCGCGAGCTGCGGTCCGTAGATAAAAAAGCCTGCCGCCAGCTGGTTGCGTCCGGGCTGCAGGAAACTCGTTGCCGCATCGCCCTCGGCGGCGGGCAGGATGGAGAAGATCGTGCCGATCGACACGTTGGTATCGATGTTGGACGAGCCGTCCAGCGGATCGATCGCCAGCGCCAGTCCGTTTTCGCCGTTGAGGTCGACCGCGCCGTCGAGTTCCTCCGAACAATAGTGGCGCAGTCCGACCCGGCGGGCGGCAGCGAGAAAGGCCTCGTCGGCGCTGACGTCCAGCAGCCGCTGGAAATCGCCGGCCGCGTTGTGGGCGCCGGCCGGGGCGCCGAGCGTGGCCGGCGAGGCTTGCGATATCAGGGCCCGGATGCCGGCCGCCGCATCGGCCAGCGCGCGCACCGTCTCGGAGATCGCGATGCCGCGCACGCTGCCGTCCAGCGAGAAGGAGTTGAGATAGGCGTCGAGCGTCGATGCGGACATCGGCTCCTCCCGGCGGTGCATCCTCGAAGGCAGGATGACCACGAACTTGCAGATAAGGGAAATTTGGAGTTCTTATCGAGGCATTGAGTTTTTCTAAGCAGGCTCCGATGCGCAACCTCACACTCAGGCAGCTTCGCGCCATCGACCGTATCGCGCGCGACGGCAAGATCGTCAGCGCGGCGCGGCATCTCGGGCTGACTGCCCCGGCAGTGACCCTTCAGGTCAAGGCGCTGGAGGACGAACTCGGCATGCCGCTCTTCGACCGGCTTCCCGAGGGCATGCGCCCGACCTCGGCGGGACTGGCCGCGATCGAGGCGGCGCGCGCCATCGAGGAGCAGATCCGCGTGCTGGCCGACAGGATCGACGGGCTGAAGGGCCTCAGGCGCGGGCATCTGAGGCTCGGCGTCGTCTCCACGGCGAAGTATTTCGCGCCGCGCATCATCGCCGCCTTCGGCGCTGCATTTCCCGGCCTCGAGATCGACCTCAAGGTCGGCAACCGCGCCGAGATCATCCGCGCGCTCTCCGCATGGGACGTCGACATCGCGCTGATGGGCCGGCCGCCCCGCGACGTGCCGGTGCGCGCACTGGTCTTCGGCGACCATCCGCTGGTCATCATCGCCGATCCCCGCCATGCGCTGGTGGGAAAGCGCGACATCTCCCGCGAGCGCATCGCGAAGGAGAAGTTCCTCGTGCGCGAGCCGGGATCGGGCACGCGCATGTCGCTGGAGATCTTCTTCTCGCGCGTTTCCGCCAAGCTGGAGAACATCGGCGTAGAGATGGGTTCCAACGAGACCATCAAGCAGGCGGTGATGGCGGGGCTGGGCGTCGCCTTCATCTCGGCCCACACGATCGAGGCGGAAGTGGAGACCGGCCGGCTCGCGATCCTGGACGTGGAGGGCACGCCGATCCGCCGGCAATGGTTTTCCGTGTCGCGCTCCGACCGCGCCGCGACACCGGCGATGGATGCCTTCTCCGCCTTCCTCGCCCAGAAGGGCGCGCAGTTCCTTCCCGTCGCCATGCCGCTCTATCGCGACGGGTGAGCGATGCGCGCCTGCCGTCGATGCCACGCCCCGTTTCCGGTCTGGCCATTGTTCAAGGACCGCGCCGCCCGCGCCGGGCGACGAAACCGGGAAGCGGGGCGCGATGCCGTGCCTTCCGATTGGTAGTGTATGTGGCGCGGTCTCCCGCGCCCCGCCGGCGATTTCTGCGCGCGCCCTGGTCCGACGCCTTCCGGGCCCGGACGGGACGTGGTCCCGCCCGGCCTGCCGGTCGACGTTGTGCCGTCTGCGACACGCCCGGCCCGTAGTGGCCGGGAGGAACCCGCGGACGCGGTCTCCCCGGACGCGCGGCTACGTTGGCCACGCGGCGGAGGCGCCGGCTCCCCTCCGCCATCACGCCGTCGCGACGATGCGTTCCCGCGAGGAGAGCTGCCCGCAGGATAGGGGAGGCGGGCAGGGGCGTGGATGAAACCGCGCTCCGGCGGAACGCGGCACGGCCGGCGGGCAGCCGCAAAGCCGTGCGAAACGCCGTCGGCGGACTGTCCGTCCAGGCATGGAGGCGGGCTTTTTCGTCCACGCGTGTCGGAACCGGCCGATCCGCGACGTCTTCATTCACGAGCGCGTTCCGGCCGCACCGGCCCGTGCCCGCAACGCATTACCGAGGAGACATGCCATGGCCATCGCGAAGAACACCATCTGCCTCTGGTTCGACAAGGACGCGGAGGAGGCCGCCCGTTTCTATGCCGAGACCTTCCCAGATTCGGAAGTGAAGGCCGTGCACCACGCGCCGGGCGACTATCCCTCCGGCAAGAAGGGCGACGTGCTGACGGTGGATTTCACCGTCTTCGGCACGCCCTGCATCGGGCTCAACGGCGGCTCCAACTTCAAGCACTCGGAAGCCTTCTCCTTCCAGATCGCCACCGACGACCAGGCCGAGACCGACCGCTACTGGAACGCGATCGTCGGCAATGGCGGGCAGGAGAGCTACTGCGGCTGGTGCAAGGACAAATGGGGCATCTCCTGGCAGATCACGCCGAAGACCCTCACCGAGGCCATGGCGGCCGGCGGCGCCGAGGCCAAGCGCGCCTTCGAGGCGATGATGGAAATGCGCAAGATCGACGTGGCGAAGATCGACGCGGCACGCAAGGGCTGAAGGCAGGGCGTCTTCGCCCTGCGGGCGAGGTGAGCTCCCCGTCCAGGCTCGCCCTGACGAAGCCGGAAGGCGTCCCCTCTCTCGCGATTTCTGGCACCCGGCGCGCCCGACGGCGCTGACGCGCCTGCGTGCCAAGCTCCCGAAATCGCTTTCTCCCCGCGAAGGGGGGATAACGCGCGCCATTCGTCATTCTCGGGAAGCACGGGCTGGCGGAGCGCTGGACGGCGTGTCGCGATTGGGGTCTAACTCCGCTCGGGCAGGGCCTCGCACGGGCGACGGCGCCGGGCCGCGAAAGGACGACATGCTGCGTGTCCACAGGGTCCGGGTCGACGACATCTACGTGCCGACGGCGCGGCGCAAGACGCTCGAACCGGACAAGGTCCGCAGCCTCGCCGAGGACATTCTGGAAAACGGCCTGAAGACGCCGGTCCAGGTGCGGCGGGACGGCGAGCGCCACGTGCTGGTGGAGGGGCTGCACCGGCTCGAGGCGGCACGGCTGCTCGGCGAGACCGAGATCGACGCCTACCTGGTGCAGGCCCGCCGGCATTGAGGGGGCGTCATCTCCCCCCTTGCGGGGGAGAAAGCGATTTCGGCGTCTTGGCGAGCAGGCGCGTCAGCGCCGTCAGCCGAGCCAAGTGCCAGAAATCGCAAGAGAGGGGCCCTGGAAAAGACCCTGCTATCTGCCCGCAGCCTTCCTGATCCTCAGGCGCACCGCGTCGCGCCGTGAATCGACGTGCTGGCTGCCATCCAGCTCGACGATCAGCTTCGCCTCGAAGCAGACGAAGTCGAGAATGTACCCGTCGAGGGGAACTTGGCGCTTGAACTTCAACCCCGCCAGTTGCTTCGCGCGCAGGGCCTGCCAGAGCATGTGTTCCGCCGTCGTGGCGTCCGCCCGCATCGCGCGAGCGAATTTCCGATGATCGGGGGCGACGGGACGATGGACCATGGACGGGAGCCTATGGCCCGTGGGCGGTCTGCTCAAGACAGGCTTGGACGCGGTTCGCGGTGAACGCGGAAGGGAGCCCCTCTCTTGCGATTTCTGGCACTTGGCTCACGTGCGGCGCTGACGCGCCTGCGTGCCAAGGTGCCGAAATCGCTTTCTCCCCCGCAAGGGGGGAGATGGCGCGCGGCGGCGCTTGCGCTTATGCGTCGACGTACTCGGCTCTGCTGATCGGTTCAGGCACCGGCAACCCGTCCTCGATCAACCCGTCGAGATGGAAGCGGATCGCGTCACGGATTTCGCGCTGGACGTCAGGGACCGTCGCTCCTGTCGCAATGCAGCCGGGGAGGTCCGGCACATAGGCCGAATAGTTCGTGCCGGCCTGCTCGATAACGACTGCGTAGCGCATCTCACCGCTCCTTCAGCCTCGCCTGCTTGAGGATGCTGTTCAGCGTCCCCGGCGAGACCTCATCAGACAATTTGCCGGCCACGGTGACGCGGCCGGCCTTGTCGTCGTGCCTATACGGGCGGTGACCGCCGCGCGTTGCAACATGTCGCCAGCCATTGGTCTCGATCAGTCGAAGAACATCTCGAACCGTCAGGCGTGGCGGCATCGCACCTCGCTTCTCAACTACACCCGCTCGTCGATCCACACGTGTCGCACTTCTCGCAGGTGCCGTTGCGCACCATGGTGAAGTTCTGGCACTCCGAGCAGGAATTGCCGGTGTAGCCCTGCATGACCGCCTTGGCGCGGCGCTCGGCGGCAAGCGCCTTGGCGTCGGATGCCTCCTTCGCCGCCGCGTCGGTGAAGAGCGCGGTGGTGCTCTCGGAAGCCTCGACGTCGGCGATTTCCTCCGCCAGTTCGGTGGCACGCTCTTCGTAATCGCGCTTGAAGGCGACGGCCTCCTCGGCGAGCTCGGCCACGACCGGTTTGAGCGCCGTCACCGTGGCGCCCGAGAAGGCGCGCACGTTGGAGCCCGGAACCGAGGCCGTCGGCGCGGCGCGAACGGGCGTGCCCGCGCCGGTTGATCCGCCGCCGAAGCCCTTGGGCTCCTGGCCCGCCACGCCGCCCGAGACGAGCTTGACCGGCGAGGCGCCGCGCATCAGCCCCTTTGAGAAGGGCGTTGCCTTGCCTTCCGAAATCCCCTTGCCGAGCGAGGTGTTGCCGAAGTCGGACTGGTCGACATGGGCGAGGTCGTGGCGCGAGAGATAGGATACGGCCAGCTCGCGGAACACGTAGTCGAGGATCGAGGTGGCGTTCTTGATCGCGTCGTTGCCCTGCACCATGCCCGCCGGCTCGAAGCGGGTGAAGGTGAAGGCCTCGACATACTCGTCGAGCGGCACGCCGTATTGCAGGCCGAGCGAGATGGCGATGGCGAAATTGTTCATCATCGCCCGGAAGGCAGCGCCCTCCTTGTGCATGTCGATGAAGATCTCGCCGAGGCGGCCGTCGTCGAACTCGCCGGTCCTGAGATAGACCTTGTGGCCGCCGACCACCGCCTTCTGGGTGTAGCCCTTGCGGCGGTTGGGCAGCTTCTCGCGGTCGCGGTAGAGACGCTCCACCACGCGCTCGACGATCCGCTCGGTGACCGCGACGGCCTGGGCGGCCGCCGGCTGGGCGACGAGCGCCTCGACCGCGTCCTCCTCGTCGTCCTCGTCGGCGATCAGCGAGGCGTTGAGCGGCTGGGAAAGCTTGGAGCCGTCGCGATAGAGCGCGTTGGCCTTGAGCGCCAGCTTCCACGACATCAGGTAGGCGTTCTTGCAGTCCTCGACGGTGGCGTCGTTGGGCATGTTGATCGTCTTGGAGATGGCGCCCGAGATGAAGGGCTGCGCCGCCGCCATCATGCGGATGTGGCTGTCGACCGACAGGTAGCGCTTGCCGATCTTGCCGCAGGGATTGGCGCAGTCGAAGACGGGCAGGTGCTTGTCCTGCAGATGCGGCGCGCCTTCCAGCGTCATGGCTCCGCAGACATGGATGTTGGCGGCCTCGACCTCTTTCCTCGAGAAGCCCAGCGCCGGCAGCATCTCGAAGGCGAAATCGTCCAGCTGCGCGTCGGTGAAGCCGAGCACGTCGCGGCAGAAATCCTCGCCCAGCGTCCACTTGTTGAAGACGAACTTGATGTCGAAGGCCGAGCCGAGCGCCGCGTTGATCGCCGCGATCTTCTCCTCGGTGAAGCCCTTCGCGGCAAGGCTGGACGGATTGACGCCCGGCGCCTGGTTCAGATTGCCGTGGCCGACCGCGTAGGCCTCGATCTCGGCGATCTGGCTCTCTGAATAGCCGAGCGAGCGCAGCGCCTCCGGCACGGCGCGGTTGATGATCTTGAAGTAGCCGCCGCCGGCGAGCTTCTTGAACTTCACCAGCGCGAAGTCGGGCTCGATGCCGGTCGTGTCGCAATCCATGACGAGGCCGATCGTGCCGGTGGGCGCGATCACGGTCGCCTGGGCGTTGCGGTAGCCGTGCTCCTCGCCGAGCTCGATGGCCCGGTCCCACGCCGCACGCGCATGGGTGACGAGCTCCTTCTGCCAGACGTTGTTTGCGTCGAGCGGAACGGGATTGACGGCGAGCTTCTCGTAGCCGTCCTTCTCGCCATAGGCGGCGCGGCGGTGGTTGCGCATGACGCGCAGCATGTTGGCGGCGTTGCGGTCGTAGTCGGGGAAGGCGCCGAGCTCGGACGCCATCTCGGCCGATGTGGCATAGGCCACGCCCGTCATGATGGCGGTGAGCGCCGCGCAGATGCCGCGCCCGGCATCCGAATCATAAGGGATGCCGGAGGTCATGAGCAGGCCGCCGATATTGGCGTAGCCGAGGCCGAGCGTGCGGTATTCGTAGGAAAGCCTGGCGATCTCCTTCGACGGGAACTGCGCCATCATGACCGAGATCTCGAGCACCATCGTCCACAGGCGGACGGTGTGCTCGTAGGCGGCGACGTCGATCGTTCCGTCGGTGTTGCGATAGGGCAGGAGGTTGATGGAGGCGAGGTTGCAGGCCGTGTCGTCGAGGAACATGTATTCCGAGCACGGGTTGGACGCCCGGATCGCGCCGGCCGACGCACAGGTGTGCCAGTCGTTCATCGTCGTGTTGAAGTGCAGGCCCGGATCGGCCGAGGCCCAGGCCGCATAGCCGATCTTCTCCCACAGCTCGCGCGCCTTGAGCGTCTTGAGCACCTTGCCGTCCTTGCGGGCGGTGAGCTTCCAGTCGCCGTCCTCCTCGACCGCGCGCAGGAAATCGTCCTTGAGCGAGACCGAATTGTTGGAGTTCTGGCCCGACACGGTGAGGTAGGCGTCCGAATCCCAGTCGGTGTCGTAGGTCCTGAACTCGATCGACGTGTAGCCCTGCCGCGCGAACTGGATGACGCGCTGGATGTAGTTCTCGGGCACAGACGCCTTCTTGGCGTCGCGGATGGCACGCTTGAGCGCCGGGTTCATGTTGGGGTCGTAGCAGTCGCCGTCCGGCCCCTCGCAGTTGACGCAGGCCTTCATGACCGCCTGCATGTGCGTCTTCACCAGCTTGGAGCCGGCCACCAGCGAGGCGACCTTCTGCTCCTCGCGCACCTTCCAGTCGATGAATTCCTCGATGTCGGGATGGTCGGCATCGACGATGACCATCTTGGCGGCGCGGCGCGTCGTGCCGCCCGACTTGATGGCGCCGGCGGCGCGGTCGCCGATCTTGAGGAAGGACATCAGGCCCGACGACTTGCCGCCGCCCGAGAGCCGCTCGCCCTCGCCGCGCAGCATCGAGAAGTTCGAGCCGGTGCCGGAGCCGTACTTGAACAGGCGCGCCTCGCGCACCCAGAGGTCCATGATGCCGCCCTCGTTAACGAGGTCGTCGCCGACGGACTGGATGAAGCAGGCATGCGGCTGCGGATGCTCGTACGCCGACTTCGAGCGCGTCAGCTTGCCGGTGAAGGGATCGACATAATGATGGCCCTGGCCGGGACCGTCGATGCCGTAGGCCCAGTGCAGGCCGGTGTTGAACCATTGCGGCGAATTCGGCGCCACGCGCTGGGTGGCGAGCATGTAGGCGAGCTCGTCGCGGAAGGCGAGCGCATCGTCCTCGGACGCAAAATAGCCGCCCTTCCAGCCCCAGTAGGTCCAGGTGCCGGCGAGCCGGTCGAAGACCTGGCGCGCGTCGGTCTCGGAGCCGAGACGCTCGGCCTCGGGCAGTTCGGCCAGCGCTGCCTCGTCGGCGACGGAGCGCCACAGGAACGAGGGGACGGACGTCTCCTCCACCTTGCGCAGACGCGCGGGCACGCCCGCCTTGCGGAAATATTTCTGGGCCAGGATGTCGGCCGCGACCTGGGAGAACTGCGCCGGCACGTCGATGTCGGCCAGACGGAAGACGACCGAGCCGTCTGGATTCTTGATCTCGCTGATGGCCTTGCGGAAGGAGATCTCCGCGTAAGGTGACTGGCCAGGCTTGGTAAACCGCCGCTCGATGCGCATGATGCTTGTCCCTTGGTCCCTATATGTAGTGGCACGCCCGCCGAAGGCCGACCTCGTATCGCGCCCTGCTTCGTGCCGTCCCCGCCGGCGGGAACCAGCCCCGCCAACATCCGTCTTCCCTCCGGGTCCCCATACCCGGGAGCCTGCGGCACACGCCGCGCGGCCAATTGCGGAGGCGATGCGCCCCGCACCTACGGCACCTTGCGGCCGTGAGTCCCGCTCTTTGCAGAACCGTCACATTATCTAGTGCCGAGACTGGCCGCAAACACTAAATATAGCGTTAACAGAAGATTTCCGCCAGTCCCGCGGTGCCACCCGATACCGCGTCCCCGCCGCACGCAAATCCCCGTTCCGTCCGGCTGCGGCGCCCGGGCGGCCAAAATGATTCCAGTGCTTGTCGGAAAATACGCCCGGGCACGAAACGCCCCGGCAACGCATCCTGAAACGTACCGGCGCATAAAAGGCCGACTCGGTTCGGAGCGTCAAGACCTCGAATGTGAAGGCGGCGCTCCCCACCATATCTTGTGGGGGCCGGTGTGGATAACGGGGGGAGATGACGGAACGATGACGACTGTGGCCCCCGCGCCTCAGCCGATCAGGCTCAGCCCGTGAAAGAGCAGCGCGGCCAGCAGGGCAGCGGCCGGAACGGTCGTAACCCAGGCAGCCACGACCGTCGTGACATGGGCGCGCCGGACCAGCCTGCGCCGGGCGATCTCTTCCGACGAGACCGGCACCGTGACGCCGTCGTCGGTGAACGGCTCGTCGTCGGGGTCGATGGGCAAGCCCTGCGCCTCCAGCCGCTCGGCCTTCCGGCGGTCCTTCTTGCGGGCCATGTAGTGCCGGCGGCGTTTCGAATTGGCGGTATACCACTCGCGGAAGAAGCCGACCCCGAACACTGCGCCAACCGCGATATGCGTGGAACTTACCGGCATGCCGAACCAGGAAGCGACGATCACGGTGACCGCCGCCGACAGCGCCACGCAGAAGGCACGCATCGGGTTGAGCTTGGTGATCTGGTCGCCGACGAGGCGGATGAGTTTCGGACCGAAGAGCAGGAGCCCGATCGATATGCCGAGGGCGCCGATGAGCATCACCCACAGCGGTATCGGCACGCGTCCCGACACGTCGCCCGTGTCGGCGACCGCGACGATGGCGGCGAGCGGACCGACGGCGTTTGCCACGTCGTTGGCGCCATGCGCGAAGGACAGCAGCGCCGCCGAGCAGATCAGCGGTATCCTGAAGAGGCGCCGCAGGGACTGGTTGCGGTTCTCCATGCCGGCCGACTGCCGCCTGACCGAAATGTGGGAGGCCGCCCATGCCAGCGCGAAAGCGCCGATGCCGAGCATCGCGACCTGCGTACCCGAAAGCGGGATCAGCCGCTTCAGCCCCTTCGTGGCGAGATAGGCCGAGAACGAACCCGCCATGATGGCGATCAGCACGGGAACCCAGAGCCGCGCGGCCGCGAGCTTGTCGTCCTGGTAGATGATGCGGGTCTTGATGAAGGCGAGGAAGGCGGCGGCGATGATGCCGCCCATGACGGGGGAGATGACCCAGCTCGCCGCGATCGCCGCCATCACGCTCCAGTCGACGGCCGCGAACCCCGCCGCGGCGATGCCCGCACCCATGACGCCGCCCACGATCGAATGGGTGGTGGAGACGGGTGCGCCGATCCATGTCGCGACGTTGATCCAGAGCGCCGAGGCAAGCAGCGCCGACATCATGGCGTTGATGAAGACGTTGGGCGAGGCGACCGCCTCGGGCGCGATGATGCCGCGCGAGACGGTTTCGACGACCTCGCCGCCCGCGATGAGCGCGCCGGCGCTCTCGAAGACGGCGGCAATGATCAGCGCACCGCCCAGCGTGAGCGCACGCGCGCCGACGGCAGGGCCCACATTGTTGGCCACGTCGTTGGCGCCGATGTTGAGCGCCATGTAGCCGCCGATCGCGGCGGCGAAGACGATGACGAGAGCGCGCGGCTCGCCGATGGCGGCGACCGCCGCGGCGATCGCGACCGCGGCGATGAACAGCAGGCCGATGCCGGGCGCAACGAGGCCGCGCGCCACGTAGGTCGCCGCTTCCTCGACATGGACGAGCTTGTCCAGGTCCTTGTCGAGCGTAGCCTTGGCGCGCCCGCCGGCGGTCGTGTCCGTCATTCTCTCATCGGGCATCCACCCGCAACGATAGGCCAAGCGCCTTTCGCGGCGCGCAATTGGGCGGCAGCGTTAGGGAATTAGCCGTCGCGCCACAAGGATCGAAAACCGGCCAGGAAGCGGAAGGTTCAGTTTTCCCGCGTTTTTTGCAGGAATCCGGCGATCATTTCAGCCAGGTCCGGCTCTCCGACAAGCTGCGCGGCCTCCGTCGTCGGGAACCAGTGGCGTTCCCGCGCACCCTTTTCGGGCCAATCCTCCTCGACGGCGGCGACCTCGAGGGGGAAGACGTGCACCTCGCATCGCTTCTGCATGCCGGATGGAAGATGCTTGCCGTAGAAATAGCGGCCCGCCTCGACGGGCGAGACGGCTCCGCGTACGCCGGCTTCCTCGAGCGCCTCCCGGCGCGCCGCTTCGGACAGATGTTCCGATCCCTCGGGCCAGCCCTTCGGCAGGACCCAGCGCCCGGTCCCGCGGCTGGTGACGAGCAGAACCTCGACGCCACCGCCGGCGCGCCGCCAGGGCAGGGCGGCCGCCTGCACATGCGCCGGCATGCCGCCGAACATGCGCCTCACGCGGTCCGCGATCCTGCTTCTCGTGCCCTGGCTGATGAACATCGATGCGCCCACCTCGATTCGTCGCTCCTCAGTGTAGTCGCGAATTGGTTTCGCGTCAGTTGCCGCCGCCGACGGGCGGCTTCTGCCTGAATTGGAACGCAAAGGCGCCGGTTCAACCCTCCGACGCTCAGGCCGGCGGCGTCGACCGGTCCTCCGCGATCGGCTTCTGGTAGGAAAAGCCCATGTCCCACGGGAAGAATATCCACGTGTCCTGGGAGACCTCCGTCACGTAGGTGTCGACCAGCGGGCGTCCCTTGGGCTTGGCGTAGATCGTCGCGAAATGCGCGTTCGGGATCATCGCCCTCACCACGGCGGCTGTCTTGCCGGTATCCGTCAGGTCGTCGACGATCAGCACGCCGCGCCCGCCATCCTCGAGCAGCGCTGGCGTGATCTCCTTGAGGACCTTCAGCTCTCCCTGGGACGTGTAGTCGTGATAGGAGGCAACGCACACCGTCTCGATCAGCCGGGTGCCGAGCTCGCGCGAGATGATCGCCGCCGGCACCAGCCCGCCGCGCGTGATGCACACGATCGCCTTCCAGTCGCCATTGACGCCGGCGAGGCGCCAGGCGAGCGCGCGCGCGTCACGGTGGAACTGGTCCCAGGAAACGGGAAAGGCCTTTTCGGGGGTCGACATCGGGCACTCCGGCAGGTTTGCGGCTGATCGGGATGCGGGCGCAATTAGCGGCAAAGCGGCGGGGCTGGCAAGGGCGGCGGACAGACGGGCGGCGGACAGACGGCTAGGCGATGCGCGCGAAATTGATCCCGTCGGTTCTTGTTGCCGGCCCGGCCGCCCGCTAGACGAAGCGCCTCACGCCCAAAGGAGAGGGCCTTCTTGGATCATCGCACGCAGGACGACAGCGTCACGAGCCGCAACTACGACGCGGTCGCCGGCTTCTACGAGACGGCCGCGCATCTCTATTCCTTCGGGCTGATCAGGAAGGGCAAGCTTGCCCAGCTCGACCGGATGCCTCCCGGCGCGCGCGTGCTCTATCTCGGCGCGGGCTCTGGCGAGGACGCCATCGCCGCCGCAGCCGCGGGCCACGACGTCACCGCGATCGACCTTTCGGCGCGCATGGGCGCGCGGCTGGAACGACGTCTCGCGCGGCGCGGGCTTTCGGCCACGGTCCTCGTCGGCGACGTCATGCGCTATGCGCCGCAGAAGCCGTTCGACGTCGTGTGCGGCAATTATTTCTTCAACGTTTTCCCGGCCGGCGAGGTGGAGCGCGTCGTGGCCCGCGCAACCACCTTCCTGTCGCCGGGCGGCGTGCTGATGGTGGCCGACATGGCACCGCAGGAGGGCGCGCTCGCCCCGCTCGGCTGGCTTTACCTGAAGGCCGGGCTCTCCTTCTTCTGGGCGCTCGGCCTCGCCTCGCAACACCCGATCTACGACTATGCGGAGATCGGCCGGCGCCTCGGGCTGGGCCTTGTCGACCGCCGCGATTTCGGTCCGCCGGGCCTGCCGCTCTATCGCACGGTGTCGCTGACCGCCCCAGGGGCCGGGGACATCGCGCGATGAGGGCGGTCAGACGACGCTTCGACGCCATGATGGACAGGCGCGCGGCCGCGATCCCGCGCGCCGCGCTGACGCCGGAGCAGCGCCTCGAACTCGTGCGCCGCCACGGCGATTTCTCGCTCGCCTATTCGACGGCAGTCCAGGACGGTCTCGACCGTTTCGGAGACGAAGGCGGATACCTCGCCTTCGGCACCAAGATGGGATCGGTCATCGCGCTGGGCGACCCGGTGGCGCCGAAGGCGCGTCACGCGGCGCTGCTCGCGGACTTCGTCGCGGCGGCCGGGCAGCCCTGCTTCGCCGAGATCGGGCCGGAAACGGCCGCCATCCTGGCGGGGCTGGGCTACCGGATCGCGCATATGGGCGTCGACACGGTGCTCGATCTGGCGACCTACGATTTTTCCGGCAAGCGCAAGGAGACGGTGCGCTATTCGGAGCGCTGGCTCGAAAAGCATGGCTACCGCATGGTCGAGGAGCACGAGCTGGAGGACGCGGCGGCGGCGGTCGAGGAACTTTCGCGACGCTGGCGCGCCTCGCGCATCGTGCGCCGCCGGGAGATGGCGTTCCTGAACCGCCCCTTTCCGACCGCCCCGGACCCAGCCCAGCGCCGCTTCCTGCTGGTGGACCCGCAGGGCGACGTGGTGTCGCTCCTCTATTTCGATCCCATACACCGCGACGGCGCGATCGTCGGCTACCTGACCGCCTTCAAGCGCAAGCTGCCCGACGCCACCAACCATGCCGAGATCGGCCTGACGAAGCGCGCGGTCGACACGTTCAGGCGGGAAGGCCGCGAGATGGTGACGCTCGGCCTGTCGCCGCTGGCGGGCGCCGCGCCGAGCGGACATCCCGAGAGCGCTGCCTTCCGCTGGGCGATGGGCAGGCTCTACGAATCGTCGGTGGTCAACGGGCGGATCTTCAACCTCAAGGGCCATGCCGCGCTGAAACGGCGCTTTCACGGCCGCGAGGAGCCGCGCTACTTCGCCTGGGGGCGCGGCTCGCCCTTCGTGCACTTCCTGAGCCTGTTGAGGCTGAGCAAGGCGTTCTAGTCCTTCGAGGCTCGCCTTCGACAGGCTCAGGCTCGCACCTCAGGATGAGGGAGGGTGGGCTCAAACCTCCCTCATCCTGAGGTACGAGCCCGCACGAGGGCCGCGGGGTTGGCGAGGCGCTGGACGGGCGAGCCTCGAAGGACGCACGGCAGCACGTCCTACGGCGCGACTGCCGCCGAGGCGAGGGCGGCGAGCAACGCCTCGATCTCGGCGCGGGCGCGCTCCAGCGCCTCCTGCGAGCGCGAGCGCACGACGAGCTCGGTCCAGAACTTGCCGTCCTGGAACTTCGGATAGGAGCCGATGATGGTGTCCGGATGCGCCTTCTGGATGGCGGCGAGCCCGTCGCCGATCGTGCCCTCGCCGAACGGGCAGTGCACCGTCTCCGACAGGAGCTTCACCCCGGTCTTCAGCGTCGGCACGACGTTGTCGAGCATGGCCTGGAAGATCGCCGGCACGCCGGCCATGACGTGGACGTTGCCGATCACGAAGCCGGGCGCGAGCGACACGGGATTGTCGATGTGGATCGCGCCATGCGGCATGCGCGCCATGCGCTTGCGCGCGTCGGTGAACTCGAGCTGGCGGCGCTCGAAGAACTTCTCCAGCATCTCGTAGGCGCGCGCGTCGTAGTCGCAGGGCACGCCGAAGGCCGCGGCGATCGAATCGGCCGTGATGTCGTCATGCGTCGGCCCGATGCCGCCCGTGGTGAACACGTAGGTGTAGCGCGCCCTCAGCACGTTGACGGCGTCGACGATGTCGGCCTCGTCGTCGGCGACGACGCGCACTTCCCTGAGGTCGATGCCGACGGCGGTCAGGACATCGGCCAGATGCCCGATGTTCCTGTCCTTGGTGCGGCCGGACAGGATTTCGTCGCCTATGACGATCATGGCGGCGGTGACGATGTCGGACATGGCGGTTCCCGCGAGGCGAATTTGAGGAGATAGCGCCGATGGCAGCCCGCGACAATCCATGCCGAACTGTGAACGCACTGTCGAGCGTCAGGGCGGTCGCGGTAAACGACTGAAACGCTACATTCCGGTTCCCGACAACCCGGCCGCGCAACGGCCGCAACCCTGAGAGGCGATCGAAGACATGGCGAAGGTTCTCGTTCTTTATTATTCAAGCTGGGGCCACATGGAGGCCATGGCCAAGGCTGCGGCCGAAGGCGCCCGCGAGGCCGGCGCGACCGTGACCATCAAGCGCGTGCCCGAACTGGTTCCGCTGGAGGTGGCCAAGGCCGCCCACTACAAGCTCGACCAGGAGGCGGCGATCGCCGAGCCGCTCGAGCTGGAGAACTACGACGCCATCATCGTCGGCGCGTCGACGCGTTACGGCGCGATGGCGGCCCAGCTCAAGAACTTCCTCGACCAGACCGGCCCGCTCTGGGCCAGGGGCGCGCTGATCAACAAGGTCGCCAGCGTCATGTCGTCGACGGCCACCCAGCATGGCGGCGCCGAGGTCGCGATCCTGTCGACGCAGGCCTCGCTGCAGCATCACGGCATGATCATCGTGCCGCTCTCCTACGCCTACCAGGGCCAGTCGGGCGTCGACAAGATCCGCGGCGGCTCGCCCTACGGCATGACGACGCTGTCGGATTCGGACGGCTCGCGCATGCCCTCCGAGCAGGAACTGGAAGGGGCGAAATTCCAGGGCAAGCGCGTCGCGGAGATCGCCGCCAAGCTGCACGGCTGACAATTGCCCGGCGCGGCGGCGTCGATTTCGGTTGATCGTCCGCCGCGCCGGGATAGGTTCCCGGTAGGGAAAACCGGGAGCCCCATCATGCTCGCAGCCCTCGGCTGGCTCGTCGCGATCATCGTTCTCACCGCCGCGCTGGCGATCGGCTACTTCGCCTACGCGACAAGGCGCATCGCGGCCAACGCCGAGCGCATGATCCCGATGACGGGCAGCACAGTGCGCGTCGGCGGCGACACGATCCGCTACGTCGAGGAAGGCGAGGGCAGGCCGATCGTCTTCATCCACGGTCTCGGCGGCCAGCTTCACCATTTCACCGCGCCGCTCTTCGCCGCGATGGGTCCGGGCTACCGGCTGATCGCCATCGACCGCGCCGGATCGGGCTATTCGACGCGCGTTGCGAGCGGGGCGCGCCTTCCCGAACAGGCCGACGTCGTGGCCGGCTTCATAGACGCGCTGCAGCTCGACAGGCCGCTTGTGGTCGGCCATTCGCTCGGCGGCGCGATATCGCTGGCGCTGGCGCTGTCGCATCCGCGAAAGATCGCCGGTCTCGCGCTGCTCGCCCCGCTCACCCATCCGATCGACCCGCCGCCACCCGAATTCGCGGGCCTCGCCATCCGCTCGCCGCTGCTGCGGCGCGTGCTCGCCAACACGATCGCCGTGCCCCTGGCGCTGCGCCATGCGCAGCAGACGCTCGACTTCGTGTTCGGTCCGCAGAAGCCGACGCCGGACTACGCGATCGCCGGCGGCGGGCTGCTGGGATTGCGGCCGTCGCATTTCTACGCGATCTCGACCGACTTCTCGGCCATCGAGCAGGACATCGCCGCGCAGGCCGCGCGCTACGGCGAGATCGCGGTGCCGGTGGGCATCCTGTTCGGCGACCGCGACCGGGTGCTGGACCACCGCCAGCAGGGTCTTGCCATGCAGGGCCGGGTGGAGGGCCTGGAGGTCGAGATACTGGAAGGCATCGGCCACATGCCGCAATTCGTGGCGGCCGGAAAGGTGGCCGACTTCGTGCACCGCATGGCGACCCGCGCCTTCGCCGGCGCCGGCGCGCGCTGACATGGGCGAGGCCAAGCGGCGGCGCGAGGCGGGCGAACGCGTCTCCTGGTGCCGCACCTGCACCTATTGCTGCGTGCTGCCGGACATCGCCACGCTCGACAAGCCGATGTACCGGGCGTGCCGCCACATCGCCGACCGCGGCTGCGGCATCTTCGGCAAGCCGGAACGCCCCGCCGCCTGCACGGCCTATGAATGCGCCTATCTGTCGGCCCGGCTCGCCGGCAGCGCCGAGCGGCACCAGATCCCGCACCCGCTCGATGCCGGGGCCTATTTCCACCGCGATCCAGTCGAACGGCTCTACGTGCTTTTCGTCGATCCCGACCGGGCGGAGCTGTGGAAGCGCACGGCCGTAGCCGACTATCTGCGCGCCAGGGTCGCGGAGGGGTTCGAGCTCCTGGTGATCGACCGTGGCCACCGCATGGCGGTGACGACGCCCTTCCTCTACGAGGAGGTGCTGAAGCGCGACTACGTGGTCTTCGCCGAGGAGCAGGGCCGGCGGCCCGACATCGAAAGCTTCGCCGAGTTCGAAGGCGCGCGCTGAGGGAACGGCGCGACCGGTGGCGCGTTGTCTGCCGACAAACCCGGAGCCCCCGAAGATGACGACCCAGGACGCACCCCGGCTCACCCCGGACGGCAAGCCTTCCGCGCCCCGCCGCGATACCGACGAGACCGATCGCAGCACGGTCGGCGAGGTACAGGACCCGGCGATCCCGGGCGACGGCGACAAGCCCGGATACGGCAACACCGACGAGGCCCGCCCCAATGACGACGGCCTCGTGCGCGAGGGCGAGGATCGCGGCCCGCCGCTGATCTGACCGGCCGTGCTTGACCCGTTCCGCGAAAGCCTCGACAAGCAGGCGACGCGGACGTGGCGAAACCGGTAGACGCAGGGGACTTAAAATCCCCCGCCGCAAGGCATGCGGGTTCGAGCCCCGCCGTCCGCACCACCGAGCATCCAGTCTGCCTTCCGCACTCCCCGATCGACCCCGCAGCGCGCTGAACCGGATCGCCGTGCCTCCGACCCGATCCACAAAGGACGATCCAGGCTGTCGAATAAGCATCGGATGATCCGAAAACCGGATTCCACTTTTCGGTCCGATGCTCTAGGGTCGCCGCGCGGACGGGGGAGCGCACATGATGAACGATCCGAGGATATCGGCGGTACTTTCGGGCCTTTGCGCGCTCTATTTCGGCTATCTGATCTTCGGTTCGGATGAGACGCCGAGCACGCTCATGTCGGCCTTCAACTGGTTCTTCTTCGTGGTCGGCCTGGTCGGGCTGCTTGGCGCCGTCATGACGCTTTCCAGGGGCAGGCGGCCCTAGATCCACTTTCCGGAAAATCACACTGGCGCTGCGGCGCGGGCCTTGGCACGGTAAGGCCTTCGCAAGGAGTGAGCCCGCATGGCCGAGAAGTCCCGCAACCGACCCGCGCGCCCGAAAGCCTGGCATGAGGTGGCGCCGCTGCTGGTCGACGTCGCGATGGGGCGGCGGCACGCCGATCTCGTCGTGCGCAACGGGCGCTGGGTGAACGTCCATTCCGGCGAGGTGATTCCGGCGATCGACCTTGCCATCGCGGAAGGGCGCTTCGCCTATTGCGGCCCGAACGCGGCCCACGCCATCGGCCCGGCGACCAAGGTGGTCGATGCGGGCGGCCGCTATCTCGTGCCGGGTCTGGTCGACGGACACATGCATGTCGAGAGCGGGATGGTGACGGTCACGGAGTTCTGCCGCGCCGTCATCCCGCACGGTACGACCGCGATGTTCGTCGACCCGCACGAGATCGCCAACGTGCTGGGCCTGGAAGGCGTGCGCCTGATGCATGACGAGGCGCTGGCCATGCCGATCAGCGTCCACGTCCAGATGCCCTCCTGCGTGCCCTCGGCACCCGGGCTCGAGCACGCCGGCGCGACGCTCGGGCCGGACGAATTCGCCGAGGCCATGGGCTGGGAGAACATCGTCGGGCTCGGCGAGGTGATGAATTTTCCCGGCGTCGCCGCCAACGACGCGACCATGGTCGCCGCCATCGCCGAGACCGCCAAGGCCGGCAAGACGATCGGCGGCCACTACGCCTCGCCCGATCTGGGCCGGCCGTTCCACGGCTATGTCGCCGGCGGCCCCGAGGACGACCACGAGGGCACGCGGCCCGAGGACGCGATCGCGCGCGTGCGCCAGGGCATGAAGGCGATGCTGAGGCTGGGCTCCGCCTGGTACGACGTCGCCTCCCAGATCAGGGCGGTGACGGAACAGGGGCTCGACCCGCGCAACTTCATCCTGTGCACCGACGACAGCCATTCCGGCACGCTGGTCGAGGAAGGCCACATGGACCGCGTGGTGCGCCACGCGATCGCGCAGGGGCTGAAGCCGGTCACCGCGATCCAGATGGCGACGCTCAACACGGCACAGCATTTCCGTCTCGACCGCGAGATCGGCTCGATCGCACCAGGCCGGCTGGCCGATTTCCTGATCGTGTCCGACCTGCCGTCGCTCGTCATCGACGAGGTCTATGCGCGCGGCGCGCGGCTGGCGCGGGGAGGGCGGCTGGAGGCCGACATCCCGGCCCATGCCTATCCGGCCTCGGCCCGCGACACGGTGCGTCTCGGCCGCACGCTCGACGTCGGGGATTTCGACATCCCCGCGCCGGCCGGCGCCAACGAGGTGCGCGTGCGGGTGATCGGCGTCATCGAGAACCAGGCGCCGACGCGCGCGCTGGAGGCCGACCTTCCGGTCGAGGACGGGCTCGTCGCCATGGACCGGCGCGGCGACGTCTGCCAGATCGCGCTGGTGGAGCGCCATCGCGGGACAGGCGCAGTGGTCAACGCCTTCGTGTCCGGCTTCGGCTATACGCAGGACTGCGCCATCGCCTCGACCGTCGCACATGATTCGCACCACATGCTGGTGGTCGGCACGAACAAGGCCGACATGGCGATCGCCGCCAACCGGCTGGCGGAGGTCGGCGGCGGCGTGGTGCTGGTGTCGGGCGGCAGGGAGCTGGCGCTGGTCGAGATGCCGATCGCCGGCCTGATGTCGGAGGAGCGCGCCGAGGTGGTGGCGGCAAAGGCCGCGAAGCTGGTCGGGGCCATGCGCGACATGGGCTGCACGCTCAACAACGCCTACATGCAGCATTCGCTGCTGGCGCTCGTCGTCATTCCCGAACTGCGCATCTCCGATGTCGGCCTCGTCGACGTGACGCGGTTCGAGAAGGTCGATCTCTTCGTGTGAGCACCGTGCCCGCGCCTACTGCCCGACGGCGATCCGGACGACCTCGACCGGCGTGGTGATGACGATCTCGGCGGCGGAGGTGATGGTCTGACCCAGTCCGCGCGCCAGCGTCTGCACCCGGTCGGTCACGTCGCGCTCGCTGGACTGGAGGAGATCGTCCTCGGCCAGCCGCTCGCCGAGCAGGCGCACCAGCAGCGGATTGTCGGCGAACTTGGTGTGGTTGAGCGGGTCGCCGGCCTCCAGACCGGAGAGGTTGGCCACGATCACGCCGTAGCTCGCGATCTCGGCCTCGTCGGCATAGCCGCCGAGACGCGGCCGGTTTCCGGCGATCAGGCTCGACAGTTCCAGCGCCCGGTCGTCACGCGACAGCAGCACGAAGAACGGTTTGTCCGGCTTACCGTAGCGCCGCATCTGGCTCTTGAAGACGTCGACATCGACGTCGGGCGAGGCCAGCACCACGTCGCCGAGGCGGCCGTCGATGTCGCGGTCGCCGGAGATCGCGAGCTGGCGCAGGGCTTCGAGCGTCACCCAGTTGCCCATCGAATGGGCGATGATGTCGATGCGCGTCGCGCCCGCGTCGGCCACGGCCCGCAGCGTCTGCTCCAGCGCGTCGCGGGCGGCGGTGGCGCTGTTCTGGTCGTAGACGTAGTCCAGCGTGCGCCCGGCCGAGGCCCAGGTGAACAGCACCGGCGCGCCGGCATAATTGGCGTCGTGGACGATCTGGGTGACGCGGTAGACCGCCTCGTCGAACTTGGTGTTGTATCCGTGGATGAACACGAGCGCGCGGCCGCCGCGGGCGGCGATGTCGCGGCGCAGCACGTCCTCGAAGGCGGCGACGTCCTTGTGACCGGTGACGCTGACGCCGGAGAAATGTTTCGCAGGGTCGGTCTTCTCGCGACGGCCCGGCCGCTCCATGGCCCCGGTCCTGTGCACCCGGGGCACGCTGACCTCCACGGTGACGAAGGCCGCGTTCTCGCCGCGCCGTCCGTCGAAATACTGCGTGGGGTCGTCTGCCTTCGCACGGGTGGTCGCGACGTGGATGTCGTGCGTGCCGGCGATCGTTCCGGGCTCGACCGTGACGCTGGCGGCCTCCAGGATGGAGCGCGCCTGGTTGCCCGCGCAGCCGGCGAGCGCCACGAGCAGGACGAGCGATGCCGCCCGGACGGCGGCGGAGACAGGCAATCCGCGCATTGCACCAGCTTCCCTCATTCCCCGCCCGACCGCCGTCTAGCGGGCGCGCACGCGGCGTCCAAATGAATTCCGCGTCATGAGCGTCCGATGCTTCAGCGCCGCCAGAAGACCGGTGTGAAGACGACGAGAACGGCGAGGATCTCGAGACGGCCGAGCAGCATCGCCAGCGACAATATCCATTTCGCGGTTTCGGGGATGCTGGAATAGTTGCCCGCCGGGCCGATGATCGGGCCGAGCCCCGGGCCGACATTCGTCATGCTGGTGAGTGCGCCGGACGTCGCGGTGACGAGGTCGAGCCCCGTGGCGGCCAGAAGCAGGATCAGGATCGCCCAGAGCACGAAGAAGGCGGAGATGAAGAGCACGACCGCGCGCTGCACCTCGTCGGGAACCGGCCGGTCGCCGTAGCGGACGGTGACGACCGTGTTGGGGTAGACGAGCCGCCTGAGGCCGTTGGCGAAGAGCTCGTAGAGGATGAGGAAGCGGTAGGCCTTGATGCCGCCGGCCGTGGAGCCCGAGCAGCCGCCGAGGAAGGTGGCGACGAAGGCGCAGGATACCGCGAACGGCCCCCAGGCCGTGTAGTCCTGGCTGGCATAGCCGGTCGTCGTGATGATCGAGGTGAAGTTGAACGCCGAATGGGTGAAGGCCTCGGTCATCGGCATGCCCGTGCTGACCCGCACGTAGATGGCCGTGGCCAGGATGAACGCGAGGCAGTAGGCGGCGAAGACGCGGATCTGCGGATCGCCGAGCGCGTCGAAACGTCCGCGCAGCACCAGCACGATCATGATCGAGAAGGGGAGGGCCCCGATGAACATGAAGATCGTCCCGACCCACAGGATCGCGAGATTGTCGCCGAAATAGCCGAAGGACGCGTCATGCGTGGAGAAGCCGGCCGTCGACACCGTGGTCAGCGCATGGTTGATCGCGTCGAAGCCCGTCATGCCGGCGGCCGCGTAGCAGAAGGCGCAGACGATCGTGAGCCCGGAATAGACCGTCAGCAGCCCGAGCATGAAGGTCGAGAAGCGCGCGAAGGGCCGGTTCTCCACGTCGGCGGCCGATTCGATCTTGAAGTAGGAGATACCGCCGATGTTGAGGAAGGGCAGCACGAACAGGCCGAGCGCGATGACGCCGAGGCCGCCCATCCACTGGAGCAGCGAGCGCCAGACGAGCATTCCGGGCGGCGCGGTGTCGAGCCCGACCATCACCGTGCCGCCGGTGGTGGTGATCGCCGAGACCGATTCGAAGACCGCGTCGGCGAGCGACATGTCGAGCGAGGCGGCGAGGAACGGCAGGGCGCCCGCGATGGCGAGCGTGAACCACAGCAGATTGACGACGAGGAAGCCGAAGCGGGCGGAAACGACGGGCGCGCGCGCCTGCGTGGCAAGCGCGACGGCCGCCGCGAGCCCGCCCAGCAGGAATGCCGATATGGCGAAGACCTGCCAGTCGTCGTGCCCGACATACAGATCGACCGCCGCGGGAATCAGCATGGCGGCGGACAGGTAGATCGCAAAGACCGCCGCGATGTGGATCGCGGCGCGGACGGCGGCTTGATGCAACGATGACCCCGGGGTTTCCGCCCTTCCTGGTGCGCGCCGGCGAAGCCGCTTGCGCGCGGCCGGAGAGTGGCTTCATATGCTTCGCGATGCAAGGCTTCGCGTTAATTCCGGGCGCCTGTGTGCCGCCTCGTCCACGGTCTTCGGCGTGAAGCGCTTTCCCGCCCGCGTCGCGGCGATCTCGCGTTCCCTGCGTGCGATCTTCCCCGAGACGCCGCTGCAGGAGAACGCGCATCTGTCGGCGCGCCACGGCGGGCGCATCCTGCTCAAGCGCGAGGACCTGACGCCGGTCCGCTCCTACAAGCTGCGCGGGGCGTTCGCCTTCATCTCGCAGGCGGTGGCCGAGGTCGCGCCGGACGCGCCGTTCGTGTGCGCATCGGCCGGCAACCACGCGCAGGGCTTCGCCTATATGTGCCGCCACTTCTCCCGGCGCGGCGTCGTCTTCATGCCGGTGACGACCCCGCAGCAGAAGATCGAGAAGACGCGCATCTTCGGCGGCGAGCAGATCGAGATACGCCTCGTCGGCGACTTCTTCGACGAATGCTACCGCGAGGCGATCGCCTATGCCGAGCGGACCGGCGGCATCATGACGCCCCCCTTCGACCGTCGCCGCATCATCGAGGGCCAGGCGACCGTGGCCGGCGAGATCGCCGCCCAGATGCCCGGCGGGGCCACACCCGACATCGTGGTGCTGCCGGTCGGCGGCGGCGGGCTGGCGGCCGGCCTCGTGCACCATTTCGACGAGATCGGCTGGCGGCCCCGCTACGTCTTCGCCGAACCGGCCGGCGCGCCCAGCCTGCATAGGGCCCTGGAGACGGGCCGCAGGACCAGGCTCGCGAAGGTGGACAATTTCGTCGACGGCGCGGCCGTCGCCGAGATCGGCGCCGAGCCGTTCCGCCACCTGAAGCGGTTCTCGGCCGACGACGTGCGGCTCGTGCCGGAAAACCGCCTGTGCGCCACGATGATCGAGATGCTGAACATCGAGGGCATCGTGCTGGAGCCCGCCGGCGCCCTGGCGATCGACGCGCTGAAGGACATTCCCCGGCGCAGGCTGTCGGGAAAGACGGTGGTGGCCGTGGTCTCGGGCGGCAATTTCGATTTCGAGCGCCTGCCCGACGTCAAGGAGCGCGCGCTGCGCTTCGAGGGGCTGAAGAAATATTTCGTCTTCCGCTTTCCGCAACGCCCCGGCGCGCTCCGCGACTTCCTCGAGCTGCTGGGGCCGCAGGACGACATCGTGCGCTTCGAATACCTGAAGAAGTCGGCGCGCAATTTCGGCTCCGTGCTGATCGGAATAGAGACGCGCGATCCGGCGAATTTCGAGACGCTGGCGGTGCGCTTCCGCAAGGCCGGCTGGGCCTATGAGGACATCACCGACAACGACGTGCTTGCGGGACTGCTGATTTGACGGTCTGGATCGTGCTGTTTCGCGGCATAGGCGGCAAGACGCAGCTCCCTGTCGCGGCGCTGCGCGACACGCTGCGCGAAGCGGGCTTCGCAAAGGTCGCCACCTACATCAACTCCGGCAACGCCGTGGTGGAAAGCGGCATGGCGCGCGGCGCCGTGGTGGCGACGATCGCCGATCTGTGCCGAACGGCCTTCGGCTTCGACAAGGCCATCTACGCGCTGTCGCGAAAGGAATGGCAGGCGGTGATCGAGCGCAATCCGTTCCCCGGCGCGACCGAGCCGGGAAACATGCTGCACGCCGCGATCCTCGACGGCGAGCCACCCGAAGGCGCTGTCGAGACGCTGCGCGCCCATGCCGCCGGGCGGGAGCGCATCGCCGTCGTCGGCCGCGTCGCCTATCTCCACACGCCGGACGGCTTCGGCCGCTCCAGGCTGGCCGAGCGGTTCGACAGGGGCATCGGGGTGCCCAACACCGCGCGCAACTGGAACACGGTGCGGAAACTGGCGGAGATGGCGGCAGCTGCCGACGGCTGAGCTTGCTGCGGCGCACAACAAACCGGTTGCATTCGGGCGCGAACTGTCCCATATGCGGCGCACAAGGCGCATGGGCCGCAAACAAGCGGCTTTCCGATCGGGACTGGTTGCGTCTTCATTCTCCCTTGCGTTTCTTCCGATACGACAAGCGGCGAATAAGCCTGCGCGATGGAGCGCGGGCGCGACAGCGCAGCCGGTCGCGGGTTTCAGAACCCCTCGACCCTTGTCGTTTTCCATCCATTCATATTGCGGCGGGTTGCGCCCTGCCGTGCGAAAGTTCGACAGTGACAATCAACGACAATGCCGGTGCGTCCGGCTTCGCGGCACTCGGAATCTCCGGCCCGCTTCTCAAATCCGCCGCCGCTGCCGGCATGGTGACGCCGAAGCCGATCCAGGCGCAGGCGATTCCGCCGCACCTGGCCGGTCGCGACATCGTCGCCATCGCCCAGACGGGTTCCGGCAAGACGGCCGCCTTCGGCCTTCCGATCATCGCCAAACTGATGCATCTCGGCGCGAAGCGCCAGCCCCGGACCGCGCATGCGCTGATCCTGGCGCCGACGCGCGAACTCGCCGTGCAGATCGAGGAGACGATCCGCAAGCTCTCCAAGGGCCTGCACATCTCGACCGCGCTGGTACTCGGCGGCGTGTCGCGCGGCAGCCAGGTCAAGCGCATGGCTCCCGGCGTCGACGTTCTCGTCGCCACGCCCGGCCGGCTCATGGACCTCGTGCGCGAAGGCGCGGTGAAGCTCGCCGAGACGCGCTGGCTGGTGCTCGACGAGGCCGACCGCATGCTCGACATGGGCTTCATCAACGACGTGCGCCGCCTTGCCCGCGCCACGCACCGCGATCGCCAGACGGCGCTCTATTCGGCGACCATGCCCGACGAGATCGCGTCGCTGGCGCAGGAACTGCTGAAGAATCCCGAGCGGATCGACGTCGCACCGCAGGGCACCACGGCGGCCGAGATCGTCCAGAGCGTCCACATGGTGGGAATGAAGAACAAGCGCCAGGTTCTCTCGCGATTTCTCGCCGACCCCGAGTTCTCCTCGGTCATGATCTTCGCGCGTACCAAGCACGGCGCCGACAAGGTGGCCCGCAACCTCGCGGCGGACGGCTTCGACGCCGCGGTGATCCACGGCAACAAGTCGCAGAACGCACGCCAGAAGGCGCTGACCGGCTTCCGTGACGGGCAGGTGCGCATCCTCGTGGCGACCGACATCGCGGCGCGCGGCATCGACGTGCCGGGCGTCAGCCACGTCATCAACTACGAGCTTCCGGACGAAGCCGAGAGCTACGTACACCGTATCGGCCGCACCGGCCGCAACGGCGCGTCCGGCAAGGCGATCACGCTGTGCGATCCCTCCGAGGGGGCGAAGCTCAGGGCCGTCGAGAAGATCATCCGCATGCGGCTGCCGGTCGCCGGCAACCACCTCTCCGTTGAGGAAGCATCGGCCCCCGCGCCGGCGCAGGAACCGCGCAGGGATCGCCCCGCACGGCCCGCGACCCGCGCGGCCAACGACGACCGGGGTCCCGGCGGACGCGATCAGCGGCCACGCCGCCGCCGCCGCTTCAAGGGTGGCAAGCCCATGAAGCGCGCCGCCTGAGGCGCGCCTGTATCGACGATTATCCCCTTGGGCCAATTGCCTCGCGGGGGATGATCGTCTAGGGCGGCCCGAAAAGAACGACGGGCCGCCTCCCGTCACCATATGACGGGAAACGCCTCATGGCAGGGATCGCAGCGCTCGCGCTCGCCTATGTGCTTTCGCAGTTCTACCGGTCTTTCCTCGCCGTGCTTACGCCGGCGCTGACCGCGGAACTCGGCGCGACCAAGGCCGACCTCTCCATCGCGTCCGGCGCGTGGTTCGTGGCCTTCGCGCTCGCCCAGTTCGGCATCGGCGTCTCTCTCGACCGCTACGGCCCGCGCCGCACGGCCTCCATCCTTTTCGCGATCGGCGGGGCAGGGGGCGCATTCCTCTTCGCCGTCGCCGGCACGCCCTGGATGGTGACGGCCGCCATGGCGCTGATCGGCATCGGCTGCGCGCCGGTCCTGATGGCCTCGGTCTTCATCTTCGCGCGCGCCTACAGCCCCGCGCGGCTGGCCATCCTGACCTCGTGGCTCGTGGCCTTCGGCTCGGCCGGAAACGTCATCGGCGCCTCGCCGCTCGCAGCCGCCGCGGAGGCATTCGGCTGGCGGCCGGTGATGATGGCGCTGGGCGTGATCTCGCTGGCGGTCGCAGTTGCGACGGCGATGCTGGTGAAGGACCCGCCGCGCCTGGCCGAGGCCGAGAGCGACGGCGGCGGCTTCTCGGGCTATCTCGAACTCCTGCGCCTGCGCGTGCTCTGGCCCATCATCCCCATCACCGCGCTGAACTACGCACCCGCCGCCGGCATACGCGGCCTGTGGTCCGGACCCTATCTCACCGAGGTCCACGCCGCCGACGCGCTGACGATCGGCCAGGTGACCCTGTTCATGGCGCTGGCGATGGTGGCAGGCAGCTTCATCTACGGCCCGCTCGACCAGCTCTTCCGGACGCGCAAATGGGTGGCCGTGGTCGGCAACACGCTCGGCGTCGCAGCGATCGCATGGCTGGCGCTGAACCCCGCCACCGGCATTCCCGAGGCGACCATGGCGCTGGTGATCATCGGCATCACCGGTGGAAGCTACGGCCTGCTGATGGCGCATGCGCGGGCCTTCCTTCCCCCGCACCTGACCGGGCGCGGCGTGACGCTGATGAACTTCTTCTCGATCGGCGGGGTAGGCGTGATGCAGTTCGCCACCGGGGCGGTCGTGACCGCGCGCACGGTGCCCGGCGACCCGGCGGCGGCGTACCAGTCGCTCTTCGTCTTCTACGCCGTCCTGCTGGCCGCGACGATCGTCGTCTACCTCTTCGCACGCGACGCCAAGCCGGGGGCATGATCGCCAAGGGCAACCGAAACGGTGCCGCCTCCGTATAGGATGCGTGACCGTGCGATGGAAAAGCCGACATGCGCCCAGCCCAACTGCTGCTCTACGCACTGCCGGCCCTGCCGCTCGCCGCACTGACGCTGCCGCTCTACATCATCGTGCCGACCTTCTACACCGAGACGCTGGGGCTCTCGCTGGCCGCCGTCGGCGGCGCGCTCCTGGTCGTTCGCATATTCGACGCCGTCAACGATCCGCTGATCGGCTGGCTGGCCGACCGGCTGCGGCTTCCCTTCGGCCGCCGCCGCGCATTCTTCCTCGCATCGCTGCCATTGACGGCAGGTTCCGCCGCCATGCTGTTCTGGCCGCCCGCCGATGCGGGACCTGCCTACCTGGTCGGCTGGGGGACGGCGCTGTCGCTTGGCTTCACGGCGACGCTGCTGCCGTTCTCGGCCTGGGGCGCGGAGCTTGCGACGGACTACCGCGAGCGCTCGCGGATCGCGGCGATGCGCGAGGGCTTCACGCTGGTCGGCACTCTGGTCGCGATCGCGCTGCCCTTCGCCATCGGCATGGACGGCGCCGAGGGCCTGCACGGGCTGGCCGTGCTGGGCATCTCAGTCGGCGTCCTGCTCCTGGTGCTGGGCCTCGTCGCCGTGGCCTTCGTCCCCGAACCGCGCGAATACACGGTCTCGCGCGTCGGCTTCGCCGAGGGCCTGCGGCACATGGCGCAAAACCGCCCGTTCCTGCGCCTGATCGCCGCCTATCTGGTCAACGGACTGGCCAACGGCATCCCGGCGACGCTGTTCCTCTATTTCGTGTCGGAACGTCTCGGCGTCCCCGAGATGCGCGGGCCGCTCCTGTTCGTCTATTTCCTCAGCGGCGTGGCCGGCGTGCCGCTCGCGGTGTGGCTCTCGGGCCGCCTCGGCAAGCACCGGGCATGGTGCTGGGCCATGGTCGCCAACTGCACGATCTTCGCGGCCGTGCCGTTTCTCGGCACCGGCGACGTGGCGATCTTCGCCGCGATCTGCGTGGCGACCGGCCTGTGCCTCGGCTTCGACCTGTCGCTGCCGGCCGCGATCCAGGCCGACGTCATCGACGTCGACACGGCGTCCTCCGGGGAACAGCGCTCGGGGCTCTACTTCGCGGCGTGGAGCCTGGCGACCAAGCTGTCGCTGGCGCTCGGCGTGGGCATCGTCTTCCCGCTGCTGTCCCTGTTCGGGTTCCAGCCCGGCGCGGGAGAGGCCAACGCGCCCTCGGCCCTGTTCGCGCTGGCCGCCATCTATGCCTGGCTGCCCGTGATGCTCAAGGTGGGCGCGGTGCTCCTGATGTGGAACTTTCCGCTCGACCAGGCCGCGCAATCCGAACTGCGCCGCAGGATCGAAGCCCGCGCATCGTGAAGCCTATCTGCGCGTCGAGAGCGGCCGCTTGTGCCAGCCCGTGACGCGGTTGATGAAGGCGTAGCGGATCGGCTGGGGCAGGATGCGCAGGAACTTCAGGAACCAGGTGAAGCGGCGCGGGAACGTCATCTCGAAGCCGCCCGACCTGAGACCCGCCACGATGCGCGCCGCCGCCTTTTCGGGCGCCATCAGGGCAGGCATGGCAAAGCTGTTCTTGCTGGTGAGCGGCGTGTCGATGAAGCCCGGATTGATCATCTGGATGCGGATGTTCATGCGGTCGAAATCGTATTTCAGCGATTCGGCCATGTTGTTCAGCGCGGCCTTCGTGGCGCCGTATGCCGCCGTGGTGGGCCAGCCGAAATAGGACGAGACCGAGCCTACGATCGCCACATGGCCGCGCCGGCGCTCCTGCATGCGCCGCACGACCGGCACGAGACCGTTGACCACGCCGAAGACGTTGACCTCATAGGTCTTGACGAAGTTCGCCACGTCGAGCCTCTCGCCCTTCGTCGGGAAATAGTTGCCGGCATTGAAGACCGCGAGCGCGATGGGTCCGACCTTGTCCTCGATGGCGGCGACGGTTGCTTCCATCGCCGCCGGATCGGTCACGTCGCCCGGGAAGGCGAAGACGGTACCCGGCAGGCCGTGGGCGGCGCGCGCCACCTCCTCCAGATCCTCGCGCCCGCGCGCCGTGGCGGCCACCATGTAGCCCTCGCGCGCCAGCGCCAGCACGAGTTCGCGACCGATCCCCTTGCTGCCGCCGGTGACCCAGGCGGCGCCGCCGTTGGGGCTGGCTCTGAACGTCGTCATGAAATGCTCCGTGGCTCGTCGCGGACCGGACCACGGATGGCCGGACCTGACAAGGGATAGAGGCTCAGGCGCCGAGAATGTCGCTGAGGCGCTGGTGGAAGGGACCGGTCAGGCGCAGCGGCGCGTCGGTGACGGCCATGCCGATGCATGGCCGGTCCTTCTCGGCGATGGGACGGTGGTCGACCGTGTCGTCGGCGAGCGAGATGTCGCCGCGCCCGTATCTGCCGTTCTTGTCGGAAAAGGCCCCGTCGAGCACCAGCGAGATCTCCGATCCCTCATGCGTGTGCGCGGGGATCTTTCGGCCGGGCTTGATCCAGAAGAGGCTGACATGACAGCCGTCTACGTCGCCGACATCGTATTCGCGGAAGCCGGGCATCTTCGTGCGCCAGGGCACGCGGTCGGCATCGAAGCCGACGAAATCGCGCAGCGCACGCGGAAACAGCCCGCCGCCGGCAGGTGTTGCCGCCGGCTTCGTGACGGGCGGGGCGCTGGCGAATATGCGCGCGAGCCGATCCTCGCGCGACGACAGCGGCACCTCCGCCACGTCCTCGAGCTCCAGCCCGGCCATCGATTCGAGCCCGGCGACGAAATCGCGGCTCGCCTGCCTGATCTCCAGATGCGAGGCGACGAGGACCCGCGCGGGCAGCGGCAGGCTGCCGGCCACGTAGCGCGCCAGCAACGCGTCGATCGTGTCGATGGATTCCGATGTCATTGCGTCTTCCGCACCCGTCATCTGCGCCCTTGTAGAACCTCATACGCGCCGTCCCACAATGCGGATCAACGGCAAAACCGGGGTAAATTTTTGACGTCGGCGGATGAAATTCCCCCTGTCCCACCCGTTTGGCGGGATTTGCGTCCTTGAAAGCGCTCGCGCCGGTTCTTAACGTCCCGGGCGAAACATGAAGACAATCAGCAGGGAAATGCCATGGTAGCCTCGGTCATCGACGTGATCGGCAACACGCCGCTCATCCGCCTCCGCCGCGCGTCGGAGGAGACCGGCTGCGAAATCCTCGGCAAGGCGGAATTCATGAATCCGGGCCAGTCGGTGAAGGACCGCGCGGGGCTGTTCATCATCCGCGACGCCGAGGCGAAGGGCCTTCTCAGGCCCGGCGGCGTGATCGTCGAGGGTACGGCCGGCAATACCGGCATCGGGCTGACCGTCGTGGCCAAGGCGCTCGGCTATCGCACGGTGATCGTCATCCCCGATACGCAGAGCCAGGAGAAGAAGGACGCGCTGCGCCTGCTGGGCGCCGAGCTCATCGAGGTGCCGGCGGTGCCCTACCGAAACCCCAACAACTACGTGAAGGTCTCCGGGCGGCTGGCCGAGCAGCTTGCCCGCACCGAGCCCGAGGGCGCGATCTGGGCCAACCAGTTCGACAACGTCGCCAACCGTGACGGCCACGTCGCCACCACCGCGCAGGAGATATGGACCCAGACCGGCGGCACGGTGGACGGCTTCGTCTCGGCCGTCGGCACCGGCGGCACGCTTGCCGGCGTCGCGATCGGCCTCAAGGAGCACAAGCCCGGCGCGAAGGTGGCGATCGCCGACCCGCTGGGCGCCGCGCTCTACAGTTTCTACACCGACGGCGTTCTGAAGGCCGAGGGCAGCTCGATCACCGAAGGCATCGGCCAGGGGCGGATCACAGCGAACCTCGAGGGCTTCACCCCCGACTTCGCCTACCAGGTGCCCGACGAGGAGGCGCTGCCCATCATCTTCGACCTCGTGCAGGAGGAGGGGCTGTGCCTCGGCGGGTCCAGCGGCATCAACATCGCCGGCGCGATCAGGCTGGCGAGGGAGATGGGCCCCGGCCACACGATCGTGACGATCCTGTGCGACTACGGCACGCGCTATCAGTCGAAGCTCTTCAATCCCGATTTCCTGCGGACCAAGAACCTGCCCGTGCCCGGCTGGATGGACGAGACGCCGTCGATCGACGTGCCGTACGAGGACGTCGCCTGACCATGGCCGCCACCGAGGCACTTTTCCGCGAGGACGCCTATCTCGCCGAGGCCGAGGCGCGCTGCCTGCGCGTCAACGATCGCGGCGGGATACTGGTCGACCGCACGATCTTCTACGCCACCTCCGGCGGCCAGCCCGGCGACACCGGAACCATGCGGAGGGCCGACGGCACCGCTATCGCCATCGCCGGCACGATCACGGGCGAGACGAAGGACGAGATCATCCACCTGCCGGCCCCCGGCCAGACGATGCCCAAACCCGGCGAGAAGCTGGCGCTCGGCATCGACTGGGATCGCCGCTTGCGGCTGATGCGCATGCACACGGCCTGCCACCTCCTGACCGTGGTGTGCCCGTTCCCCATCACCGGCGCCGCCGTGTCGGAGGACGATTCGCGCGTCGACTTCGACATTCCGGAGGCGGGTTTCTCCAAGGAAGATGTGACGGCCCGGCTGATGGAGCTCGTCCGGGCCGATCACCCGGTCTTCACGCGCTGGATCACCGAGGAGGAACTCGGTGCCAATCCGGGCCTCGTGAAGTCGAAGAACGTGCGCCCGCCGTCCGGCAGCGGCCGTATCCGGCTCGTCTGCATCGGCAAGGACGCTTCGATCGACAGCCAGCCCTGCGGCGGCACACATGTGCGTTCCACGCTGGAGGTCGGCGAGATCCATATCGGCAAGATCGAGAAGAAGGGCAGGGAAAACAGGCGTTTCCGCATCCGCTTCGGACCGCAGCCCTGAACCGCGCCTGACTTTGGCGATTGCGCGCGGGGGCTTGCCCGCAAGCCCTCGATTCCGGCTATGGTGACGGCGAGGCCGCCTCGGGAGAGTTCGCACGCCATGAGCCAGGACAACCGCTTCACCGTTTCGCCCGACTGGCTCGAGGAGCGCCTGGGCAAGCCGGGCCTGTCGATCGTCGACGGCTCCTGGTACCTGCCCGCGCAGGCGCGCGACGCGCGCGCCGAATACGATGCCGCGCACATTCCCGGCGCGCACTTCTTCGATCACGACGCCTCCGTGGAGCCCGGCTCGGCCCTGCCGCACGCGCTGCCGCGACCCGCGACCTTCGCCCGCATCGCCGGCGCGATGGGCATCGCCGAGACCGACACCATCGTCGTCTACGACGGTCCGGGACTGTTTTCGGCGCCGCGCGTCTGGTGGATGTTCCGCATCATGGGCGCGCGCGACGTTTTCGTGCTGGAGGGCGGCTTCGACCGCTGGAAGGCTTCCGGCAGGCCGGTGACGGCCGAGCCGACGAAGGTCGCCCCATGCGTGTTCGACGTCACCTACGATGCCGACCGCGTCGCTTCGCTCGATGATATGCGCGCCATCGTGGATAACGGGACGAGCCAGATAGCCGACGCCCGTCCGCCCGGCCGCTTCGCCGCGACCGAGCCCGAACCGCGTCCGGGCCTGCGGGGAGGGCACATGCCCGGCGCCGCCAACCTGCCCATCGGCCTGCTTTCCGCCGATGGCGCGCTGCTGCCGCCCGACCAGCTACGGGCGCGCTTCGAGGCGGCCGGCATCGACCTCGGCAAACCCGTGGTGACAACCTGCGGGTCGGGCGTGTCGGCGGCCGTCATCACGCTCGCGCTGGAGACGCTGGGCCACGGGGACAATCGCCTCTACGACGGATCGTGGACCGAATGGGGCGGGCGCGACGACACGCCCGTCGAACCATGAGCACCGCGACGCTCGCGCCTCCCGAGGCGATCGAGGTCACGGTGACCTTCCTCGAAATGTCGGCGCCGCCACCGCGCTACCCGCCCGCGCCGATGGGGCATGCCATCGCGCTGCTGCGCACGCACGACGTGCCGAGGCACTACTATCGCTACCTGATGGATCGCGTCGGGCGCAAATGGCACTGGGTGAACGTCCTGCGTCTCGACGAGGAAGCGCTGGACCAGCGGCTCGCCGCTCCCGGCCTCGACATCCGCGTGCTCTATCTCGACGGCGCGCCGGCAGGCTTCTTCGAGATCACGCCCCGTCCGCCGAAGCGGGTCGAACTGACCTTCTTCGGCATGATGGAACACGCGATGGGCAAGGGGCTGGGACGGTGGTTCCTCGGACAGGCGATCGAGGCCGCATGGTCGGGCGGGCCGTCCCTGGTGATGGTACAGACCTGCACGCTCGATCATCCGGCCGCCCTCCCGCTCTACCAGAAGTTCGGATTCCGGCCGGTCGCCCAAGCGCGCGAGCATGTGCGGCCGCTGAGCTTCGAGGACCGGTCGGCGAGCGTGATGCGATAGACCGGGGCCTTCCGGGACTTGCGCAAGGGCCGGGACCGCCACATCTTCCAGTCATGAACGACAAGAAGATGCCGGTCGAACGCGGCAAGGGCAGCGAGCCGGAAGCAGGACGCTCGACGGCCGGAGACATACAGGCCTTCATCCGCCAGGCGCGCGCCATGACGCCGTCGCCGGGCGGGAAGGGAAGGCTCGTGCTCGCGCTGGACGCCACCATGAGCCGCCAGCCCACCTGGGACCTGGCCTGCCGCCTGCAGTCGGAGATGTTCGACGCGGTGGGCAAGCAGTCCAGCCTCAGCGTGCAGCTCGTCTATTTCCGCGGCTTCGGAGAGTGCCGGGCCTCGCGCTTCGTGACCGACACGGATCAGCTCAAGTCGCTGATGACGCGGATCGACTGCCGTGGCGGCCAGACGCAGATCGGCAAGGTTCTCTCGCACGCCCTCAAGGCGACCGAGCAGGAGCGCGTCAACGCGCTCGTCTATATCGGCGACGCGCTGGAGGAAGAGATCGACGCGCTTGCCGAAAAGGCCGGCAGGCTGGGGCTGCGCGGCGTTCCCGTCTTCGTCTTCCAGGAAGGCGGCGACGCGGACGCCGAACGCGGCTTCCGCGAGATCGCGCGGCTGTCGCGCGGCGCCTGGTTCCGGTTCGACCACTCCTCGGCGGCAACGCTGGCGCGGTTGCTGGCGACCATCGCCGTGTATGCGACCGGCGGGCTGAAGGCGCTGGAGAATCGCGGCAGCCCCGAGGACCGGCTGCTGATCGGCCATCTCACGGGGCGGCCGCGTTCATGACGGTCATACTGACGCTGGCGATCGTCATCCTCCTGACCGGACTGCTGGGGCTCGCGCTGATGCGTGCCAATCCGACGACGCTCGCCAACGGGCTGAGGCTGGCGGGGCCGGCGGTGCTGGGGCTTGCTGGCGCCGCGATGCTGCTGACGGGCCGGGCCGGCATGGGCGGCATGCTCCTGTCGGGCGCCGTCGCCTGGTACGCCTCGGGTCGCGCCGCGCGCGCCCGCCGCAAGTCGCCGGGACAGCGCTCGACGGTGCGCACCGCAGCGCTCGAGATGGAACTGGACCACGACACCGGCGCCCTCGAGGGCGTCGTGCTGGCCGGCCGGTACGAGGGCCGGGTGCTAGCCGAACTGTCGCCCGCCGACCTGACGGCGCTGCACGCCGAACTGGGCGGCGATCCCGAAAGCCGGCAGCTACTTGAAACGTATCTTGACGGGCGTACGCCCGGATGGCGCGACGACGTGGAGCCTGACGGTGACCGGCGGGAAGGAGTTGCGCCAAGTACGGGCGCCATGACCAAGGAGGAGGCCTACAAGGTCCTTGGTCTTGAACCGGGTGCGGGAGTTTCGGAAATCCGCAAGGCGCACCGCCGCCTTATGCAGCGCCTGCACCCCGACCTCGGTGGGAGCTCGTTCCTCGCGGCGCGTATCAACGAAGCCAAGGACGTCTTGCTCTCTGATCACTGACGGTCTCCTTCGACGAGATACTGACCGGGAGGGGGTCACTGCTGGACGGCGTAGCAGGCGATCTTTCTCTTCTTGAGCGCATCGCAGGTGTTCCAGGCCGCCGACTTCGACGAGAACCCGCCGAACCGTGCCCGATAGTAGGTCGCGCCGCCCTTGGAAAAGACCTCGGTGAAGCCCGATGCGTCGGCCAGGAGCTGAGGCGCGCGTTCCGCCGTGCGCGTGAGGAAGGCGACGGCCTCCGGCTCGCTGCCAAGGGAGCCGACCTGGATCACCCAGCCCGACGGCCGCGTGGACGCCGTCTGCATGGAATCGATCTCGGCAGCGGGCCCCGGCGTCGGTACGTCGGCGGGAGCGGCCGACGGCACCGGCGCGGCATAGGCCAGCACGGCCGCGACCTCGTCCACCGGCCGCGAATCCGGCACGGGCGCGCTTTGCACCGGCAGCGCGATCGCGCCGGCATTTGCGGCCACCCTGGCGGTTCCGGGCGTGACCTGGCGCGAAGCGACCACCGGGCCGCCGCCGCGGCGCGAGGCCTTGGGCATGTGCTCGCGGATCAGGGCCGCCATGTGGTCATCGCGGCTGCGCGCCGACTGGCCGCCCATCACGACGGCCACGACGCGGCGCTCGCCGTCCGAAACCGACGTGACGAGGTTGAAGCCGGAGGCGCGGATATAGCCTGTCTTGATGCCGTCGACACCCTTGAGCCGGCCGAACATGCGGTTGTGGCTGGTGATGGTGGACTTGCCGTAGGCGAAGGAGCGCGTGGAGAAATAGGCGTAGTCGCGCGGGAAGTGCTCGCGCAGCGCCATGCCGAGGATGGCCATGTCGCGCGCGGTCGTGCGCTGCGCCGAATTGGGCAGGCCCGATGCGTTGCGGAAGGTCGTCGAGCTCATGCCGAGCTGGCGCGCCTTCGTCGTCATCAGCCGGGCGAAGCCTTCCTCGCTGCCGCCGATCAGTTCGCCGACCGCCGCCGCGACGTCGTTGGCCGAGCGCGTGACGAGCGCCTTGATCGCCGTGTCGACGGTGATCGAGCCGCCGGCCCTGACGCCCAGCTTCGTGGGCGGACGCGACGCGGCCTGCGCGGAGAACGGCACCCGCGAATTGCGATTGATGCGGCCCTGCGCCATAGCTTCGAAGATCATGTAGATCGTCATCATCTTGGTCAGCGACGCCGGATAGCGCGGGGCATCCGCGCTGGAGGCAAACAGCGTCTTGCCCGTGTTGGCGTCGATGACGATCGCCGCATATTTGGGGTTCGCCGACGCAACGCCCGGACTTGCCGTGACGACCGCGGCTGCGATGAGAAGAGCCAGGGAAAGCTTCAGGGAAGCCCTGGAAGCGGAAACGAGACCTGCCAACGCCCGACGCACTGTCACACCCTTCTTGTTCTGGAATGTCCCGACCGGGCCGGAAGGCCACCGCCCGTTCGTTCGGATCAGAAGCTAAGGGGAGGGGCGTTACCAATCCGTTTATGGTAACCGCGACGTTCACCATTGCAGGCGTATTTTAGAAAAAACGTAATCAATTCAGCGATCGGCATCGATGGTGCGTCGCCGCATGAATTGTTGACTTTTTGTGCAACGCACACTAAAGATGCTGCATGCGCGCAAAACGTTGCGCCGCGCCTTCCCCGAACAGTACCAAGAGGTTTCACACGATGATGCAGCCGCTCGACAGTGCACAACTCGTTGGCAAGGAATTCATGGATGGCGGGCTGAAAAGCTTCGCCGCGGTGTCGAAGGGCATCCAGGCGATCGCCGTCGAAGCCACCGAATATTCGAAGAAGTCGTTCGAGACGACGAGCGGCATGTTCGAGAAGCTGCTCGCCGCCAAGTCGGTGGAGAAGGCCGTCGAGATCCAGTCCGACTACGCCAAGCAGGCTTACGAATCGTTCGTGGCGCAGGCCACCAGGATGGGCGAACTCTATGCCGACATGGCGAAGGATGCCTACAAGCCTTTCGAATCGGTCGTCGCCAAGGCCAAGTAAGGCCGGCGCACCAGCATCGATTTCGCGGACCCCGTGTCCGCGCGAGCCCGGCCGCAACCGCGCGGCCGGGCTTTTGCCGTTTTGGGCCACGAAAAACACAGCCTCTTCGGTCGCCGGCACCGGACCTTTGGCCCAATGATATTGTCAGCGTCCCAGAAGGGCTTAAAATTGCCAAATCATCACCTACATCTTCAGTCGTTGGGGTTCCGGCGACGAAAGAGAAGGACAGATTGACGACAGGCGGGGCAGCCATGCGATGGCGCGCGGCGAGGATGCAGGGCGGCGAGGACCGCAACAACGGCTCGGGTCGCGGCACGGCCGTGATCACCCGCACCAAGACCAAGACGAAGAAGCCCAGCCTCTACCGGGTGCTGATCCTCAACGACGACTACACGCCCATGGAGTTCGTGGTGCACGTGCTGGAGCGGTTCTTCAACAAGAACCGCGAGGACGCCACGCGCATCATGCTTCACGTTCACAACCACGGTGTGGGTGAATGCGGGGTCTATACATTCGAGGTGGCCGAGACCAAAGTGTCCCAGGTCATGGATTTCGCCCGTCAGCACCAGCACCCGCTGCAATGCGTGATGGAGAAGAAATGAAGGAAGTGAGGAACTAGATGCCGGCTTTCTCCCAAGGCCTGGAACGTGCACTTCACCAGGCGCTGACCCTGGCAAACGAGCGTCACCACGAATATGCGACGCTCGAACACCTGCTGCTGGCGCTGATCGAGGATCAGGACGCGGCAGCCGTCATGCGCGCCTGCAACGTCAACCTGGACGAACTCAGGCAGACGGTGCTGAACTACGTCGACGCCGAACTCGACAATCTCGTCACGGGCTATGACGAGGATTCCAAACCGACCGCCGGCTTCCAGCGCGTGATCCAGCGCGCCGTGATCCACGTGCAGTCGTCCGGGCGCGAGGAGGTCTCCGGCGCCAACGTGCTCGTCGCGATCTTCGCCGAGCGCGAGAGCCACGCCGCCTATTTCCTTCAGGAACAGCAGATGACCCGCTACGACGCGGTCAACTACATCAGCCACGGCATCGCCAAGCGCCCGGGCGCGGCCGAGACGCGCGCCCCGCGCGGCGCCGAGGAGGAGGCGCCAGGCCAGGGCGGCGAGCCCGAGGAAGGCACGAAGAAGAAGCAGCAGCAGGACGCGCTGTCGGCCTACTGCGTCAACCTCAACGCCAAGGCCCGCGCCGGCAAGATCGACCCGCTGATCGGCCGCGAGATCGAGATCAACCGCACGATCCAGGTGCTCTGCCGCCGCTCCAAGAACAACCCGCTCTATGTGGGCGATCCCGGCGTCGGCAAGACGGCGATCGCGGAAGGGTTGGCCAAGCGCATCGTCGAGGGCGACGTGCCCGAGGTGCTGAACGACGCCACCATCTTCGCGCTCGACATGGGAACGCTGCTCGCCGGCACCCGCTACCGCGGCGACTTCGAGGAGCGGCTGAAGCAGGTCGTGAAGGAGCTCGAAGACTACCCGGGCGCGATCCTCTTCATCGACGAGATCCACACGGTGATCGGCGCCGGCGCCACCTCGGGCGGGGCGATGGATGCGTCCAACCTCCTGAAGCCGGCGCTCTCGTCCGGCGCGATCCGCTGCATCGGCTCGACCACCTACAAGGAGTTCCGCCAGTTCTTCGAGAAGGACCGCGCGCTCGTGCGGCGCTTCCAGAAGATCGACGTCAACGAGCCGACGGTCGACGACGCGATCGAGATCATGAAGGGGCTGAAGCCCTATTTCGAGACCTTCCACAAGGTCCGCTACACCAACGACGCCATCAAGGCGGCGGTGGAGCTGTCGTCGCGCTACATCAACGACCGCAAGCTGCCCGACAAGGCGATCGACGTGATCGACGAGACGGGTGCCTCGCAGATGCTCCTGCCGGAATCGCGGCGGCGCAAGACGATCGGCGTCAAGGAGATCGAGGTGACGATCGCCACCATGGCGCGGATACCGCCGAAGACCGTGTCGGCGGACGACGAGAAGGTGCTCGTCAACCTCGAGGAGGAGCTGCGCCGGGTGGTCTACGGCCAGGACACGGCCATCACCGCGCTCGCCTCCTCGATCAAGCTGGCGCGGGCCGGCCTGCGCGAGCCGGAGAAGCCGATCGGCTCCTACCTGTTCTCGGGCCCGACGGGCGTCGGCAAGACCGAGGTCGCCAAGCAGCTCGCGGCATCGCTGGGCGTCGAGCTCCTGCGCTTCGACATGTCGGAATACATGGAGCGCCACACGGTCAGCCGCCTCATCGGCGCCCCTCCCGGCTATGTCGGCTTCGACCAGGGCGGGCTCCTGACCGACGGCGTCGACCAGCATCCGCACTGCGTGCTGCTGCTCGACGAGATCGAGAAGGCGCATCCGGACCTGTTCAACATCCTCCTGCAGGTCATGGATCACGGCAAGCTGACCGACCACAACGGCAAGCGCATCGACTTCCGCAACGTGATCCTCATCATGACGACCAATGCGGGTGCCTCGGACATGGCCAAGCCGGCCATCGGCTTCGGCTCGTCCAAGCGCGAGGGCGACGACATGGAGGCGATCAACCGTCTCTTCTCGCCCGAGTTCCGCAACCGGCTCGACGCGGTGATCCCGTTCTCCTCGCTCCCCGTGCCGGTGGTGCATCAGGTGGTGCAGAAGTTCGTCATGCAGCTCGAGGCGCAGCTCGCCGAGCGCGGCGTGACCTTCGACCTGACGCCGGAAGCGGTCGAATGGCTGGCCGACAAGGGCTATGACGAGCGCATGGGGGCGAGGCCGCTCGGCCGCGTCATCCAGGAGCAGATCAAGAAGCCGCTCGCCGACGAGGTGCTTTTCGGCAAGCTGCGCAAGGGCGGCACGGTCCGCGTGACCGTCGAGAAGAAGGAGACCGGCGAGCCGGGCCTGAAGCTCGAGGCGCTGGCCGACGAGGCGCCGATCCGGCCGAAGAAGGAAGTGGTCGAGAAGCCGGTCGCCAAGCGCAAGGCCAAGCCGCGCAAGCCGGCAGCGAAGAAGACGGTTGCCCAGAAGCCCGCCGCCGGCGGCAAGGACGCCGGCAAGCGCAGCCTCGTGCCCCAGCTTCCGCGCAAGAACTGACCGGCAGACCCCGGCGACGTACCTTGGGAAGGGGCCTTACGGCCCCTTCTTCACATCAGCTTGAGGCCCTTGAGGCTCGCATGGCCGTCGCGGCCGACGATGATGTGATCGTGGACGGTAATGCCGAGCGGCCGCGCCGTATCGGCGATCATCCGCGTCATCTCGATATCGGCGCGCGAGGGCGTGGGGTCGCCCGAGGGATGGTTGTGGACGAGGATGATGGCGCTGGCCGACAGTTCCAGCGCGCGCTTGACCACCTCGCGCGGATAGACCGGCGTATGATCGACGGTGCCCGTCTGCTGCACCTCGTCGGCGATCAGCGCGTTCTTCTTGTCCAGAAACAGGATCCGGAACTGCTCGCGCGGCTCGAACGCCATGGCCGCCCGGCAATAGTCGATGACGCTGGACCAGGAAGACAGCACCTGCCTGTTGCGCACGGCACCCCGCAGCATGCGCTCGGCAGCCGCGGCGGCGAGCTTGAGATCGAGCGCGACGGCCGGCCCGACCCCCTTCACCTCGCGCAGAAGCGCCATCGGCGCGCCCAGCACCTCGGCGAGCGATCCGAAGCGCGCGATGAGCGACTTCGCGAGCGGCTTGGTGTCGGCGCGCGGGATCGAGCGGAAGAGCAGCATCTCGAGGAGTTCGTAGTCGGCGAGCGCGCCGGCCCCGCCATCACGGAAGCGCTGTCGCAGACGGTCACGGTGTCCGAGATAGTGGAGCGCGGCCTCATCGGCAGCATCGCGCGGCGTCTCCTGCGCCATCGGGCGCTCGGCGAAATGGCCGCGTTCGTCTCCTTCGCTCGACATGGCATCGTCCCGCCGCAAAGTCCGTACCGCGATGGTAGGTCGGGACGGCGCCGATTGGAACCGCACTCTGCGCCGAGACTGGCGGTCAGCCGGGCAGGCCCGGCCTGTCGAGCCCCGCTGGCGAAAGCGTGAATATCTCGCAGCCCGTGGCCGTGACGCCGACCGTGTGCTCGTACTGCGCCGAGAGCGAACGGTCGCGCGTGACCGCGGTCCAGCCGTCGGCCAGCACCTTCACATGCGGACGTCCGAGATTGATCATCGGCTCGATCGTGAAGATCATGCCGGGGCGCATCTCCACGCCTTCGTTCGGGCTTCCGTAGTGGAGGATGTTCGGCGCGTCGTGGAAGAGCCGGCCGACACCGTGGCCGCAGAAGTCGCGCACCACCGAGCAGCGCTCGGATTCGGCGAAGGACTGGATGGCCGCGCCGATCGCGCCGGTCCGGGCGCCGGGCCTGGCGGCCGCCACGCCGCGCATCAGGCACTCATGCGTGACCTCGAGCAGGCGCTCGGCAGCCCGCTTGACCGTGCCCACGGGATACATGCGGCTCGAATCGCCGTGCCAGCCATCGAGGATGTAGGTGACGTCGATATTGACGATGTCGCCGTCGCGGAGCGGTTTGGTGTCCGGAATGCCGTGGCACACCACGTGGTTGATCGAGGTGCACGAGGACTTCGTGTAACCCCGGTAGTTGAGCGTCGCGGGAAGGGCGCCGTGGTCCACGCCGAAGCCGAAGACGAAATCGTCGATCTCCTGCGTCGTCACGCCCGGTCGCACCATGGCGGCGAGTTCGTCCAGGCACCTGGCGGTGAGCTGGCATGCCTTGCGCATGCCCTCGAAATCGCTCTCCGCATAGAGCCTGATCTGCCCGGTATTCTTGAGCGGCGCCGTCGCCGCGTCGAGATAGGTCACCATTGCTCCGGGCTCGCCTGTTTCGCTCCTGGAGGGCAGATGTGGCATCCCGCGCCCTCGCGATCAAGAGGCGTAACGGCCGCGCCATCAGGCGCAAGGCCTGCAGCTACCAGGCGCCGATCCAGACCGACATGGCCAGAAGAAAGGCGCTCATCGAGATCATCGACACCACGTCCTGCACGAAATCGTTCATCACACGGCCCTCCATATCGTCAATGTTCATGCTTTGTTCCATGTCCGTACCGGCAAGTCAAGCCTGCGAAGCCGGTCGGGTTGCGTATGGTTAATCGCCGGCGGCGAGGCCTTCGCGGCGCGGATCTGCTCCGCCCTCGATCCCGCCTTCGCCTATGGCGATGACGTGAAGGCCGGAATTGAGGTCGGCAGCGCGGACCGCGAAGCCGATCGCCTCGAGGTCCTCGGCGAAATCCTCAGCCGCCGTGCCGGCCTCCACCTCGTAGATGCCGAAGCGGTTGAGGAGGTGGGGGAGGGCGACCGCCGCCTGCGGGTCCATGCGCCAGTCGATCAGCGCCACGAGAGTCTTGGCCACGTAGGGGATGATGGAGCTGCCGCCGGGCGAGCCGACCACGAATGCCGGTCGCCCGTCGCGCAGCACGATGGTCGGCGACATCGACGAGCGCGGCCGCTTGCCGGCCTCGACGCGATTGGCGACCGCAACGCCGCCAGCTTCCGGCTCGAAGGAGAAGTCGGTGAGCTGGTTGTTGAGCAGGAAGCCTTCGACCATCACGCGCGCGCCGAAGGCGCTCTCGATCGAACTGGTGAGCGACGCGACATTGCCCGCGTCGTCGACGATCGATACATGCGTCGTGGCTTCGCGCTCGAAGGCCACCCCGTCGCGGCGCAGCTCCGCCTTCTCCCAGGGAGGCTCGCCGGCTTCGACATCGTCGGCGCCCAACGCCGTGTCGCGCGCGATCAGCGCGGCGCGGGCCGCAAGGTATTCGGCGTCGAGCATGCCTTCGGGAATGCGCACGAAATCCGGATCGGCGAGGTAACGCTCGCGATCGGCGAAGGCCAGGCGCGTCGCCTCGCCGATGATGCGCCAGCTCTGCGGATCGTCCGGTCCCAGCGCCGCGAGGTCGAAGCGCTCCAGCATGCCGAGGATCTGGCCGATGGCGATGCCGCCGGAGGAGGGCGGGCCCATGCCGCAGACCTGGTAGCCGCGATAGGGCTGGCAGGCGGCCACTCGCTCCTTCACCGCGTAGCCGGCGATGTCGGCTGCGGTCAGCAGGCCCGGATTCGTCGGATGGGAGGCGATCGCCGCCGCGATCGCATCGGCGACCGGCCCGGACATGAAGGCGTCGGCGCCGCCATCGGCGATGAGGCGCGCGGTCCCGGCATAGGCTGGGTTGCGCAGCAGGCGCCCGGCCGGCTTAGGCGCGCCATTCGCGTCAAGGAAGTAGGCTGCCGCCGTCGGATCGCCGGCGAGCCGCCCGGCGTCGCCGGCCACCAGCGCCGCCATGCGCGGCGAGATCGCGAAACCGCCCTCGGCGAGCGCGATCGCGGGCTGCCAGGCATCGGCCCACTGGCGCTTGCCCCAGCGACGATGCGCCTCGCCGAGCAGCGGCACGAGACCGGGCGCACCGACCGACCGTCCGCCGACCACGGCCTCGAAGAAGCCGAGCGGCTTGCCCGTGGCGTCGAGGAACAGGTCCGGCCCGGCGGCCGAAGGCGCGGTCTCGCGTCCGTCGAGCGTGGTCACCGTGCCGCTGGCCGCGTCGTACCAGACGAGGAAGCCGCCGCCGCCGAGGCCGGAAGACTGCGGCTCGACCAGACCCAGCACGGCCTGCACCGAGACCAGCGCGTCGGCGGCGCTGCCCCCGGCGCGCAGGGCGACAAGCCCGGCATGGACCGCCAGCGGGTTCGCCGCCACCACCATGTGCCGCGTCGCCACGGCCTGGTCGGCCGTAGCGGCGCGCCCGGTGGCCGCCTCGGGCCGCACGGCGTCGGTGGCGATCTGCGCATGCGCAGGCCCGCCAGCGAGCCAGACGGAAGCGGCGAGCGCGAGGCGGAAGACGATGCGCATGGTCAACCCTTTCGGCCGGCGGCCTCCACCGGGCCGAACACGCCTTCGAACGAAGAAAGCAGGGCGACGTCGAGGTCGGCCATCGTCACGGGAAGGCCGAGGTCGACGAGGCTCGTCACGCCCCGCCCCCTGATGCCGCACGGCACGATGCCGTCGAAATGGGAAAGGTCCGGCTCGACGTTGATCGAGATGCCGTGGAAGCTCACCCAGCGCCGGAGCCGGATGCCGATCGCGGCGATCTTGTCCTCGGCGGGGCTGCCGTCGGAGAGCGGCGGGCGGTCCGGTCGCACGACCCACACTCCGACCCTGTCGTCGCGCCGCTCGCCCCGGACGTTGAAGGCCGCCAGCGCGCCGATGATCCAGTCCTCCAGCGCGGCCACGAAGGCGCGCACGTCCTCGCGGCGACGTTTGAGGTCGAGCATCACATAGGCCACGCGCTGGCCGGGACCGTGATAGGTGTATTCGCCGCCGCGCCCGGCCTGGAAGACGGGAAAGCGCTCCGGCGCGAGCAGGTCCTCGCCGCGCGCGCTCGTACCCGCCGTATAGAGCGGAGGGTGCTCGACCAGCCAGACGAGTTCGCCGGCGCGCCCCTCGCGGATCGCTGCCGCGCGCTCCTCCATGAAGGCGAGCGCCCGGCCGTATTCGGTCAGCCCCGGCTCCACGCGCCATGCGACGGGCGGGCTGCCGGCTTCGGCGAGAAAACTTCCCTGGACGGTGACGCGCTGGTTCATGAAATCCCCCCGTCGCGCGCTCCGGAGCCGGCCGCGTCGGGCAGTGCCGAATATGGGCGCAAAGACCCGCGGGGTCCAGCGCCCGGGCTCAACTGGCGGCGCCCGGCCGGCATGTTCCGGAAGGGAAATGGTGCGGTCGAGAAGACTCGAACTTCCACGGGTTGCCCCACAGCGACCTCAACGCTGCGCGTCTACCAATTCCGCCACGACCGCACGTGGTAGAAGCCGGTCCGAACCGGCCCGGCGCATGTAGCAAATCGACCAATGCGAAACAAGTGTGAAACCGGGCGGATTCGCCGTCCTGGGCGCGCGATGCAAGGACGGAACGATTCAGCCGCGCAGCCGTTGGAATTCGTTCACCAAATCAAACCGGAAGGACGCCCCAAATGGCATCGACAATCTCTCGCAAGCGCGACCAGCTGGTCGAGGAACTCGAGGATCAGGTGTCAGGCCTCAAGCGCGAGCTCGCCTCGCTGCGCCGCTCTGCCTCGAAGCGGGGCGGGACGGTCTACGACGACGTCGTGGATTCGGCCGCCGACCTTCTCGAACAGTTCCTGCGTCGCGGCCGCGGCACCGGCAAGAGCCTCGCCAAGCAGGCCCAGCATGCCGGCGACACGATGCGCGAATATCCCGTGGTCGCGACCGTCGTCGGCGTCGCGGTGGTCGGGCTGCTGGCGAGCCTGCTCCTGAGGCGCTGAACGCCACGCCGAACCGTCCGAGCGCCACGCGCTTCGGACCAGCCTTCGTGCCCGACCTCGGTCCAGTGGTGCGGAGGCGGGACTCGTGACAAGCATGCGAGCCAGACGCCATCAGGCGCGTGCCGGCCAAACCGGCGAGTTGGGGCAGCTTTTTCGCCGGCCGTTCGCGCCGGCTTTCCTTTTCGGCGGCCCGACGATCGCAGGCGCCGACGGTGTGACATAGCGCCCTTTGGGAAGCATTTCACATTGCAGCCGCCGATTGCCGCTAGGGTTGGCTGCCCGCCCCCGACATTGCCCCAGACGGGACGGGCGGGCTGGCGCGCCCGGGGGTGTCTTGGGGGCGCCAGCCTCCGACGACCGGGGCACGAGGGGAAATTCCGATGAGCGACGAAAAGGAAGCCGCCGGCAGGCGGGCGGCGCTGGCGGTGCGTGACGACCAACGGGTCGGCGAGACCTTCGCCAATCACGTGCTGGGCACCATGTCCGACGGCGCCACGATCACCGTCACGCTGGGCGCCGCCCGGGCCGTGCCTGAAAAGACGGGGCGCGCATCACGTGCCGATCCCCACGTGGCGGTCGTGTCGCGGATCGTGCTGACGCCCAAGGCGGCGGTCGAACTGGCGCAGGGGCTTTCCGGCATCCTTGGCGCGCTCGCCGCCAAGACCAAGCCGGAAAAGACGAACTGAATTCGAGCATGCACCACGCAGCCGACACGACTAAAGATTTCGCGACGAAAGAAACGCACGTTTAAGCTTGGCTGGAGCCATTCGCGGCGTTTAACGACTGATCCAGCATCATCGCAGTAAAACCGTCGCATGGCGCCGGAAATACTTGCCCTGCTCGACAAGCCCCATCTGCTGATCGCCGTGCTGTTTGCCGGTGCGGTCATCGGCATGTCCGTCGAGCAGTGGCTGTCGAAGCGCCGGCGGCGCGCGTGGCGTGACGCCAAGCGGCTCGACTGGGCGAAGAGGCGGGCCGTCGCCGTGATGCCGGAGACGGGCAGGGGGCCCGTGCCGCGACGCGAACCGAATGCGCCGACCGATCCGGCCGATCAGTTGCGGATCGTCATGGCCGCCGATTTCACCATCCAGCCGCTCCTGAACAGGAGCGAGGCGCGCGTCTTCCGCGAACTCGACCGCTTCGTCATCGCCTGCAATCCCGGCTGGCAGGTGATGGCGCAGGTGTCGCTGGGCGAGATCCTGCGCTGCCACGACGCCGGCGCCTATGGCTGCATCAATGCGAAGCGGGTCGACCTCCTGCTGGTCGACGAGGCGTGCCGGCCGCGCCATGCGGTCGAATACCAGGGCGGCGGTCATCATCAGGCCAAGGCGGCGGCGCGCGACGCCGTCAAGAAGGAGGCCCTGCGGCGGGCCGGCATCGGCTATCACGAGGTGGTGGCAGGCCTGACCACGCCGGCCGACCTGAAGCGCCTCGTCGCCCGGCTGGTCGACAGGCCCCCGGCGCCGTCAATGTCGTCAGTGCCCCCGGCCCGTCTGGAACCCCTGCCGCCGGCAGACGCGAAGGCTCCGGCCGCCCGCGGAAGCTGATCGGGGAAGGGCGGAAGCTGTCGGGGTTGCCTCGCCATGGCCCTCCGGCGGCGGAGACGACCGAATGGCTGCCATGGGGTGGGAAGCGGATCGTCGGCTTGGGAGGTTGCAATCAACCGCCTCGCGCCAATTGCGGTCACTGGCCGCGAAGGCTTCCCGACGACCTGTGCAACCTTTTGCGTGCCTCCGGAGAGATGCCTTAGGCGGGGCACTGAGCGCGATACAGGTGCTTCACGCCGAGACGGACGCAGGTGGAGGTTCACCGCGGCAGCGCCCCCGCTCGCCGGGCACCGGTGGCGGCCGGGACTTTTTCACTTGTTGACAGCCGTCAGGGTCACCAACCGGTCCCCATTGCAGTGTGGGGGGCGGGGGAGGCCATCCGCAGGAAGGAGCATGCACATGTTTAGCGTTGCAAGGACGATCATGGTCACGTTGACCTTATCTGCAGGCGTCGGCCTTGGGCATGGCATGGCGCAGGACAGCACCCAGGTTTTGACCGGCACGGACGCCTTCGGCAGCTGGGAGCAGGACAAGCCTGGCGTCCGCCGCCAGTTCGTAGCCGAGGATATGCCCCAACCCACCGCGAGCCACACACAGAATTTTGGCGCCATCATTCCGATCCCGGACGGCGCCAAGCCGCTGGTGCCGGATGGTTTCACCGTCGAATCGATTGCGCTGGATCTAAAGGGCCCACGAGTCATACGCGTTGCCCCCAATGGCGACCTGTTCATCGCTGAAAGCATGTCGAACAATGTGAAGGTGCTGCGCCTGGCGAACGACGGAGAGACGGCACAGCCGCAAGTCTTTGCCAGCGGCCTCAACAAACCTTTCGGCATGGCGTTCTATCCGCCCGGCGCCGATCCGCAGTGGATCTATATTGCCAATAGCGACAGCGTCGTCCGCTACCCTTACAAGAGCGGTGACCTCGAGGCGACGGGGGCACCTGAAGTCATTGTTCCACGCATCCTGTGGACGCATCACTATACCCGCGACATCACCTTTACGCCCGATGGCAAGACCCTGCTGCTCGCGGTGGGGTCGGGATCAAATGTCGCGCTCGACATGTTCCCCGTCTCGTTCCTGGGGGGCATCGAAGCGGTCAACCAGAACCTGCCGCTCGGCGCGACCTGGGACACGGAGGAAGGACGCGCCATGGTTCTCTCCTATGATCCGGAGGGCAAGAACCAGCAAGTTTATGCAACCGGGCTCCGCAATTGCGCCGGCATCGCCATCCAACCGGCGACGGGCAATCCCTGGTGCGTCGTCAATGAGCGGGACGGGCTGGGCGACGACACACCATTCGAATATGCCACCGCGGTGCAGCAGGGCGGGACCTATGGCTGGCCCTGGTACTATATCGGCGGGCACGAAGATCCGCGTCACCCCGGCGCGCGTCCCGACCTAAAGGATAAGGTGACTATACCAGACGTGCTGATGCAGGCCCATTCGGCGCCAATGCAGATCGCCTTCTACGAGGGCGAGATGTTCCCCGCTGAATACAAGGGCAGCGCCTTCGTTGCCATGCACGGCTCCTGGAACCGCGGCAAGCGCACCGGTTACAAGATTGTCCGCCTCCTATTCGATGAGGACGGCAAGCCGACCGGGGCTTATGAGGACTTCATGACTGGAATGGTGGCTTCGGATACCGATGTCTGGGGCCGCCCTGTCGGCGTCGCTGTCGGGCAGGATGGGTCGCTTTTCGTCAGCGAGGACGGCAATGGCAGCATCTGGCGTATCGCTTACGGCGAGTCGGCAAAGTAAATGGTGTCCTCGGCGCTAGAAGCCAATTTGGGGTGATCGACGATGTTGGTCATGAGTGAGGCGTGAACCCTGGGACTGCACGGCCCGTCTCGCAACCCAAGCCAAGTTCAGCGCTCGGAGTATCCAGAACCCGTACGGTCGGATGCGATAGGGCTCACCAATCCACCCGGCAATTTGCCACAAAGGGTGCGTCGCCCCCGGCTGCAGCAGATGCGAGTTGTTGGCGCCGAAGAGGGGCACCGCCACAGCTTGCCCTCAAGTCGAGGCGCACACCTGCCACGCCATGCGCGTTCAGGTCGGTTAGGCTGCTCCAATCGCCGCTCTGGGCCAGGAAGCTGACAGAAACCCGGCCCACCACCAATTAACATAATGGAGGTCGTTTGCTGCCGCAGCTGGATTGCAGGACATGTCAGGCCGCAGCGCAGAATTGAGGGGCCGAACGGCAGGTCCTGAAACGCCACGCGGCTGGAAAAGCGTAGCCTGGTGCGGGTTTCTCCCTCGTTCGCGCCGCCTAGTGAAATGCCTTTGGCGATCCTGTCGGCCGGGACGAACCACCTGGCGCACCGGGCGCCAGCCCGTGAACCGCCGTCAGCGGCTGCTGGTGGCGATGGAGAAGTCCCGCACCGGCCGACCGCGTGCAGCCTTCGCCCCGGTCGTCGTCGCGAAAGTCGATCCCGGCCTTGCAGGCGGCGCGCCTTGCGCCGGTCGGCGGCCGCCTAGACATATTCGCAGCCCAGCCTTTCCAGGGTCCGGTCGATCCAGCCGCGATCCATGCTTCCGCTCTCGGTCTGCTGCATCTGCCTGGTCTCGGCATCCTGCTTCCGGCGCGCGGCGGCGTAGACGGTCTCGACCTGATCCTTCGGCACGCTGACCACGCCGTCCTCGTCGCCGAGGATGACGTCTCCCGATTCGATCACCAGTCCGCCGATCGATATCGGAAAGCCGATCTCTCCGGGGCCATCCTTGTACGGTCCCCGATGCGTGACCCCGACCGCGAATACGGGCCAGTCCAGCTCGGAGATCGCCTTGGCGTCCCTGACCGCCCCGTTGATCACGACGCCGGCCACTCCGCGCCTGATCGCATGCGCCAGCATCAGCTCGCCGATCAGCGCATTGGTCGTGTCTCCGCCCCCGTCGACGACGATGACATCGCCCTCTTCGGCCATGTCGATGGCCTTGTGAAGCATCAGGTTGTCGCCCGGCCGCGTCCTGACCGTGAGGGCCGAGCCGATGAGTCCGCCGGCGCGATGCATCGGGCGCAGCGACGCCCCGCCGGCAGAGAGCCTGGACATGCAATCGCTTACATTCGCCACCGGCAAGTCCGCAAACATTGCCACCGTCTCGCGGTCGAGGCGGTTCCAGTTTCTCCTGATCCTAAATCCCAGCGTCATGTCAGCGTTCCTTGCTTGGTTTCTTCGGCGCAGTTCAGTCTCGTTCCGCCTGCTGGAGACGGGCAGCCGCGATCCTCGCGCGGGCCGGACACGCCCGCGAACGTCGTCGCGCGTTCAACATTCAAAGGGGCGCGCAGTCGTCACGGATGACGGCCATGCCGCTCTCGACGGCCGCGCCCGGTCAGGCCCGGTCGCGCTACCGCAGAAGCACGGACGGCAGCCACGTTGCCAGGAAGGGGAGCGTCGCAACCGCGATCATCGTCAAAACCTGCATTGCCACGAAGGGAATGACGCCCCGGTACATGTGACCGTAGTTGAAATCCGGCGGCGCGATCGCCTTGAGATAGAAGATCGAGGGCGCCATGGGCGGCGTCAGGTACGAGGTCTGCATCATGATGATGAAGAGCACGGCGAACCAGATCGGATCGACCCCTGCCGCCTTGATGATCGGGACGAAGATCGGCACGCAGATGAGCACTATTGAAACCCAGTCCAGCACGAAGCCGAGCACGAAGGCGATCGCCAGGAAAAGCGCCACCACCACGAAGCTGGACAACCCCAGATCGGCAACCAGCGACGAGATCAGCCGGCCGCCGCCCGTGGCAGCGAAAATGCCCGTGAACATGGTGCCGCCGATCACGATGAACATGGTCATCGCGGTGATGTTGATGGTCTGGCTCAGACTGCTGGTGAGCACCTGGCGCGACATCTCCCGGCCGGCGAGGGCCAGTATGAGGGCCCCCAGGGCGCCGACCGCCGCAGCCTCGGTGGGGGAGGCGATGCCCATCAGGATCGAACCCAGGACGGCCACGATGAGCAGCAGCGGCGGGACCAGACCCTTGAAGGTGATGGCCAGGCGATCGCGCATGGGCAGCGCCACCTCCGGCGTGACGGGAGGAGCGTCCTGGGGCCTCATCCAGGCGCGAAAGACGATGTAGAACATGAACAGGGCGACCATCAACGCGCCCGGCAGGATGATGGCGGCGAACAGGTCCCCGATCGACATCTGCGAAATGGACGCGTAGATGACGACCACGACCGATGGCGGGATCATCGTTCCCAGGGAACCGCCGGCGCATACCGTGCCAGCGACGAGGCCGCGATCGTAATTGTATGCGCGCATTGCCGGGATGGCCATCAACCCGACGACGATCTCGACGGCCCCGACCACGCCGGCAGCCGCCGCAAATACCGCGCACATGGCGATCGTTGTCAGGGCCAGCCCGCCGGGAAGCCGTCCGAGCCAGATCTGCAAGGCATCGAACAGGCGCCTTGCCACGCCGGACCGCTCGAGAATCGCACCCATCAGGATGAACAGCGGAACGGCAGCGAGAATGAAATTGGATGCGACCTGCAACACCGGCCCGAAGAGCTGCATGGCGGCATATTCGCCAAAGGATATATAGCCAAAAATGAAAGACGTAATGATCAAGGCGACGGCGACATGGACGCCCAAAAAGATCAATCCAAACAGGACGGGGAACATCAAAAGCGGCAAATAAGACATGATGAACGCCTTGGATAAGAATTCTTCTTGGAATTGTCAGTGGAGCTGGTGAGCGCGATTGCGATGCAGCTCGCCGCGCAGGAGATAGCGATATATCTCCGCAAGCAGTTGAAGCGAGAAGACCACGAGTCCCAGCGCCAGTGCCGAATAGAAAGGCCAGACCTTCGGTGCCCACACGCTCACCGGCTCGACGGCGCCAGTGAGATAGGCGGTCACCGCCCGCCCGACAGCCACTTTCGCGAGCAGGATGGAAATCGGCAGCAGGCCCAGGAGAAACGTCAGGCCGATGATCCGGGCCTGCAGCCTTTCCGGCATCAGGGACGACAGGAAGTCGATCCTCACATGCGCGTCGTGCTTGAGCGCATAGCCCAGGGCCAGGATGAAGATTGATCCGTTCAGCATGTATGAGACGTCGAAGGACCAGATAGTGGGCCTTCCGAAAACGTAACGCATGACGATTTCACAAATGACGCTCACTACCAGGATTGCCAGCAGGAGCATCGACACCCGGCCGAGCAGCTCGGAAACGGCATCGGCGAAACGTAAGAGCGCGGCGCCCAAGTGAAGCTCCATGTTTGCAGATGGCAGCGAATTGCACAGGTCGCTGCAGACGTCACAAATGGAATGGAACGATATCGCCGGGGACGCGGATCAGCGTCCCCGGCAGGTCACGCTCAGTCGCGGACCAGGTAGGTCGAGTTCTCCGACCATAGCTTCTGGTAGTCGAGGTGCGACTTCAGGATCTCAGCCATGGTGGAGTCGCCCTTCGCCTCGAGGTCCTCGGCCTGCTTGGTCGCCCAAGCGACCCCCAGACGCCGAATCTCGGCCTGCGTATTCTCGTCGAGCGTGTGGATGCTGACGTTGGACGAGCGAAACTCCTGCATCGCCTTTGCATCGCCGAACTGGAAGCTCGGCAGCGATTCGAGCGCCGTCAGCTTGGCAGCGGCCTCGACCTTGGCCTGGAGCTTCGGGTCGAGGGCATCCCAGCGATCGGCCTTGATGACGACTTCCCATATGAAGGTCGGCTGATGGACGCCCGGAAGCACCAGATGCGGCGCCACGCGGTGGAAGCCCTCGACGAGATTCGTGCCCGGGGTCGAGAATTCGACCGCATCCACACCCTTGCGCTCCAGCAGCGTGTAGATTTCGCCGCCCGGCACCACGGTCGGAACCGCGCCAAGCTCGGCCAGCACCGCGGCAAACGCCCCTGACGCCCTGTATTTCAGCCCCTTCAGATCCTCCACCGATTCAATCGGCACATTCGAGTGCGCGAAAATCTCGGACGAGCCGAAGCCCACCGCCATGGCGTGGAGGCCCATCTTCTCCCGACGCATCTTCTTGAACGCGTCTTCCCCGCCGCCGAGATAGTACCAGGCGATGACCCCCTCGGCGGAAAGACCGCCCGGCATCCCGCCAAAAATGGCATTCGTCGGATCGAGATTGACGAGATAGGCGGGCGCCGTGTTGCCGGCTTCAACCACGCCCGACTGCACGGCCTGGTGCACTTCGAAGGCAGGCACGATGACGCCGGCGCCGTAAGGCTCGAAGACGATCTCGCCGTCCGTCAGCGTCTCGACGTTCTCCGCGAAGCGGGCAACGAAGTTCTCGTACAGCACCGACCCTTCCGCCACGGCGGCGGGCATCTTCCAGACGGTTTGCGCTTGAGCCGGCGCCACCAGCGCTGCACTGGTCAGCACGGCGGCTGCGATCATGGACAGAATTCGCAATTTCTCTCTCCCGTTGATTTTGAAGGGGTGGTCGTCGCAACCGAAATCATCGCCTTCGCAGATGCGTGCCAAGGGGCTCTCCGCCCAGCACCGCTTCTGCGACCTCCCGGCCACTTCTCATTGTTCCACGTCGAGAAATCTTGCTGGACGAGGGTTCGGCGTCAATAACACCGCCAGAAAATACCGCCGGATGAAACAATTAGCAGCGAGCTTTCGCGTCGTGGAATTGTCGGAGCGGCTGCGCCGGTCGTTTGTCCGCACGGCGGCCATCACGAGGCATCTTCGAGGATCATCGCCGCGCCCTTCTCAGCGATCATCACGGTTGGCGCATTGATGTTGCCTGCTACCATGGAGGGCATCACCGAGGCGTCGACGACGCGCAAACGTCCGACACCGCGCACCCTCAGGCGCGGATCGACGACCGCCATGTCGTCGATACCCATCTTGCAGGTGCCGGCGGCATGGTGTGTCGAGCGCCCGTGGTCGCGGCAGTAATCGATCAGCTCGTGGTCCGCCTGGAAGCCGGGCCCGGGCATGATCTCTTCGGCGACGTACGGCGCCATCGGTGGGCTGGCCATGATCTGCCGCGCGACGCGGATCGCCCCGACCATGGTCGCGTGGTCCGCCGCCGACTGGAAGAAGTTGAACCTGATCTCCGGAGCCGCCATGGGGTCCGACGACTTGATGCGGACGCTGCCGCGGCTCTCCGGATGCAGGATGGAGGTCGTGAGCGTGAAGGACGAGAATTTCTGGAGCCCGAGGCCGGAACTGCTCAGTCCATTTGCGGCGCGCGCCCAGCCGACGAGCGCGATCGCCGCATCGGCCGCCTGCCTGGCCGGATCGCTGCGTACATAGCCGATGCACATGGTGCCGTTGGTGGCCATCAAGCCTTTGCGGAACAGGAGATATTCCAGCCCCATCCAGGCGAGGCGCGCAGGATTGCTGACGACAGCCGGTATGGTGACCGGCCTGGTGCAGCGGTAGACGATGCTGGCGCCGAAATGATCCTGCAGGTTCTCGCCGACGCCCGGCAGGTCCCTGACCAGCGGGATGCCGAGGCCGCCGAGCAGGGCCGCCGGGCCGATGCCCGAAACCTGCAGCAGCTGCGGCGAGTTGAAGGTCCCGCCGCTCACGATCACTTCGCGTCGCGCCTTCAGCGTCTCGACGGTCCCGTTCCGGCGCAGCTCCACGCCGGTCGCAACCCCGTCATTCACCAGGATCCTGGTCACGAGGGCATGTGAGATGAGCCGCAGATTCCGACGTTTCAGGGCGGGCCGGAGGATGGCGGATGCGCTGCTGGAGCGTTTGCCCCGGTGAGTGGTCATCTGTGTATAGCCGAACCCTTCATGGCTCGGCCCGGAGTGGTCTGAGTTGATCGGCTGGCCGCGTTCCCTGGCCGCCGCAAGGAGGGCATCTCCAAGCTCGTGCCGCGGCACGTCGACAACCGAGATTTCGCCGCCGCCGCCATGATGACGGCTGGCGCCGCGCTGGTTGCGCTCCGACTTCCTGAAAAAGGGAAGCACATCCTCATAGCCCCAGCCGTCGTTGCCGAGGCTCCGCCAGTGCTCGTAATCCTCGCGGCGGCCGCGCATGTAGACGGTGCCGTTGATCGCGCCCGTTCCGCCCACCAGCTTGCCGCGCGGCTGATAGCTCCGCGCGCCCTTGAGGCCGGGTTCGGGCTCGCTTTCGTAGGACCAGTTCAGCTTCCGGCTGTTGTACAGCTTTCCAAAGCCAAGCGGCACATCGACCCAGAAATGGCTGTCATTGCCGCCAGCCTCGACGAGGGCGACGCTGTGCCTGCCCGTCTCGCTCAAGCGCGCCGCGACCACGCATCCGGCCGATCCGGCGCCGACGACGACATAGTCAAACTCCTGCACAGCGGTAGGCTCCGTTTCTTCCAACGAGTTTCGGGTTGCGGCGGCGAGGTCTCGCCGCTCAGTAGGTCCAATGCGGCGGAGAAACACCGGGGTAGGGCGACCGGGCGGTGAACAGCCGCGTCTCGAAAATCGATCCGAAATAGAGCGTCCTCAGATCCGGCCCGCCGAAAGCGAGGCTGGAGAGGCAGCCCAATCGCCCGGGACCGGCATCGGCGCCGCGATAGATGCCCGCCTGAAAGCTCTTCTCGATCGTGTCGACATGACCGAGATCGGCATCCTCGAACATGATCTCGGACCGGCCCGCGCCGGGATCGACGCGCGTGATCCGGTTGCTGACGACGCTGGTCACCCACACGCCGCCTTCCGCGTCGAAAGCCAGCCCATCGGGGAAATGCCCGCTGCCGAATTCGGCGACGACCTCGCGGTGCCTCAACGCACCATCAGGCGCGATCTCGTACCGGTTCAACCGGCGCCCGACGGTCTCGTTGACATAGAGGAACCGTCCGGAGGGATCGACCTTGGCTTCGTTCGTGAAGGAAAGTCCGTCAGCGACGATGCGGGCTCCCCGCCTGTCCATCACGATGATCACGCCATCCGCCGCGCCGCCGCGGCAGAATGCCTGCGTTCTGGGCACGACAAAGGTGCTGACCGTGATCCACAGCCGCTGCAGATGGTCGACGCCGACGAAGTTGACCGGTAGCGGCTTTCCCTCGAACTCCACGAGATGCTCCGCGAGCGACCCGTCGGGCATGAGCCGCCAGACCCCGCCATCGGGCTCGATATTGGCGAGAAGCAGGCTGCGATCCGGCAGAAGCGCAATCCCGTTGACCAGGAACTGCTTGGGGGTCTTCTTCGCCAGGATCAGCTCGACACTGCCATCGGGCCGCATCTTCGACACGCCGCCGCGGCCGTCGGAAGCGAATATATCTCCCGAAGCAGTCGCCAGGACGCATTCAGGACGGACCAGCCCGCCGCCCATCGGAGACAAGCCGGACAGGATGCCGGGGTTTGGGGCTCCGGCAATCATCAAAGGCCGCTTTCCGCGCGATCCCGCCGGACAGCCATCGGTGGGCCGCCATGAGCGTCTGCCCGGATGAATTCCGCCGCCCGCTCGGCGATCATCATCACGGTCGCACCCGGATTGCCCGAAACCATTGCCGGCATCGCCGACGCATCGACGACGCGCAGCGACCCGATGCCGTGAACGCGCAATTGATCGTCCACGACGGCCATCGGGTCGGACCGCGGTCCCATCTTGCAGGTTCCGAGAGGGTGATAGCCCGTATTGCCGTGCCGGCTTGCGAAATCCAGGATCTCGTCGTCGCTTCGCACCCCGGCTCCCGGAGTCACCTCGCCGTCGAAATGCTTTCCAAGGGCGCCCGTTCGCAGCAGCTCGCGGACCAGCTTCACGCCCCGAACGACCGCGTCGCGATCTTCGGAAGTGGAGAGATAGTTGGGCTGGATCGCCGGAGGCGCCGAGGGGTCGGGCGAGACGACGCGGACCTGGCCGACGCTGGTGGGCCGCAACTGGTAGAAGCCGAGCGTCATGCCGGGGAAGGAATCAAGCTGCCCCGGAACCGAGCCGCGATAGCTGGCGGGCGTGAACATCAGTTGGAGGTCGGGGCGCTGCGAGCCCTTTGCGGAGCGGCAGAAGGCGTAGGCAAGGGACGGGCTGACCGCCATGACGCTCGGCCTTCCCCACATCCAGCGCCATGCCTGGGTTCCCAGCCTCCAGCCACGCGCGATCTCATTGAACGTCTGAACGTTCCTCGTGCGGGCGGCCAGGCGGATCATGTAGTGATCGGACAGGTTTTCGCCCACGCCCGGAATGTTGCGTACCGGCTGGATGCCTGCCGCTTGCAGCGCGGCCGGCCGGCCGATCCCGGAAAGTTGCAGCAATCTCGGACTGTTCAGGGCGCCGGCGCAGAGAACGATCTCCCGGCGGGCATGGATGACAGCCTCCGATCGGCCGTTCCGGTACCGAACGGCGGTGGCGCGATCATTGTCCAGCATAATGGCCGTCGCCGTGCATCCCGTGCGGATTTCGAGATTGCGCCGCTTCCTCGCCGGATCGAGGAATGCACGCGCGGCGCTTATCCGCCACCCGCGGTGGATCCATCGTTGATAGTAGCCGGCACCTTCTTGCCGTCCGCCATTGTAGTCCGGGTTGCGGGGTATCCCCAGATCCTCGGCGCTGTCGATGAAAGCCTCGCAGAGAGGGTGCCGCAGGTCGGTGTCGGTGATCGGGAGCAGCCCGTCACGGCCGCGATAGTAAGGATCGCCTTCGCCGATGCGTTGTTCCGTCTTGCGGAAGAACGGAAGCACATCGCGATAGCCCCAGCCGGCATTTCCGGCCTGCGCCCACGCATCGTAATCCTCGGGCTGTCCGCGGCAGTAGACGAAGCCGTTTATGGCGCTGGTGCCGCCCAGCGTGCGGCCTTGCGGGATACGGTATTTCCGGTCGGCGGCAGACGCTACCGGATCGGTCTCGAACTGCCATGTGTAGTTCGGGTTGAAGAGAATCTTGATGAAACCCGCAGGGATGTGGAGGTAGGGATGCCGATCTACCGGCCCGGCCTCCAGCAGGCATACCGTCGACCTGCCGTCCGCCGAGAGCCTGTTGGCCAGCAGGCATCCCGCCATTCCCGCTCCGACGATCACATAGTCGAAATGGGTTGCGTCCGTTTTTGTCGATCGCATCGAATGCATCCATCCTGGCGCCGTCCGCCCGCAATATCTGCCGGCGACTGGTGCCGCTGAACCGCTGGAGTGAAACCCGGGGCCGCCGCTCAGGTGCCTGTGCGCGCCGCCGTGGCATCGATCGCCGCCAGCACGTCGCCGAAAGTCTTGGGGCCGTCCTCCGGCCACCGAATGCCTCGCAGCGTCTCGCCGGTCCACCTCAGCCGCTCGCCGATGGCCTTCGCCATCACAGGATCAAGATCGACCTGCTCGATCGTCTCGCAGACTTCCTCCATCTCGGCTCCCATCCGGATGCCGTGGATGGCGGCGCGGCCCAGATAGTAGGCCGCCGTCTGCGGCCAATCGATGCCCGGAAAGGTCTTCTGGACGGAGGAAAGCCAGCGCTCCGAAATTCCGTACCGATTGGCGGAGACGAGCGATTCCACCAGGAGCGCGGAAATTCCCTTCAGGAACACGCTCCGCACCATCTTGTTGGCGGAGGCTTGCCCGATATCGGACCCGATCGCCTCCGTGTTCATTCCGATGGCGTTCAGCCTCTCACTCAGCTTTTCCGCTTCCGCTCCGGCGAGCAGGATCTGCGTGGTGTGGCCTTCCTTCCCGACCCTGCCCATAACCGCGCCCTCGACGAAGACGCAGCCGGATCCTGCAACCTCTCGCCCGATCGCAACCTTGGTGTTCGGGGATACGGAATTGAGGTCGAGATAGGTGTGGGCCGGCGTCAGGACGTCGGCTGCCTGGGCGGCCACTGTGGCGGCAACATTCGCCACGACGACCGAAATGACGATTTCGGCCTGCCCGGCAAGCGCTGGCAGATCATCGCACGGATGGACCCCGATCTCGTGCGCCTTCAGTTTGAGCGCCGCACCCTGTTCTCCACCGAACCGTATGTCATGGCATGCGACCCGGTCCACCAACGGAGCCAGCCCCCTTGCGAGACTTTGACCCGCCTCTCCAAAGCCGATCAGACCAATGCGTGTCATACCAAATCACTCCAAAGCATGAGAAAAGGCTAGGAAACCTCTAGGCCCAGAAGCTGGGCTTCGCGCGCCAGCCGCTCGGCGATGAACTGCTCCCGCTCCCTGACCCTGTCCGACAACGCGGCCACGCTGATCGCACATATGACCAGCCCGCTTGGACCGAAGACGGGCACCCCGATCGCTCCGGTCTTGTCGATCACCATGTCGGCGAAGAAGGCGTAGCCGCGCTCGCGCGTCGCCATCACCTCGCGCTGCAGGACCTCGCGGGAAAGACGCGGATATGCCCCCAGCCGATACTCGTTGATATCCAGGATGGAGCGGATTTCCTCGTCGTCTAGAAAGGCCAGCAGCGCCATGCTGCCGGCGCCGACGCCGAGCGGCCGTCTGCTTCCGATCTGCAGGAAATCGTTGCGGATCGGATAGCTGCCGAGTTCGCGATCGATACAGACCGATTCAGTCCCGCTTCGCACGATCAATTGCGCGGTGTCTTCCGTCTGCTCCGCCAGCCTGAGGAGGCTCGGGCGCACAACGGCCCGCAGGTCCGTCGACCTGGCCACCGAGGCCGCCATGGCGAGCGCCTCGTTTCCCAGCCAGTACCGGCGCCTTTCGTGCTTGGCGAACCCCTCCTGGCACAGGATCGCCAGGATTCTCGAGGCGGTGACCTTGTTCAACCCCGCCACATAGGAAACCTCCATCAGCCTCGATCCGGGATTGGCGCTCAGCGCCCGCAGGATCGCGCAGACCTTTTCCGCGGATTTGAGGTTGGGTGGAGGTGGTTTGCTCATCGGGGATCACCAAGATCGAGAGGTGCTGAAGCTCATTGGAGCATCACGGCGCGCCGTTGCCATAACGCGAGCGCCGATAGATGTCCTCTGCCAGCTTGAGCGTCTTCAAATTCTCGGCAAGGCTGGTCTCGAAGTCTCGTCGCGTCTCGATGCAATCGACGAAATGGGTGATCGCGCCCTCATACGAGGCGCGATAGTTCTGCTCCAGGTCGAAGGTGATCGCATCCTGGTCCCCGCCTTTCCGCAACAGGGTGCCGTCGGCCAGTTCAAGCGTGCCCTGCGTCCCGAATATCCGGATCCTGTCCGGCGTGCGGGGCGGCAAGCCGGCAGCGGTGAGGCTGGACTGGAGCACGATCGCGGCGGACCGTTCATCGACGCGCGAAGGGGTTGTCTCGAACAGGGCGGCCGCATTGTCCTCGCCCCGCACTTCCCCGCTGAATCTGCCGATCCAGCTTCCCAGCAGTGTCAGCTCGCCGAACAGGTATCGCAGGGCGTCGATGTGGTGGATCAGGATCTCCATGACCAGCAGCCGGGGCACGACGCCGAAGAAGGGCTGCCTTTCGACCGCCGGGCTCGGCCCCTCCGCAGGGCGGACGAGGCCGGAGCTGAACAGCTCCACCTGGCATTGCTGAAGCTCGCCGATGGCACCGTTCCGGAGCAGTTCCCCGATGGAGCGAATGTAGGGGCGGAACCGCCAGTTCTCGTGGACCATCACCCTGGCGTCGGCTCCGATCGTCTTCACGAGGCGGACGGCCTCCTCAAGCGTGGGAGCAAGCGGCTTCTGGCAAAGGACCGGAAGGCCGCGCGACGCGGCCATTTCAACAAGGGCGACATGTGTTTCGCGAGGCGAGGCGATATCGACCGCATCCAGCGATTCGGCCGCGAACATGTCTTCGGCCGACGCATAGCAGGCGGAGATGTCGAATTCCGCGCCGCGCCGACGGGCGGATTCGATATCCGGATCGGCCAGCGCCACCACCTCGGCCCGCCCGGACAGCGTCTTCCAGGCATCGAGATGATGTCGGCTCACCCAGCCGCAACCGATCAGCCCGACACGCAATGCCCTTGCTCCCGCGTCTTTCTTCCCGGCCGCGTTCATCGAATGGCCGTGGCGTTCGCCGGCGAGCCGACGCCGCCGCGCAGGTTGAGGGGGACCGAGACCAGGAAGCACGTCGCGTCTTTCGCCTCGGCGCAATCCCGTGCCAACGCGTCGAGGTCGAACAGTTCGCCCAGCACGAGGCCGAGGCGGGCCATCCCCAGATGGAGCGTCGGATGCCCCTCGCGAAATGGCATCACCTCCACGGCCACCGAATCCGATGCGACCGCGGCGACGCGGCTGTCCCAGAGGAATTCCCACATCTCCAGCGATCCGGAGAGGCCGGAAAAGTCGCGGCCGCGGTAGAGGCGCTCACGCTCTTGGCTCGACGAGGACCCAAAGAGCTCGCTCCATCCGGTCCGGACCAGCAGGATATCCCCCTGCCGCAGCGTCACGTTTGTCAGGTGAAGGCACTCTGCGACATCGGCCGCCGTAGCCGCAAACCCGCCGACGGCGCTCCACGCGCGCCCCTTTGCTTCGAAGAAGCGCGGCAGGTCGACGATGACCCCGCGCGATGCGATGCCCCATTCGACGAAATGCTCGATGCCGTTCCTGGTACCCTCCTGCTGCGTGACATCTCCGTCAGCCACGCCATTGTAGAAACCGAATTCGGGGTCGCCGATATGGGTGAGCCCGTCCCACTGGGTGGACGCCTGGGTGAAGAGGTCGTCGATCTTTTCGTCGCGGATCATGAGGCCGGAATGGGCGTCCTTGATCAGCGTCTGGCGCGGCGCCCGTCTCCGCCGATGCGCCCCGTCGGGCAGCGAGCCGAGCGGCTCATGCAGCGGCAAATTGAGATTGTAGCGCTTCCCGAGCCTCACGAGGCCTGCGGCCTGGCGTGTCGCCTCTTGCGTGATGTGGTTCAGCGTGCCGATCTGGTCCGTCGCGCCGAACACGCCGCGCGCAAGGGGAATGCCGCCCGGCTCGGTGCGCGGCAGATCGCGGAAGGCCGGGAACGGCTGGTGTTCACCATTCGACATCACGCTCATGCTCGCCGCTCGCCCTTCTTCATCATCTGACGAAGGGATTTCCGTAGCTCGGGAAAGTAATACATATGCGGCTCTTCTATTCCGTGCCGCACAGAACTGTTATAATATTTGGATATGAACTGCTTCTTCGCATCTATGTCGCTCTTCATCTCCGCTTTGCCGGGCAGGAGGGCTTCACCCTTCTCGATCGGGATTAGCCAGCGCAGCTGATGTTCGAACATGTTCGGCAAGGAGGTGGTGGTGTTCACGAGGCCGATGAAGTAGAGCCCCGGCCAGTCGGGCGGGACAATCCGCTTGAACAGGTCCACCGAATTGTTCTCCACGTTGACGATGCCTTCATCGAGAAAGGGAAAGTCGAGCAGATATCCGGTGGAGCCGACGAGCACGTCGAATGTCTCGGCCGTACCGTCATTGAAATGGATGACCGTACCGTCGATGCGCTCGATCTCGTGCTTTACGCTGATCCTTCGGTAGGCGATGTGCTGCACCAGCACCGCGTTGCTGGTCGGATGGGCGCGCTGCTTCAGCGGCTTGAACCCGAGATCGGTCATGCGCCCATGCGCAAGGTAGACCAGCCAGCCGACGATCTTGCGCCGCAGCGCGTCGGGTATCCACTCCTTGTCGAGCTTGACCGTAATGTCGGTAAACGGCTTTCCGAACATCAGCTTCGGCGCGATCACCACTCCGGAGCGCGCCACCAGCACGACCTTCTCCGCCGTCATGCAGATGTCGCTCGCAATATCGCAGGCGCTGTTGCCGGCCCCGATGATGCATACCCGCTTGCCGTCGAAGTGGCTCGGGTCCCTGTACCAATGCGAGTGCATATACTCGCCCTTGAAGGCCCCGCGCCATTTCTCGACATGCAGCGGCTTCGACAGGTGCCCGTTGGCAACGATCACGCGATCGAAAGTCGCCACTTCGCCGCCTTCGGTTTCCACCTCCCATCGAGGCGATCCCGGATCATAGCCACTCGCGGGCCGCACAGAGATGACCGTCGAATTGAAACGGATCCGCCTGACGAGGTCGAATCTCTCGGCATAGGAAATGAGATAACGGTGCATGTCCCGGTGGTCCGGAAAAGCCTGCACCCCTTCGGCGAAAGGGAAATCGTGGAAGCGGGTGATCTCCCGCGCGGAGTTGATGTGGAGCGTCTTGTAGGCGGCCGAATATCCGTTGTCGTTCTCGTAGCACCACAGCCCGCCGATCTGGGAACCCTTCTCGTAGATCGTCACGTCGCGCGCGCCAGCTTCGAGCAGGTATTTGGCACTGCACAGACCCGCCGCCCCGGCGCCGATGATCGCATAGCGCCGCTCGGCCAAAGGGGGGTCCTGAAGTTTCGTCGCCTTCGTCAGTGTTTCCTCCACGAGGTGAAACCTCTCCTTCCAGTTGACTGTCTTTCCGCACGACGGCACGGGGATGACCCGCGCCGCACGTCCACCGCCAGCAAGTGGCGGCCCGGCAGCGAAAACGAAGGAACGTTCGCACGTTCGTCGCAGCGGATCCGGCGCCGTCGAGGAGCCGACTGAAGCTAGGAGCGGAACAAAAAGTCAATTCGACAAGAATGAAGTTTCGTCACGCGGAACTATTTCCGCTGAAGTAACGTCGAATGAACCCGGCCTTCCGCTGGCAGCCATCCGGTGAGGAATCGATGAGTTGATGATGCGGCCGAGACCGCAGCGCCCATGATGACGCTGCGCTCTGCCCTTGGTTCGCCAGGAAGCCGTCACCCTGTATCCGGGCCGTGCGGGTAGAAACTGGCGGAGGGAGTGGGATTCGAACCCACGGTGAACTCGCGCCCACGCCGGTTTTCAAGACCGGTGCCTTAAACCGCTCGGCCATCCCTCCAGTCCTTCCCGGCTTATGCGGCAAGGTACGCGGCTTTTCAAGTTGAGCGCGAAACTGAACCGATGGCGAAAACGTTGCGTATGGCGAGCACATCAAGCTTCCGTTCGAGGTGACGCCATGCACGCCATCCTGAGACTACCCGCAATCGCCGCCGCTGTCGGCCTCCTGGCCGCCGGCGCGCAGGCCGAGGAACTCGACGCCGACGGCATCCGCTCCCTGATCGCCGGCAAGAAGGTCTATCTCGCCACGCCCTACGGGCTCGAGCTTCCGCTGCGCTACGATGCGGGCGGCGCGGTCCAGGGCGACGTCTCCGGCTTCACGCTGGCGCGCATGTTCACCCCGCGCGAGACGGGACGCTGGTGGGTGGATGGCGGGCGCCTGTGCCAGCAATGGCCGACCTGGTACGACGGCAAGTCCTTCTGCTTCACCATCCGCCAGACGGGCGACGCGACGATTTCCTGGACACGCGACGACGGGCTGCAGGGCACCGCGCGCATCACCGGTTGAGCGGCGGGGCAGGGCGCCCCGCACGCCACAAATTCGCCGCCTTCCCGCCCGATTCGATTAACAGTTCGCAAATCACTTGCCGTGCATGAATGAGGCCTCGCCCCACCGGTTTCGCACCGGTTTCCGGGGCCATTGTTCGGGCACGGCTTCTGGTGTAGCGATAGGCGGATGAGGGACCTCGGGGACGGTGAAACCATGCGGTTTCTGACGCGCGCACATGCGCGCAAGGTCGCTAGCGCGGCACTCCTGGCGGGTGCGGCGGCGCTGCTTGCGGCCTGCGCATCGCCGCAGCCCACCGCGTCGATCGCATCGAAACCCCGGTCCAAGGAATATTTCGCCGAATCGGAATATGGCGTGAAGGCGAGCCCGCGCGTTTCCACCAAGCGCAGCCGCCTGCCGCGCGGCGGCGGACGCGAGCAGGTCGGCCGGCCCTACAAGATCAAGGGCCAGTGGTACCATCCGCGCGAGGAACCCGGATATCGCTCGCAGGGCATCGCGTCCTGGTACGGCGACGCCTTTCATGGCCGCCTGACCGCCAATGGCGAGATCTACGACATGACGCATCTGACGGCGGCGCATCCCACGATGCCGCTGCCGAGCTATGCGCGGGTCACCAACACGAAGAACGGGCACTCCGTCATCGTGCGCGTCAACGATCGCGGCCCGTTCGCGCGCGGTCGCGTGATCGACCTGTCGAAGCGCGCCGCCGAGATGCTCGACTACACCCATAGCGGCGTCGCCCAGGTGAAGGTCGAATATGTCGGCCGTGCGCCGCTGCACGGGCAGGACGACGCCTATCTGATGGCATCCTACCGTCCGGGCCCGGGCGGCGCGCCCGGCGCGCCCGATCCGAGCGACGGGCTGCCGAGCGGCGTGATGATCGCAATGGCCGGGCCGACGCCCAACGCCGCCGTTGGCAGCGCACGCGCCTTCCCGGGCGAGCTCTCCGCAAGCGGCACGCCGGCCGCCACGCCCGTCGCATTCCAGCCCGGCGCATTCCAGCCCGGCGACGGTCCGGACCTGCCGGCGGCCGGTCCGCTGGTACCCGAACGGCCCTTCGACGGCCTGCTCATCGCGTCGAACCAGAAGGGCGTGCGGCTGCTGTCCTACGCCGACATGCGCATCGAGGCGGCAAGCGCGGCCTTCGACGCCTTCGACCGTGCGGGCCGGATGGACCAGGCGCGCATCGCCGCCTCGTGGCAGGCACAGGGCCGCGCGAACGAGCCGTCCGCGACCGCCGAGTCGATCATCGTGGGCACCTACATGGATCGAACCGAGGCCGACCGGATCGCGCTACGGCTGGAAGGTCTCGGCCGGCTGGAGACGGCGGTCGAAGCCGATGAAGGCGGGGCGAGCTTCACCCTCAGCCTCCACGCCGACGGCACGCACGGCCTCGATGCGATGCTGCAGGCGGCATGGGATGCCGGCGCATCGGACGCCATGATCCTGCGGCGCTGAATTCACGAAGAATAGCCGCGTTTCACCGATCGTTACCGGTTGAACCGGCGGCGGCACCGCTGCTATGCTTCCCGCAGGGACGAAGTTGGGCCGTGAATTCATGATCCGCCAAGCCGGCGCCGTCCTTGCGGCCGCTCTTTTTCTTGCCTTCAGCCTCGCGGCGACGGCACAGCAGGCTGCCGCGCCGCCCCCCGGCGGCTTCGAGACCAAGGCCGGCCAGGCCCATCTCGTCGACGCGGCCACCGGCACGGTGCTCTTCTCCAAGGATGCCGACCGGCAGGTGCCGCCCGCCTCGCTGGCCAAGCTGATGACGATGGAAGTCGTCTTCGAGGCGATCAGGACGGGCGAGGTCGCCCGCGACACGACCTACAAGGTCAGCGAGAACGCCTGGCGCACCGGCGGCGCGCCGTCGCGCACTTCCACCATGTTCGCCGCGCTGAACTCCGAGATCAGGCTCGAGGACCTGGTGCAGGGCGTCGTCGTCCAGCAGGCCAATGACGGCTGCATCGTCATTGCCGAGGGCATGGCCGGCAGCGAGGCGGCCTTCGCCGCGCGGATGAACGCGCGTGCCCGCGAAATCGGGCTCGAAGGCGCGTCATTCGTCAATTCGACGGGACTGCCGGCCGAGGGCCAGTCGGTGACGATGCGCGATCTCGTGACGCTCGCCACGCATCTGTGGCGCGAGCACCCCGATCTCTATCGCTTCTACGCGCAGCGCGACTTCACCTGGAACAAGATCCTGCAGCGCAACCGCAATCCGCTGCTTGCCATGGACATCGGCGCGGACGGGCTGGCGACCGGCTTTGCCGAGCAGTCGGGCTACGCGATCGTCGGCTCGGCCGCGCGAGGCGGCAGGCGGCTCTTCGTCGCCATGAGCGGGCTCGCCAGCGAGAGCGAGCGCTCGGCGGAGGCGCGACGGCTGCTCGAATGGGGCTTCGACGGCTTCCGCACCGCGCGGCTCTTCGCCGATGGTGAGACGGTGGGCGAGGTGATGCTCTTCGGCGCCCCGAAGCGCCGGCTTGCCGTGCGCACCGGCGCCGCGGTGGCCATGCTGCTGCCGGTCGATCCCGACGCCAAGGTCGAGGCACGCATCGTCTATGACGGGCCGGTGGAAGCGCCTGTCGCCGAAGGCCAGCCGATCGGGACGCTGGAGGTCAGGATCGGCGGGACGCTGGGCAGGACCGTGCCCGTCTTCGCCAAGGAGGGCGTCGAGCGCGGCACGCTTCGCACCCGCGCCTACGAGGCCGTGCGCGAACTTCTCGTCGGCTGGATGCGTTAGCCCGGCGACGATATGGACCTTTCCCGGCGCCTTGCCTATGACACGCGCGATGGCGTGCGGGCGCCCAAGCAGGATACCGGACACGACGTGAGCCGCGGGTTCTTCATCACATTCGAGGGCGGGGAGGGGGCCGGCAAGTCCACCCAGATCGGCCGGCTCGCGCATCTGCTGGAGACCGAGGGCCACGAGGTGGTGGTGACGCGCGAGCCGGGCGGGTCGCCCGGCGCCGAAGCCGTCCGGCACGTGCTGCTGTCGGGCGCGGCGGAGAAGCTGGGACCCGCCGCCGAGGCGCTGCTCTTCGCTGCCGCGCGCTCCGACCATGTCGAGCAGGTGATCAGGCCGGCCGTCGAGCGCGGCGCGATCGTGCTGTGCGACCGCTTCATGGACTCGACCCGCGTCTACCAGGGCATGGCCGGCGGCCTCGATCCGGGCTTCCTCGGTGCGCTGGAGAAAGTCACCGTCAACGGCATGGTCCCCGACCTGACCCTGATCCTCGACATCGACCCCGGCCTCGGCCTGGAGCGGGTTTCGGCGCGACAGGGCGCCAGCCGCGACCGGTTCGAGAAGGACGGCATCGAAATCCACCGCAGGCGGCGGGAGGGCTTCCTGGAGATCGCGCGCCGCGAGCCCGAGCGCTGCGTCGTCATCAGCGCGCAGGCCGATCCAGACGCGGTGGCCGCCAGCGTCGTCGCAGCCGTGCGCGAGGCCCTTCGGCGGCACGAGCCGGCACGCGGGACGGGCAGCACGTGATGCTGGAGCGCCTCGCACCCGAGCAGCACGACACGATACCGGAAGTGCCCGAACCGGCCGAGAACCCGCATCTCGTCGGGCACGAGGACGCGGCGACTGCGGTGGCGGGCGCCCATCGGGCAGGCAAGCTCCACCACGGGCTGCTGATCGGCGGCCCGCAGGGCATCGGCAAGGCGACATTCGCCTTCCACGTCGCCCACCATCTCCTGCGCCATCCGGACGCGGCAAGCGCGCCCGAGACGCTGGCCGTCCCCGATCCTTCCACCGCGCTCTGGCGCCTGATCGCGAGCGGCGCGCACCCTTCGGTTCTCTATCTGACGCGCCCGGTCAACGAGCGCGGCAAGGGCTTTCGCACTGCCGTCACCGCCGAGGAGGTGAGGCGCGTCGGGCGCTTCCTGTCGAGGACCGCGCATGATGGCGGCTTCCGCGTCGTGATCGTCGACCCGGCGGACGACATGAACCGGCATGCCGCGAACGCGCTCCTCAAGAATCTCGAGGAACCACCGGCGAAAACCGTCTTCGTCCTCGTGGCGCATCAGCCGGGCAGGCTCCTGCCGACGATCCGCTCGCGCTGCCAGTTCGTCAGGCTGCATCCGCTTGGCCCGCCCGACATGCGCCGCGTCATGTCCACGATCGGCGGGGCGGCGGCCTCGATCTCCGACGACGCGCTGGAGCGGGCGGGCGGGCGGCCGAGGGCCGCGCTTCTCGACGTGCTGTTCGGCGGCGGCGAGATAGCCGAGACCACGGATCGTCTGCTTGCTCAACGGCCGCTCGACAATCTCACGCTGCACAAGCTTGCCGACGCGGTCTGCGCGCGCGATGCCGCAGTCCAGTTCGCCCTCTTCAACGACCATTTGCTCGAAACGGTCGCGCGAGCCGCCCGTGGCGCCGCGTCCCGGTCGCGGTCAGGCGAGGCGGATCGCCTCTCCGCGCTCTGGCACGCGACGGCGACGGCGCGCATCGACACCGAGACGTACAATCTCGACCGCAAGCAGCACGTTCTCACCACCGTTGCCCGCGTGCACGCCGAACTCGCGCCCGGCACGTGAGGCAGTGGCAATGCGCCACCGGATGGGCTAATCGTCCCGCGTCCTCCAGAGAACGTTGCAGATGACGCAGAAATTCTACCTGACCACGCCGATCTTCTATCCCAACGGCAAGCCGCATATCGGCCATGCCTATACGGCCATCGCCACCGACGCGCTCGCCCGGTTCCACCGGCTCGACGGCCGCGACGTGTTCTTCCTGTCGGGCACCGACGAGCACGGGCTGAAGATGCAGCAGACGGCCGACGCCGAGGGCATCCCCCCGAAGGCGCTGGCCGACCGCAACTCGGCGATCTTCCGCGACATGCTGACGGCGGTCGGCTGCTCCAACGACGACTTCATCCGCACCACCGAGCCGCGCCACCACGCCGCCTGCCAGGCGCTGTGGCAGCGCATGGTCGACAGCGGCGACATCTATCTCGACCGCTACAGCGGCTGGTACTCCGTGCGCCAGGAAGCCTATTTCGACGAGAAGGAAACGACCGTCGGCGAGGACGGCATCCGGCGCGAGCCGCTCGGCTCGCCGGTCGAGTGGAACGAGGAGGAGACCTATTTCTTCCGGCTCTCCGCCTACCAGGACCGGCTGCTGGCGCTCTACGAACGCGAGCCCGATTTCGTGGGTCCGTCGGAGCGGCGCAACGAGGTGATGAGCTTCGTACGCTCCGGCCTGAAGGACCTGTCGATCTCGCGCACCACGTTCGACTGGGGCGTGCCGGTGCCCGGCAATCCGAAGCATGTGATGTACGTGTGGGTAGACGCGCTCACAAATTACATCACTGCAGCCGGATATCCTGATGAAAATAATGAGAAATGGCGCTACTGGCCGGCCGATCTCCACCTGATCGGCAAGGACATCGTGCGCTTTCACGCGATCTACTGGCCGGCCTTCCTGATGTCGGCGGGCGTGCCGCTGCCGAAGCGGGTCTTCGCACATGGCTTCCTGTTCAACCGCGGGGAGAAGATGTCGAAGTCGGTCGGCAACGTCGTCGACCCGTTCACGCTCGTCGAGCATTACGGCCTCGACCAGGTGCGCTACTTCTTCCTGCGCGAGGTGCCGTTCGGCCAGGACGGAAGCTACAGCCACGACGCCATCGTCAACCGGACCAATGCCGATCTCGCCAACGACCTCGGCAATCTGGCGCAGCGCTCGCTCTCGATGATCGCCAAGAACTGCGAGGGCAGGGTGCCCGCGAAGGGCACGCCGGGCGCCGAGGACACGGCGATCCTCGACCAGGCGGAAGCGGCGCTGGCGACGGCGCGCGCCGCGATCGGCGAGCAGGCGATCCACGCGGCCCTCGCGGCGATCTTCGCCGTGGTGGCCGATGCCAACCGCTATTTTGCCGGGCAGGAACCCTGGGCGCTGAGGAAGACCGACCCCGCGCGTATGGAGACGGTCCTCTACACCACCGCGGAGGTGCTGCGCCGGGTGGCGATCCTGTGCCAGCCCTTCATGCCGGCATCCTCGGCCAAGCTGCTGGACCTGCTTGCGGTTCCGGCCGACCGGCGGACATTCGCCAACGTTTCGGCCGCCGACGCGCTGGCGCCCGGCACCGGACTGCCGAAGCCGGAGGGCGTGTTTCCCCGCTATGTCGACCAGGAAGCGGCCGGCGCATGAGCCTGCTGGTCGACAGCCACTGCCACCTGGACTTTCCCGAGCTGGAGGCAGACAGGGCCGCGATCCTCGATCGCGCCCGCGCGGCCGGCGTCGCGCTGATGGTGACGATATCGACGCGGGTGCGCCAGTTCGACCGCATCCGCGCCATCGCCGAGGCCGACCCGCGCATCTTCTGCTCGGTCGGCACGCATCCTCACAACGCCGCCGAGGAGCCGGACGTGACGGTGGACGAACTCGTCGCCCTGGCCGAGCATCCGAAAGTTGTGGCGATCGGCGAGGCGGGGCTCGACTATTTCTACGACCGCTCGCCGCGCCCCGAACAGGCCGCGGGCTTCCGCAGGCACATCGCCGCGTCGCGGATCACCGGGCTGCCGCTGGTGATCCATGCGCGCGACGCCGACGACGACATCGCCGCGATCCTCGAGGACGAGACCGGGAAGGGGGCCTTCCCCTTCATCCTGCACTGCTTTTCCTCCGGCAGGCGGCTGGCGGAGACGGGCGTGAAACTGGGCGGATACGTCTCGTTTTCCGGCATCCTCGCCTTTCCGCGCTCGGACGCGCTTCGCGAAATCGCCGCCGGACTGCCGCGCGACCGGCTCCTGGTGGAGACGGATGCACCGTTCCTGGCCCCGCCGCCGCATCGCGGCAAGCGCAACGAGCCGGCCTTCGTCGCGCATACGGCGGCCGTTCTCGGCCAGGCGCTGGGAATGGGCCATGACGAGGTCGCCGAACTCACCACCGGCAATTTCATGCGCCTGTTTTCCAGAGTGCCCCAAGATGCACTCCTGGCCGCCTGAGGCGCCGGCATGGGCGACATGCTCCGACTGACGATCCTCGGCTGCGGCTCCTCGCCGGGCACGCCCCGCATCACGGGCGACTGGGGCGCGTGCGATCCCGCCAACCCGAAGAACCGCCGCCGCCGGGCCTCCGCGCTGGTCGAGCGCATCGGCGCGGACGGGCGTCGCACGACCGTGGTCATCGACACGGGACCGGACTTCCGTGAACAGATGATCGATGCCGGCGTGACGCGGCTCGACGCGGCCGTCTTCACCCATCCCCATGCCGACCACATCCACGGCATCGACGATCTGCGCGGCTACGTGCTCAACCAGCGCAGGCTGATCGACGTCTATGCAGACCGGCCGACCATGGACCGGCTGCACGCCGCCTTCGGCTACTGCTTCGAAACGCCGCCCGGCAGCTCCTATCCGCCGATCCTGAAGCCGATGCTGATCGGCCACGACGCGCTGTTCTGGATCGACGGGGAGGGGGGCGCGATCCCGTTCCAGCCCCTGCCCCAGATCCATGGCGACATCATCTCGCTCGGCTTCCGCATCGGCCCCATCGCCTACTGCCCCGACGTCAGCGACTTCCCCGCCGATACCGTGACGCGCCTCGCCGATCTCGACGTGCTCGTCATCGATGCGCTCCAGTACCGGCGCCATCCGAGCCATCTGTCGCTGTCGGAGTCGCTGGCGTGGATCGATCGGATCGGACCAAAGCGCGCCGTGCTGACGCATCTCCACATTCCCATGGACTATGACACGGTAAACGCACAAACGCCGGAGCGTATCGTTCCGGCACATGATGGACTCGTTCTGGAAGTTCCGTTTCCAGAAGATTGAATCCACGGGAGAAAAGAATGGCCGGGAGTGTCGACAGGGTGGCCGCGGCAGCTGCGGGCAGGGGGCTGGCGATCGACATAAGGCGCATGGACGGGTCGACGCGCACGGCCGAGGAAGCGGCGCGGCAATGCGGCTGTCCCGTCGGCGAGATCGTGAAGTCGCTGATCTTCAGGGGCGAGAGCAGCGGCAATCTCTACCTCTTCCTTCTGGGCGGCGACGCGACGCTCGACCTCGAGGCGGCGGCAGGCCTGGCCGGCGAACCGCTTGCGCGTGCGGACCCGCGCCACGTGCGCGACGTCACCGGCTTTGCCATCGGCGGCGTCGCGCCGATCGGTCACAAGTCGCCGATCGCGGCCTTCGCCGACGAGCGACTGCTGCAAAGCCGGCGCGTATGGGCCGCCGCCGGTGCTCCGGACGCCGTGTTCGCGGCCGATCCGGCCTGGCTGGTGGAAGCTGCCGGCGCCCGCGTCGCCACGCTCAGGGCTTGAGAGTGACGGGAAGCGGCGGCGGCGCGAATACCTTGATGGCCTTGGGCCTGATGGTGAACCGCGCCGGCGTGTAGGTCGCCAGTTCGCCGTCCGTGTTGACCGGACGCGGCTTGGAGGTTCGTATCGTCACCTCGGTCGTCCGGAAGGCGCGCACGTCGTCCCAGCGGCCCTGCGTGCCGCGCCTCAGACTCGGAAGCAGTCCCAGGAGCCGCCACCAGTGGTCGACCTCCAGGCTGTAGAAGTCCAGGTGCCCGTCGTCGGCCGTCGCGGTTTCCTCGACGGTCATGCCGCCGCCATAGTGGCGACCGTTTCCGACCGATACCTGCAGGGTCCGGATCTTCTCGACGGTGCCGTCATGTTCCACCTCCGCAGAAAAGAGGCTCGATTTCGCGAGAAGCCGCGCGGCGACGATGCCGTAGCCGAACACGCCCCAGCGCTTCTTGGCTTCCTCGGTCAGCTCGCGCGCCAGCTCGGCGCTGAAGCCGATGCTGGCGACGTTGAGGAACAGATGCCCGTTGACCTCGCCGAGATCGATCGGCCGGGGCTCGAGCGTCGGAATGAGCTCGGCGGCCTTCACCGGGTCGACCGGCAAGCCGATCGTGCGCGCGAAGTCGTTCGCGGTTCCGAGCGGAATCACGCCGAGCGGCAGTCCGGTCTCGACGAGCGCGGGCGCTGCGGCGTTGAGCGTGCCGTCGCCGCCACCGAGCACGACCAGCTCGACGCGTCCGGCTTCGCGCCGGATCAGATCGGCAACCGTCTCGTCCTGGCCGGCCGACGCCGTCTGCAGGTCCAGCCCGCCGCGCACGAGCGCATCCATTACGGCGCCATTGCGGCCGGAACCGCGGCGCGCGCGCGGATTGACGATGAGCAGTGCACGCTTGCGCGTTGTTTTGACTGGCATTTCAGATGACACCAAAGCGAGGCAGACGGGGCTCATATAGGTATTCCGGCCGGAATGCGAAACATCGGTTTGTTCCATAATATATCTTATGCGATCAGCCGATACGCGCGGCTGCCCCGCCAACGCCCGACGCGCCGGGATATTCCCTCGCGGCGCGCGATGTGCGATGGGCACGGTCCATGCACCCTCCAAGGTATCCCCGAATGGAACCCTCACGCGACATATCGAGGCTGATCGAGATCATGGCTGCGCTGCGCACGCCAGGCACCGGCTGCCCGTGGGATCTGGAACAGGACTTCGCGTCGATCGCTCCATACACGATCGAGGAAGCCTACGAGGTTGCGGACGCGATCTCGCGCGGCGACCTGACGGACCTGCGCGACGAACTCGGCGACCTCCTGCTGCAGGTCGTCTACCATGCCCGCATGGCGGAGGAAGCCGGCAGCTTCGCCTTTGGCGACGTGGTCGAGGCCGTCACGCGCAAGATGATCCGCCGCCATCCGCACGTCTTCGGCGACGATCGCGTGCGCGGCGCCAGGCTCGCCAAGGGCATGTGGGAGACGATCAAGGCCGAGGAGAAGGCCGAACGCCGCGCGGCGCGGCTCGCTGCCGGGCTGGAGCCCGAAGATCACGGACGGGGCTATCTGGATGGCCTGCCCGTGGCCCTGCCCGCTCTGACGCGCGCACTCAAGCTGCAGGAGAAGGCCGCGCGCGTCGGCTTCGACTGGAAGGATGCCGCGCCGATCCTCGACAAGATCGCCGAGGAGATCGGCGAGTTCGGCGCCGCGGCCGCTGCCGGCGATCCCGACGCCATGGAGGACGAGTTCGGCGACATGCTGTTCGCGCTCGTCAATCTCGGCCGCCACCATGGCATTGATCCCGAGAAGGCGCTGCGGCGCACCAACGACAAGTTCCGCGACCGCTTCCACCATGTCGAGGCGGCGCTCGAAGCACGCGGGCGCTCGCTGGACGAGGCGAGCCTCGACGAGATGGAAGGCGAATGGCAGGCGGCCAAGACAGTCGCCCGGGGCTGAACCGCCCTACTCCGCCGCCCTATTCCGCCGCCTTGCGCAGGCCCGCGGCCCGCCGGTCGATCTCGCCGCGCAGCGAGGCCGGCGCGCTGACGCGCAGCGTCACGCTGCCGTCGTCGAGATCGTCGCGCCCGAGCACCTGGGCGCTCCGGTAGATCCAGTCGAGCAGGGCAAGCCTGTCGCGCGCGACGTGGATCTCGAATTCCTCGAGCAGGCCCGAGACGCGCTCCTCGATGGCCGCGAGCAGGCCGTCGATCCCCTCGCCCGTGACGGCCGAGATCGCGATCACCGGCTGATGCGCTCCGGCCGGGCGAAGGCTCTGCCGCGCGGCGTCGTCCAGCATGTCGATCTTGTTCCAGACCTCCAGCACGCGATGCCGGTCGCCGGCCTCGACGCCGAGATCGCCAAGGATGCGTTCGACGTCCTCGGCCTGGGCCGCGCTGTCGGGATCGGCGATGTCGCGCAGGTGGATGACGAGATCGGCCTCGACCACCTCTTCCAGCGTGGCGCGGAAGGCCGCAACCAGGTGCGTCGGCAGGTCGGAGATGAAGCCCACCGTGTCGGACAGGATCACCATCGTCCCATGCGGCAGGCGCAGCCTGCGCAGCGTCGGATCGAGCGTTGCGAAGAGCATGTCCTCGGCGAGCACCCCTGCCCCCGTCAGGCGGTTGAACAGCGTCGACTTGCCCGCGTTGGTGTAGCCGACGATCGCGACCACGGGGAAAGGCACCTTGCGGCGCTTGGCCCGGTGAAGGTCGCGCGTGCGCCGCACCGTCTCCAGTTCGCGCTTCAGCTTGACGATCTTGTCCTGCAGGATGCGGCGGTCGGCCTCGATCTGCGTTTCGCCAGGGCCGCCCAGGAAGCCGGCGCCGCCGCGCTGGCGTTCGAGGTGGGTCCAGGAGCGCACCAGGCGGCCCTTCTGGTAATTGAGATGCGCGAGCTCCACCTGGAGCGCGCCTTCCTTGGTGCGCGCGCGGCGGCCGAAAATCTCCAGGATGATGCCCGTGCGGTCGAGCACCTTGGCGTTGAGCTCGCGCTCCAGGTTGCGCTGCTGCACCGGGGTCAGCGGATGGTCGATTATCGCCAGCTCCGCCCCCATCTCCTTCACGATGGCGGCGAGTTCCTCGATCTTGCCGGCGCCGATCAGCGTCGCCGGACGCGGCTTCTGCACCGTGACGATCTCGGCATGGACGGTGTCGAGGTCGATGGCGTCGGCAAGGCCCACGGCCTCTTCCAGCCGCGCCTCGGGGGAGCGCGTCAGCCGCGTGCGGCCGGCGCCGTCGTCCTCGCGCTGCGCGTGGGGCAAGTGGGGCACGACGACGATTGCGCGCGCTCCGCCCGCGGGCGGGGCCTCGCCCGTCGTGCCGTCGGTATCAGGGTTCATTCCGACCAATCAGGCGTCCCTGCTGGCGTCCTCGCCATCGAACATCTGGACCGGCTGGCTGGGCATGATGGTCGAGATCGCGTGCTTGTACACGAGCTGGGAATGGCCGTCACGACGCAGGAGCACGCAGAAATTGTCGAATGACGTGACGACGCCGGTCAATTTCACACCGTTTACGAGAAAGATCGTGAGTGGATTTTTGCTCTTGCGAACGGTGTTGAGAAAGAGATCCTGCAGATTCTGCGAACGTTCCGCCATTGTTTTTGTCTTTCGCCGGTCCCCGAATGCTTTGGCAACAGTAGCGCCGAAAACGCAGGGGGATGTCAAGCGCCGTAACCGGCCCATCCGGTCAGGCGATGATAGCTGATTGGTTAGTCAGATTGTTTGCCGTTATCAGGCCCTGATTTTTTCCGCAACGTCAAAGAAGGCACGCCTCAACGAAAGTGCAACCGATCCGGGCGCTCCGTTGGCGACTGGCCGGCCGTCGATCTCGACGACGGGCATGACGAGCGTGGTGGCCGCCGTGATGAAGGCCTCCCTGGCGCGCTGGGCTTCCGCGACCGTGAAACCACGCTCCTCGATCGTGTATCCGAGCTTGGCTGCGACCTCGAACAGCGTCGTCCGGGTGATGCCCCTGAGGATCCCGGAATCGGCGGGCCGCGTCACCAGCACGCCGTCTGTGGTGACGATCCAGGCATTGGTGGCCGCCCCCTCCTTGACCGTGCCGTCGGGATCGACGAACCAGGCCTCCTGCGCTCCCGCCTCGCGGGCGGTCTGCCGTGCGAGCACGTTCGGCAGCAGCCCGACCGACTTGATGTCGACGCGCTCCCAGCGGTTTTCCGGCACCGTGACGACCCGGATGCCCGTCTCGGCGCGGCGCATCGCGGCGTCCGGGTCGCTGCGCTTTGCCGTCACCACGAGCGAGGCCGGCGTGCCCGCCGCCGGAAAGACGTGGTCGCGGGGCGCCACGCCGCGCGTCACCTGGACGTAGACCATCCCGTTGCGCACGCGGTTGCGGCGCACCACCTCGATCATGATCATGCGCAGCGCCGCGCGCCCGAGCGGCCAGTCGATCCTGAGTTCCGACAGCGAGCGCCCGAGCCTGTCGAGATGGCGGGTCATGTCGACGACGTAGCCGCGCGCCACCTCGCAGACCTCGTAGACACCGTCGGCAAACTGGTAGCCGCGATCCTCCACATGGACCGCCGCCTCGGCATGGCGGACGTAGCGGCCGTTGACATAGGCGATGCGCGGCATGGCTTTCCTTCGTTGCTCTCAGAAGAACTCGATCGAGACGCGGAACATCTGCTCGACCTGCCGGACCGCGCTCTCCAGGCTGAAGATGACCACGCGGTCCTTCGGCTTGATGCGCAGGTCGCCGCTCGGCTTGATGACCTCCCCTGCCCTGTAGACGGCGCCGATACGCATGCCTTCGGGAAGCTGCAGGTCGCGCAGCGCGGAGCCCACCAGCGGCGATGTCTCGAGCGCCTCTGCCTCGATGATCTCGGCCGCGCCGCGATGGATGGAATGCACCGCGCGGATGCGCCCGCGCCGCACGTGCTGGAGCACCCGCGAGATCGTCACCGAGCGCGGATTGACCTGGGCGTCGATGCCGAGCGTCATCGTCAGGTCGTGATAGGACGGGTTGTTGATCAGGGCGAGATTGGTCTTGCAGCCGAGGCGCTTGGCCATGACGCTCGACAGTATGTTGACCTGGTCGCTGTTGGTCAGAGCCACCATCAGGTCGGCCTCCGGCACGTCGGCTTCCAGGAGCAGCTGCTGGTCGAGCGCGCTGCCGTGCAGCACCACGGTGCGGCGAAGCTGGTCGGCGATGGCGACCGCGCGCTCGCGCGTATGCTCGATGATCTTGACGCGGGTGGAAGACTGTCGCGCCTCCAGCGTGCGCGCCACGTAGAGCCCGATATTGCCGCCGCCGGCTATGACGATGCGCGTCGCCTCGGCCTCCTCGTGGCCGAACAGGCCGAGCGTGCGGCGCACCTGGTCCTTCGTGGTCACCACATAGGCGAGGTCGCCGGCCACGAGCTGGTCGGCCGAATGCGGGATGAAGACGCGGCCGTTGCGCTGCACGCCGACGACGGTGGACGGCAGGTCGGGGAAGAGCTCGCTCAACTGCGCCAGCGGCGTGTTGATGACCGGGCATTCCTCCAGGCAGTCGATCGCCACCATCGCCACCTTGTCGTCGGCGAAGCGCATGATGTCGTTGGCGCCGGGCAGCGCGATGCGCCTGAGCACCATCTCGCCCACTTCGAGCTCGGGCGAGATGATGACGTCGATCGGCATGTTGTCGCGAGAGAACAGGTCCTGGTAGTGGGCCCGCAGGTAGGACTGCGAGCGGATGCGCGCGATCTTCGTCGGCACGTTGAACAGCGAATGGGCCACCTGGCAGGCGACCATGTTGACCTCGTCGTAGAGCGTCACGGCGATGATCATGTCGGCCTGTTGCGCGCCCGCCGCCTCCAGCACGTCGGGATGCGAGCCGTGGCCGATGAAGCCGCGCACGTCGAGCGTGTCGCGGATCGCGCGTATCAGGTCGGGCGAAGTGTCGATGACCGACACGTCGTTGCGCTCGGCGGCCAGCCGCTCGGCGATGCCGTAGCCGACCTGCCCCGCCCCGCAGATGATGACCCGCATCAGACCCCCAGCGACTTCAATTTTCTGTGAAGGGCGGACCGCTCCATGCCAATGAACTCGGCCGTCCGCGAGATGTTGCCGCCGAACCGGTTGATCTGGGCGATGAGGTATTCCTTCTCGAACAATTCCCGCGCCTCGCGCAGCGGCAGCGCCATGATGTGCTGGTCGGACTGGCTGGGCGCGCGCGGCATCACGTCGCCGATCTCCGAGGGCAGCAGGTCCGCGGTGATGGGCGCCTCGGCGTCGTCGCCGCGCGCCAGGATCATCAGCCGCTCCACGTTGTTGCGGAGCTGGCGCACGTTGCCCGGCCAGTTGTGCGCCTGGAGCACCGCCAGCGCGTCGTCCCCGATACGCCTCGGCCTGATGCCGGCCTGCCGCGCCACCTGCCGCATGAAGTGGTCGACCAGGTAGGGAATGTCCTCGCGCCTTTCCGACAGCGCCGGCACCAGGACCGGCACGACGGAGAGCCGATGATAGAGGTCCTCGCGGAACCGCCCGTCGGCGATCATCCCTTCGAGGTTCTGCGAGGTGGACGAGATGATGCGGACGTCGACCTTGACCTTCTTCGTCCCCCCTACCCGCTCGAACTGCTGGTCGACGAGCACGCGAAGGATCTTGTTCTGCGTCTCGCGCGGCATGTCGGCCACCTCGTCGAGGTAGAACACCCCGCGATGGGCCTCCTCCAGCGCGCCGATCTTGCGTTCAGCGCCGTTGGATTCGGTGCCGAACAGCTCGATCTCCATGCGCTCGGGCGTGATGGTGGCCGCATTCAGCGACACGAATGGCCCGCCCCGCCGCGGCGACTGCGCGTGGATCGCACGCGCGACCATCTCCTTGCCCGAGCCCGACGGCCCGATGATCATGATGCGGCTGTTGGTGGGAGCGACCCGCTCGATGGTCTGGCGCAGATGGTTCATCGCCGCCGACATGCCGATCAGGTCGAAGCTGTCGCCCGAGCGCTTCTTGAGGTCGGAGACCTCGCGCTTGAGCTTCGATGTCTCCAGCGCGCGTTCGCAGACGAGGATCAGCCGGTCCGCCTTGAAGGGCTTCTCGATGAAATCATACGCGCCGCGCCGGATCGCCGAGACCGCGGTCTCGATCGTGCCGTGGCCCGAGATCATGACGACCGGGATGCCGGGATGCAGCGTCTTGATCTCGTCGAGCAGGGCGAGCCCGTCGAGCCGCGATCCCTGCAACCATATGTCGAGGAAGATCAGCCGCGGGGCGCGGTCGGCGATGGACGCCAGCGCGCTGTCGGCGTCGTGTGCCGTGCGTGTCTCGTGGCCCTCGTCGCTCAGGATACCCGCGACCAGTTCCCGGATGTCCTGCTCGTCGTCAACGATGAGAATGTCAGACGCCATTGTCGACCTTTTCCGATTCCCTGACGCCCCCGTCATTCCTATCACGCCGGGCGCGCAGTGGCGCCTCGGCAGCCGGCAGCACCATGCGGATCATGGCGCCTCGACCGCCATGGAAATCCTCCGGTGCATCATGCAGTTCCAGTGTCCCGCCATGGTCCTCTATGATCTTCTTCACGATGGCGAGACCAAGACCCGTGCCTTTTTCGCGCGTGGTCATGTAGGGCTCAAGCAGGCGCTGCCTGTTCTCGCGCGGCAGTCCCTTGCCGTTGTCGATCACGTCGACGACGATCTGCTTGCCCTGCTCGCGCGCCCTGATCAGGATGGCGCCCGGCTCCCCGGTGAGCCGCTCCGCGGCATCGATCGCCTCGGCAGCGTTCTTGATGACGTTGCCGAAGGCCTGGCTCATCAGGCGGCTGTCGAACGTGCCCCCGAGCGGCACGGAGCCGAAATCGCGCTCGAACTTGATGTCGTTGCGCGACACCTCCACCAGGAAGGAGGCCTCGCGCAGCGATTCGCGCAGGTCCATCGGTTCCATGGCGGGCTTCGGCATCCGGGCGAAGGCGGAGAACTCGTCGACCATGCGGCCGATGTCGCCGACCTGGCGGATGATCGTGTCGGTGCACTGGTCGAAGACCTCGCGGTCCTCGGTGATGACCTTGCCGTAGCGGCGCTTGATGCGCTCGGCGGAAAGCTGGATCGGCGTCAGCGGGTTCTTGATCTCGTGGGCGATGCGGCGCGCCACGTCGGCCCAGGCCGACGAACGTTGTGCGACGACGAGATCGGTGATGTCGTCGACCGTCACCACGTAGGATTTTTCCTCCGCCTCGTGCGCCTCGCTCTCCAGCGTGACCTGCACGTTGAAGGTTCGCTCCGCGCCGCCCCTGAAGAACGTCACCTGCTCGCGATAGACCGGCCGCCCCGATCCACGCGCGACCTCGAACACCGTGCCGATATGCGGCATCAGGACGGACAGCTTGGCGCCGACGCTTCCCGATGCCGGTATGCCGAGCATCGCCTCGGCCGACCGGTTGACGATCGTGATCAGCCCCGACGCGTCGACGCCGATGACGCCGGCCGTCACGCTGCCGAGCACCGCCTCGGTGAAGCGTCGGCGCTCGTCGATGACGTCCTTGGTGCCGATCAGCTCGTTGCGCTGCGATTTCAGCTGCTGGATCATCGTGTTGAAGGTGGCACCGAGCGAGGCGACGTCGCCGTCCGAGGATCGCACCGGCACCGAGACGTCGAGATTGCCGGTCGCCACCTCGTCGGCCGCGCCGATGAGCTGGCGGATCGGGCGGACCAGCCTGTCGACGACGGCATTCGCGGTCCAGATCGCCGACAGCACGATGATGAGCGTCACTTCCAGATAGAACAGCGCGAAGGCGAACTGCGTGCCCGGCCGGTTGGCTTCCAGGTCGCGGTATCCGTCGACGTTGCTGCGCACGAGCTGCCTCGCCCTGATCACCTCCGGATCGACCAACCTGACCGTGAAGAGATAGACGTCCGGGATGTCGTTGAGCCTGACGATCGCGCCGACGATGTTGCGCGTGCGCGGCTCGATGAGCACCGGCGTGCCGCTCGACGCGTCCTGGATCGCGCCGGGCGGCGGCTCGGGCAGCGGGAAGTCCGACGCCGTGTCGGCAGCCATGACGATCGATCCGTCGATGCGCATGAGGGCCGCGTGCGCGAGCGCGCGCCCCACCGCCTGGCGGGTCAATATCTCGCGAAAGCCGGTACGATCGAGGTTGAAGATCGAGCGGGCGCGGTCGAGGTCGCTCGCCATGGACAGCGTCGTGTCGCGCAGGTTGCGGGCATTCTCCTGGACGTAGGCCTCGGCGATCGACAGCGACGAATTGATGATCGTCTTGGTGCGGATCTCGAACCAGCGATCGAGGCCGATGTCGAGCGTGATCGATGCCACGATGGCCACCAGGATGGCCGGCACCGCGGCCACCAGCGAGAACAGCGCGACGATGCGCGTGTGTAGCCGCGACGCCGCCTTGCCGCGCCGGCGCGCCGACAGGATGTTGTTGGCCTCGCGTCCGATGAGCACCAGAAGCGTCAGCACGCAGGCCGCGTTGATGGCGATCAGCGTCAGCGTCGTGGCATTGTCGGGCACGATGGGGGTCAGCCCCATCAGGATCAGGAACGAGATCGCCGAGACCAGCAGCGCGCCGACGCCCACGAGCAGGCGCGGCAGCGCCAGGACGCGACCGCCCTCCACGGGTGGTTTGACCCGTGCCCGCACCGGACCTGTATCTATCTCTGCCGCCATTTCGGAATGCTACTCGTCACCCGCGTTGCAGTCATGCAACGCATTGTGGCGATTCTGCAACAAAGGCCGCGTCGCCCACAAGGGGCATTCAGCCGCGCCCGTGCCGGTAGACGTTGACGCCGAGTTCCCTGATCTTCTTGCGCAGCGTGTTGCGGTTGAGCCCCAGCAGGTCGGCGGCCTTGATCTGGTTGCCCCGCGTCGCCGTCATGCAGGCAAGCACGAGCGGATACTCCACCTCGGCCAGCACGCGCTGGTAGAGGCCGGGCGGGGGCAGCTGATCGCCGAAGGAGGCGAAATAGCGCTGCAGGTGATGCTCCACCGCCTGTGAGATGGAGATGTCGTCCGGCAGCATCACCGCCGGCGTGTCGGATCCGGCCGGCTCGGTGCTCTTCAGCTCGTTCTCGATGATCTCGGCCGAGATCTCGTCCTGCGGGTAGAGCGCTGCGAGCCTGCGGATCAGGTTTTCCAGCTCGCGGACGTTTCCGGGCCACGGATAGCGCTTCATCAGCTCGAGGCCGCCGGACGAGATGCGCTTGGTCTGCAATCCCTCCTTCTCGCCCTGGCTGAAGAAGTGCCTGACGAGATCGGGAATGTCCTCGGCCCGCTCGCGCAGCGGCGGCAGGCGCAGGGGCACGACGTTGAGGCGATAGAAGAGGTCCTCCCGGAAGAGCCCCTGGTTGATCAGCGTGCGCAGATCCTTGTTGGTGGCGGCGACGATCCTGACATCGGTCTTGATCGGGGTGCGCCCGCCGACGGTTGTGTATTCGCCCTGCTGCAGCACGCGCAGCAGGCGCGTCTGCGCCTCCATCGGCATGTCGCCGATCTCGTCCAGGAAGAGCGTGCCGCCCTCCGCCTGCTCGAAGCGGCCGGTCGACCGGTTCTGCGCCCCGGTGAAGGCGCCCTTCTCGTGGCCGAAGAGCTCGGACTCGATCAGGTCGCGCGGGATCGCCGCCATGTTGATGGCGACGAACGGCCCGTTGCGCCGGCGGCCATACTCGTGGAGCGCGCGCGCGACGAGTTCCTTGCCGGTGCCGGATTCGCCCGAGATCATCACCGTCAGGTCGGTCTGCATCATGCGGGCGAGCATGCGGTAGATGTCCTGCATGGCGGCCGAGCGCCCCACCAGCGGCATCTGTTCGGGCGTGTCGTCGCCGAGCCGGTCCGACGGCCGGCGCTTCGGCTCCGAGAGCGCGCGGCTGACGATGCTGATCAGCTCGGTCAGGTCGAACGGCTTGGGAAGATACTCGTAGGCGCCCTTCTCCGAGGCCCGGATCGCCGTCATGAAGGTGTTCTGCGCACTCATCACGATGACCGGCAGTTCGGGCCGTGCCTTCTTGATGCGCGGCAGCATGTCGAAGGCGTTCTCGTCGGGCATCACCACGTCGGTGATGACGAGGTCGCCCTCGCCCGCCGCGATCCAGCGCCACAGCGTGGCCGCGTTGGAGGTGATGCGCACGTCGTGGCCCACGCGCGACAGCGCCTGGTTCAGGACCGTGCGGATCGCCGCGTCGTCGTCCGCGACGAGAATGCTTCCACGCGCGCCCATCATGCCACCTCTCCCTGCTCGTCGTCGCCGGCCGGTACGTGGAGTTCCCTCCAGGCGGGCATGAGTATGCGGAAGGTCGTGCCGCGCGAGCCCGACTCGCATTCGATCACGCCGCCATGCTCGCCGACGATCTTGGCCACCAGCGCCAGCCCCAGGCCCGAGCCGTTCTGCTTGGTGGTTATGAAGGGGTCGAACAGGATCGGCAGCAGGTCGTCCGCCACGCCCGAGCCATTGTCCTTGACGCAGAATTCGAGCGGCAGCGAAACCCGGTTCGGGCTTCCCGGAACGGAGACGCGAATGCCCGGCCGGAATGCCGTGGACAGCATGATCTCGCCATTCGGGTCGTCGCCGATCGCCTCGGCCGCGTTCTTCACCAGGTTGAGGAAGACCTGGACGAGCTGGTCGCGATTGGCGAAGACCGGCGGCAGGCTCGGATCATATTCCTCGACGAGGCGGATGCGGCTGGCGAAGCCGTTGCGCGCAATGGCCTTCACATGGTCGAGCACGACGTGGATGTTGACGGCGCTGCGCTCGATGGGCCGCTCGTCCGAGAACACCTCCATGCGATCGACGAGCGAGACGATGCGATCGGTCTCGTCGGTGATGAGGCGGGTCAGCGCGCGGTCCTCGTCGCCGACGACACTTTCGAGGAGCTGGGCTGCGCCCCTTATGCCCGAAAGCGGGTTCTTGATCTCGTGGGCCAGCATGGCGGCCAGGCCCGTGACCGACCGCGCGGCGCCGCGATGCGTCATCTGCCGGTCGATCTTGTCGGCCATCGACCGTTCCTGCAGCATGACGACGACGGAGCCAGGCAGTTCGGGAACCGGCGCGACATAGATGTCGACGACCTTCTCCTGCCCGAGCCGCGGCGAGGAAACGTCGACGCGATACTCGTTGACCGGAGCGTGCCGCTCGCGGACCTGTTCGATCAGCGTCAGCAGAGGGCTGCCGAAGGGCACGAAGTTCTCGAGCCGGTGACGCGACAGCATCGCCGCGCTGGAGCGGAAGAAGTCCTCGGCATCGGCATTGGCGTAGCCGATCTTGCCGTCGGGCCCGACCATCACGACCGGATGACGGATCGTGTTGAGCACGATCTGCGCCGGATCGGGCATCGGCGGGCGGGCGAGCGATGTGACGTTCATGCGCATTTCCTTGCCTCGGTTTCGCCTGCGGCCGCGAATGCCTCGCGCAACAGGCCGAGCGTCGTTCTTGGTTCGTCGGATGTCAGGATCGCCTTTCGCGCGTCCGGAGCGGTCTCGGGCGCGTGGGCGTCGAGGTACCAGCCGAGATGCTTGCGCGCCTGACGGCCGCCGCTCTGCGTCCCGTAGAAGGTCAGCATGTCCTCGTAGTGCGCGGCCACGTAGTCGGCCATCGCGGCGGCCAATGGTGCCGGGCCGCGGTCGCCCCGGGCGGCCGCGACGATCGCGCCCGCCATCCAGGGCGCCCCGTAATGGGCGCGGCCGACCATGACGGCGTCCGCGCCCGACTGCTCGGCGATCGTCACCGCGTCGGCGAGGCAAAGCACGTCGCCATTGGCCACGACCGGGATCGACACCGCCTGCTTGACCCTGGCGATCGCCCTCCAGTCCGCGCTGCCCTTGTAGAACTGGCACCGCGTGCGTCCGTGGACGGTGACCATGCGCACGCCTGCCGCCTCGGCGCGGCGCGCCAGTATAGGCGCGTTGAGCGCCGTCTCGTCCCAGCCGAGCCGCATCTTCACGGTGACGGGCACCGCAACGGCGGCGACGACGGCCTCAATGAGCCGCAGCGCCAGATCGGGCTCGCGCATGAGCGCGGAGCCGCAATAGCCGCCGGTGACCTTCTTGGCCGGACAGCCCATGTTGATGTCGACGATGTCGGCGCCCTCGCCTTCCGCGATCCGCGCAGCCTCCGCAAGCAGGCCGGCATCGCGCCCGGCCAGCTGCACCGAATGGACCGCGCCCGGAATCGCGCGAAGACGAAGCGCGGTGTTGCGCCGCTCGCGCGCAAGTTCGCCGCTGGCGATCATCTCGGATATGGCCAGGCCGGCGCCATGCTCCACGGCCCGGCGCCTGAACGGCAGGTCGGTGATCCCCGACATGGGCGCCAGGAACACGCGGTTGGGGATCGATACGGAGCCGATCGCCAGGGGCTGTCCAAGATGCATCGGGTCAAGCATGCTCAAAAACCATGCAACATTCACGTATGCCCGTCAATTAGACAACACGGCGTCATGGTGCAATGCAAAAAATCGACATTTCGATGTCCGTCCGCGAAACTTGTGGAATCCGCGTTGCCGCCGGCATAAGCCTCGGCCATGGCTGACGGCAACGAGATTCAGCGCAGGAAACCGGGCTCCGTCGGCGTCGTCCTCGTCGCTGCGGGACGCGGCGTGCGGGCTGGCGAGGCGAACGGCCCGAAGCAGTATCGCAACCTCGCCGGCCGCCCCGTCATTGCCCACGCGCTCGGCGCCTTTCTCGATCATCCCGCTATCGGCCCGCTTGTCGTCGTCGTGCACCCGGACGACCGTTTGCAGGCCCGCGACGCGGTGGGCGACGCCGCAGCGCGGCTGGCCTTCGTCGACGGAGGCGCGACGCGACAGCTTTCCGTGCTGGCCGGCCTTCGCGCACTTGCGGACAAGGGCTGCGACACCGCGCTCATCCATGATGCGGCGCGTCCCTTCGCCGACCGCGCGCTCCTCGACCGGGTGATCGGCGCGGTGGACGCGGATGCGGGCGCAATACCCGCGCTCGCCGTCGTCGACACGCTGAAGCGCGGCGCGGGCGGGCACATAGCCGCGACCGTTGCGCGCGACGGCCTCTACGCCGCGCAGACACCTCAGGGCTTTCCGCTGGCGGCCATCCTCGCCGCCCACGAGGCCGCCGCCGCGTCGGGCCGCGCCGATTTCACCGACGACGCCTCGATCGCCGAGGCGCATGGACTGCCGGTGCGGCTGGTCGAGGGGTCGCCCGCCAACGTCAAGCTGACGCTACCCGGAGACTTCACAATGGCCGAAACACGGCTCGCGCCCTCCCTCCCCGACGTGCGCACCGGCAACGGCTACGACGTCCATGCCTTCGAGCCGGGCGACCACGTGACGCTGTGCGGCGTCGAGATCGCGCATGGGCGGCGGCTTTCCGGCCATTCCGACGCCGATGTCGGCCTGCACGCGCTGACCGACGCGCTTCTGGCCACCTGCGGGGCCGGCGACATCGGCACGCATTTCCCGCCCTCCGATCCCCGGTGGAAAGGCGCGGCCTCGCGCATCTTCGTGGAGCACGCCGCCGGGCTCGTTCGATCGCGCGGCGGCCGGATCGCCAACGCCGACATAACGCTGATCTGCGAGGCGCCGAAGATCGGCCCGCACCGCCCCGCAATGGTCGCGGCACTCGCCGCGATGCTCGGCATCGACGCGGGTCGCATATCCGTGAAGGCGACGACCAACGAGAGGCTTGGCTTCATCGGCCGCGAAGAAGGCATCGCGGCCATCGCTACCGCGAGCGTCGTCTATCCGGGCGGACTGCCCGAATGAACGGCCAGGAAACGGCGCGCAGGGTGCTGGCGGCCTGCGAGGCGCGCGGGATCATGCTGGCCACTGCCGAATCCTGCACCGGAGGCATGATCGCCGCCGCCCTCACCGACATCGCCGGCTCTTCGACCGTGTTCGACCGCGGCTTCGTGACCTACTCCAACGAGGCCAAGGTGGAGATGCTCGGCGTGTCGCCCGCGACGCTCGCCGCCCATGGCGCGGTTTCGGCCGAGACGGCGGCCGAAATGGCCGCCGGCGCCCTCGCCCGCTCCCGCGCCGGCGTCGCCGTCTCGGTCACAGGCGTGGCCGGCCCGGGCGGCGGAAGCGCGGAAAAACCCGTCGGGCTGGTCTGGTTCGGCATCGCCGTCGAAGGCGAAACGCCGCGTGCCGAGCGAAGGCTGTTCGAGGATCGCGGCCGCGCCTTCATCCGCGCCGAGACGGTAGCGACCGCGCTGGGACTGGTGCTTGAGGCGTTGAGGTAGCACAGATCGACGGCCGATCCGGCGCGACGATCTTCTACCCGGTCGCCTTCACCCCGTAGACGGCGTCCGCGCGCTTCTCGAAGGCTTCGGCGAACATGCGGAAGGCTCGGTCGAACACCGCACCCATCATGGCGCCGAGAATCCGGCTCTTGAACTCGTAGTCGATGTAGAAATGGACCACCGAGCGCCCCTCGCCCGCCGGCTCGAAGCGCCAGCGATTGTCGAGATACTTGAAGGGCCCGTCGAGATATTTCACGTCGATGGCGCGCTCGGCCGGCTTGAGCACGACCTGGCTGGTGAAGGTCTCGCGGATCGCCCGGTAGCCGATGCTCATGTCGGCCACGAGCACCGTCACGCCGTCGCGCTCACGCCGCGAGCGCACCGTCAGCGCCTCGCACATGGGCACGAATTCGGGGTAGCGCTCGACGTCGGCGACGAGCGCGAACATGTCCTCGGCCGAATGGGCGACCGGGCGGTCTGTCTGGAACTTCGGCATCAGCCCCTGGCGGCCGATCGCGCGAGCAGCGCTTCGCGCGCGGCGCGCAGCCTGGCGAAATCGTCGCCCGCATGGTGCGACGACCGCGTCAGCGGGCTCGACGCCACCATCAGGAACCCCTTGGTGTAGGCGATGGTCTCGAAGGCCTTGAACTCCTCCGGCGTGACGAACTTGCGGACGGGATGGTGCTTCTTCGAGGGCTGGAGATACTGGCCGATGGTGATGAAGTCGACCTCCGCCGAACGCAGGTCGTCCATGAGCTGCAGCACCTCGTTGCGCTCCTCGCCAAGCCCGACCATGATGCCCGACTTGGTGAAGATCGACGGGTCCAGTTCCTTCACGCGCTGCAGCAGCCTGACGGAATGGAAGTAGCGCGCGCCGGGCCGCACCGTCAGGTAGTTGGACGGCACTGTCTCCAGATTGTGGTTGAAGACGTCGGGCCTGGCCGCGACCACCACCTCCAGCGCGCCGGGCTTGCGCAGGAAGTCCGGCGTCAGGATCTCGATCGTGGTGCCGGGCGCAGCCATGCGGATCGCCGCGATGACCTCGGCGAAGTGCCTGCCGCCCCCATCGGCGAGATCGTCGCGGTCGACCGATGTGATGACGACGTGGGCGAGACCCATCGTGGCGACCGCCTCGCCGATCCGTCTCGGCTCGTCCGGATCCAGCGGACCAGGAACGCCCGTGGCGACATTGCAGAAGGCACAGGCGCGCGTGCAGATCTCGCCCATGATCATGAAGGTCGCGTGCTTCTTGTCCCAGCACTCGCCGATGTTGGGGCAGCCCGCTTCCTCGCAGACCGTCACCAGCCGGTTTTCCTTCACGATCGCGCGCGTTTCGGCGTAGCCCTTCGAAGCCGGGGCCCTGACGCGTATCCAGTCCGGCTTGCGCAGCACCTCCTGGTCGGGCCGGTGGGCCTTTTCGGGGTGCCGCGGACGGCTCGTGACCGTGTCGAGAATCGTGACCATCGTCGCCTGTTCGTATCACGGAGCGGAATCGGCAGCCAAGCGCCGCTCCCGCTTCTACAAAGGCTATCTAATGGTCATTGCCGCAAAGGAAAAGGCCGCCGCGCGAGCGACGGCCTTGCCGAAATGCATGGCTGGACGTTCAGCCGCGTGTCAGCGTCTGACTGCGCGAGCGATGAAGATCAGCAGACAGGCGCCGATGAAGCCCGTGATGAGGTAGGCGAACCAGCCGACGCCCAGCAGTCCGACATTCAGCGCCACGAGAATGGCGTTCAGGATCACCGCGCCGGCGATGCCGAGCAATATGTTCATGAAGAGCCCCATGTTGCTCCGCATGACCTTTTCGGCAAGCCAGCCGGCAAGTCCGCCGATGATGATGGCCGCAAGCCATCCTACCCCGTTCAGTTCCATCGTTTAGCTCCTCGTTGCCTGGACATTCAGAAGTTGCTGAAACGTCGCCACGCGCGTGAAGTTCCGCGCGCGGTGGTGCTACGCGTTCAGCGCCCGTCCATAGGCGTCGAGCACGCTCTCCTTCATCATCTCCGACAGCGTCGGGTGCGGGAAGATCGAGTGCATCAGCTCTTCCTCGGTCGTCTCGAGGTTCATGGCGACGACGAAGCCCTGGATGAGCTCGGTGACCTCGGCGCCGACCATGTGCGCGCCCAGCAGCTCGCCCGTCCTGGCGTCGAATATCGTCTTGACCAGCCCCTGGTCCTCGCCGAGCGCGACGGCCTTGCCGTTGGCTGCGAAGGAGAAGCGGCCGACCCGAACCTCGCGGCCCGATTCCTTCGCCTTGGCTTCGGTCAGGCCCACCGAGGCCACCTGTGGGTTGCAGTAGGTGCAGCCGGGGATCTTGGCCTTGTCCATCGGGTGGACGTTCGGCAGGCCCGCGATCTTCTCGATGCACACGATGCCCTCGTGCTCGGCCTTGTGCGCGAGCATCGGCGGCCCCGCGACGTCGCCGATCGCGTAGATGCCGGGCACGCTGGTGCGCCCGTAGCCGTCGATCGCGATGACGCCGCGCTCGATCTTCACGCCGACGGCCTCGAGCCCGATATTCTCGACATTGGCCTGCACGCCGACCGCCGAGATCATCCGGTCGGCAGTGATCTTCTCCACCTTGCCGTCCTTCGTCTCGACATGCGCCGTCACGGAGCCGGCGCCCTTCTCGACCTTGGTGACCTTGGCCTCGAGCATGATCTTCATGCCCTGCTTCTCGAACCGCTTCTTCGCGAAGGCCGATATCTCGGCATCCTCGACCGGCATCACGGCGGGCATCAGCTCGACCACCGTCACGTCGACGCCGAGCGTGCGGTAGAAGCTGGCGAACTCGATGCCGATCGCGCCCGAGCCCATGACGATGAGCGATTTCGGCATCTCCTTCGGCACCATCGCCTCGAAATAGGTCCAGATTAGCTTGCCGTCGGGCTCGATGCCGGGC